>Ga0131853_10022044_pt1 | contig 11537 bp, 11 predicted proteins | sample TergutLab28metaG_FD_92764 | JGI IMG/M metagenome (GOLD analysis project Ga0131853, IMG submission 92764) | Labiotermes labralis P1 segment gut microbial communities from Petit-Saut dam, French Guiana - Lab288 P1 (version 2) (version 2) | ecosystem: Host-associated > Arthropoda: Insects >...
CCTACCACCCGCCACTGGGCTGGTAGTGCTACCCGAACCGGTGGTGCCCGAGTACGTTATTGTTCACGCAGGCAAGCCGGCCGACGCCTCGGCACCTAACCACTGGGTTTCTTTTCGCGATTAAGCAAGAGTTGAAATAAGCGCATAACTAAGCCAAAAATTGAGGATTCTTGTCCCCGTCTATGACTTGATTTTACACTAAATTGCGCGGGATTGCTATGGTAATGCGCACCTAATTTAATGGTATTTATATCCATAATCCACTCTTTTGCACCGACCTTTTACTTTTTCGCCCCGTAATACAAAACGGCGGCACATCACTCGGATGCGCCACCGTCTGTAGGTATAGATATTTTCCAACCCAAAACTTTTGGCTGGAAATTGAGTATCTCAATACTTTCTAAGTCTATCTCTATTTCTCTATACTGTGAACTTGATTGCTTGTTAATGAACCACAGAAAACTGTTGTTGCTATATGAGCTGGCACATATACAGAAATCCAACTTAGTACACTTCTCAAATTCATCAAGGAACTGCTTGCAATGACACAATATAACAGGTCGAACAGGCTCCCAACCCGGTGGAGCATAAACATTACCTAGTACCGTTGTATCTTCAATGAAAAAGCCTACTTGCATTTTATCTTGCATCAATCCATGACTTTTAAGATTTTCTATATATGAATCAACCTTATTATAATGCACCCTCATGTTTTCCAAAGCATTTTCTATATAATTTTTTGAGCTATGCTGCACATTTAGAGAATCACGAAGAAAAACCCCTTCCTCTGTAGGGGAAGCTGCATCAAACTTCTTTTCTATCCTGTAGCTATCCCGTCTGGTTTCGCTACCTTTCTTTGTTGCTTTTGTACTGTCAAACTCAAAGTGTTTTCAGCTATAAAATATCCATCCGGTTTTTCGTAATTTTGCAGGTTACCTAAAGCTGTTATTTCTATCGGGCTTTCAGAAAAAGAATGTATTTGGTTGCTTGTAGCACTAACATACCTCCTGAGTGTTTCCACGATTTTTTCTTTTGCCATGATTTCCTCCAGAAAAATAATTATCTCATACAGATATAGTCAAAAACCCACTACAAGAATCATACCAAATATTGTCCCAAATCACAAGAAAAAAATGGCAGGCACGTTCACCCCTGCCACTCGTATATATCCCCCAGCCCCGGCTGCCCTGCCGCCGGTAGCCTCGCCGCATACACCTTCAAATCCTCTTTGTACCCCTCAAACGTGTCCACCCTCGTAATGTTGTAGAAAATACCCCGGTATTCAATAAAACAATCCACCGCCGCCACATCCTCCCGCCAATTAACCACAAACACCATTTCCTCACTCTGCTGCACAGCGCGCGCGGCGTAAAACTCCCCCGCAGACAACTGCCGCACATAGGCCCACAACCGCCCCGGGTGAATCGGCGCATACTTCGCAGTAGCAAACCCCGCCCCATCCTTGACGATATGCTTCCTGTAAAGCACAATCTTCTTATCCTTCAAATACCGCAAAACCCCACCCCCGCCAAAATGAATACATCACAACGCCGCCGTATACTCCCCATAATGCTCATACAACCCCACATAAGCATTTAACAAACTCGCCGTACCATCAATCCGCTGTTTCGGCGACAGATTCTTAATCGGCACAATATTACCATTCCTGTCGGTCTGTATGCCGGTATTAGTCAAACACCACTTTAGAATCGGATTGTTGTTATAAACCACCCTCCCCGCCTGCAAATCCACCCCTAGCATCTGCATAGGAAGCGAAAGTGTTTTCGCCCCCTGTATACACCGCTCCATACGGAAGCCCTCGCCAGCCATTTCCTGCACCCAATACTTAGCGCTGTAGCTGTCGTAATAAACCCACGCAATGGTCAACCCAACCTGTTTAACCATTTCCATAAACCACGCCGTCACATCTGCGTAGTTGATACAATTCCCCTCACACAAACGCAATAATCCCCGGTCACGCCAAACATCATAAGGAATTTTATCAATCCTCACCCTGTCATACAAACTATCAGCCGGCAACCAATACATTTTATGTATATACTTTTTATCTTCCCCCGGCTTCATCACAAGCACAGTCGCGCAAGTTAAGTCGGTAGTCATAGACAAATCCGCACCGCCAATAGCAAACGAACCCCGAAAGTCAGATATATCAAAAGTTTCCTCGTTATTAATATCATCAAAACTAAGCCACGCCGTTTTAGAAGTTTCCCGGATATTAAAATCTTTCGTAAGTATGCCGGTTAAATCAGCCGGGTTATTCTTCGCACGCTCTACCTTTAAACGCAAATCCTCAATCTTCTTTATCCCACCCAACGCCGGATTAGCCTTCATCCACGCCGCCGGGTCTTGCCATTCGTCCCGGCTGTCAAGTTCATAAATCACCGGCAAAAAGCTGTTGTCGATAAACGTACCATCCGCAACACCACAAGCGTAATTGTACATATCGTCAAATATGCACTCGCGCACCGTGCCGGCGGTGGTTATCATAATCAATAACGGTTGTCGCCGCGCCGCCTGTGACTGCTTCATAACCTCGTATAAGTTTCTATCCTTAACACCGTGCAACTCGTCCATAATCACAAGATGCGCGTTAAGTCCGTCCAGCGTGTCACTGTTACGCGCCAGCGGCTGTATCTTCGAGAATGTGGCGTCATGGAACAAATCAGACTTGCGCTTTTTAACATGTTTTTTTAGCTGCGGGGATTGCTTCACCATATTGTGGACTTCATCAAACACAAGCCGCGCCTGCGCGTATTTCGTGGCGGTGGAGTATATCTCGGCGCCGCCCTCGCCGTCTGCCAGCATCATATAAAGGGCAATTCCCGCCAAAAGTGTAGACTTTCCGTTTTTGCGCCCAACCAAAAAGAAACATTCTCTAAACTGCCTAAGCCCTGTTGCCGGGTCTAACAAACCAAATATGGCCTCAATAAATGCTTTCTGGAATAGTTCCAGCTTAACCGGCTGCCCTACCCATTCTCCTTTAGAGTGCTTGCAAAACCGCTCGATAAATTCCACGGCACGGGCACTTTTTTCGGTACTAAGGATAAAATTTTGATTATTCATATTATTTGTTAAGTAAGCGTACACGCTCAACAAACGCCTACAAGCCGGTATCTCCCCGGCTTGAATAAGCGCGTTATACTCCGCAATATAGCTCATGCGCTACCCCTTTATAAACGCCGTCAATTCGTCTATATCGTTCTGGTTAGGCTTCTTGGGCAACAGGTCGGTTAGCTGCTTTATGAGCGCAGAATAGCGCTTACAAAGGGTATCGTAATTTCTAACCTCGCTACTGTCCGTTTCCAGCTTCTTTTTACAGTCACGCAGCGGCTTTTTGAGAAACAATATTTCATCAATAAGAAACTGCGCTGCCGTTTGTTTTTCTTCCGGGATAAGTTCTTTCAAATCCTCCAATTTCAATTGGTCTTTGCTCTTTCTCATGCTAACGTACTCCTATCTTATATAAAAGTTTCAGAAAGTCATGGAGAGGAAAAGTAATCCCCCTGCCCGGTGTAAATCCCTGTCTTTTCTTGGCGGGAATAGGGGGTTATTCAATTAACAATTTACAATGTACAATGTACAATTATTCCGCTTTTACCACATTGCCCGTTTCGTCAAACTTCACTCCCGGCGCTGTTGCCGCTCCTGCGCTGCCGTGCTCGGCGTTATGGCACGATAGGCATAGACACTCTAAGTTATCAGCGGACAAAGCTATTTCGGGCTTCTGTACGTTCCAGCGGTTGAGATAGATTTTATGATGCGCAACCTCGCCCACACCGCCGCACCGCTCACATATGTAATGCTTTGACTTTAGAAATAGCTTTGACACCCGCCGCCACTTTGGACTATTATAAAAAGCATCATTCATAACTTAGAGCCTTTAGCAAGTTATCAATTACCCGGTTTAATTTATCGGTATCGGCGTTTTCGCCAAAGTACCAAAGCTGTAGAATGAACCGCGCCGCCGTCTTGGCAAGCGGCGAATACTTCCCGGTAGTTTTGTACCCGGCTGTAACCTCTAAGTATGCTGGAATAGCTTCAACTAACGCCAATATTTGCGCGTCATTGTCCGTACCGTCTAGCCGCAGAATGTCCCGCGCTTCTTCAATTGTAAATATTAACTGTCTTTTCATGCAGTTATTGTAAGTTTAACAAATGCTTCGCCAACAAGCGGCTTTCCGTCTGCGACCGCCATTGCGCGGTAGTCAATCAGCCCGCTTGTAAAGCCGCTTTCCCGCGATACTTCAACCGCTATGCCCTCGGGAATGTTCACGCCGTAATACTTGAAATTACCGAAAAGAATTGTGTCATCCTCTATAAAATCATCAACCACAATCGGAAAACCAAATAAACGTACAATCGTATCGTTTTGGTTGTCTGTTGTGAAAATATAATCGCCGGTATTCGTTTTTGTCTTGTACACCCGGTTATAAAGTGTATGGCTCGACATTGCGAATTTCGCGCCATTGCCATAACCGCGCTTTAGTAGCGCAATAAGCTGCAAAATGTTATCGCTGTTAAAGGTTGTTGTTTCTATGCTGTTCTGCGCGTTCCACGTTACGCCGGTTAGTATGCCAGTCGGCTGCCCTGTACCTGTACCGCTGACAATCGCGTCACCAATCGCAGCGCGTAGGCTTTCGGTTAGTTCCTCGGTTATGTAACTTTCAAATGCTGCAACGGTCATGCGCTTGGCCGCAACCGATAATGAGAAGATTTTAAGCAACTCATACCCAGAAAAGCTGACCGGGTTAATGTCTGCCTTTTCCCTGTCCACAGGTGCGCCCTCGATATGCCATAAGGCTTTCCCGGTCGGTGTTCCAACTGGCACGGTCACATTTGAAGGAATAGCAAATAGTCTAACTTCTGCAAACAAACCGCCCATTGTCCGCGCTTTGCTGATAATTTCGTTTAAGGTAGCATCCGGCACAACCGCCGCTGAATTGGTCAACGTGTTAAATACATCTGCGCGTTTTTCGGCTTTCGCGGCATTGTATGCGCGTGTTTCTGCCGCCGTTAGCGTTTGCCCTAACATTGACTTGAAAAAGGCATTTTTATAATCCGTGCTGGTTGTATCTGCGCCGCTCTCAAAGTTCGCGTTTGCACCGATTATCGGGTTATAGTTTTGCATGTTCTCCAACTCTCCTTTGTCGGCTTTGTTTCTGGCAAATACCGCCGTATCATTGTATGCCGGGAAGTTTACCGGGCTTATTTCAAATATGCGCTCTATCTTTGTTATAGTTCGCGTGTTATTTTCAAAGATTTCGCCATTCTCTGCAATCGTAAAAGCAAACGACATTTTGGTTAAATCTCCACGCTTGACTGCTATATATACCTCACGCCCCTGTTCTGTATCGGGCAAATTTGCCCTAAACTCTAAACCCGCGCAGGTTATGGTTAACGTCATTGTTTTTGGGCTTCGCGCTAACGGAACCTCTAACATATTGTGATTGCAGCACAACAACACGTCATCTAAGCTAACGCCGTCCAGCGCCCCCGCCCGGACGATTTCGGTATAGCCGCCTACCTCTGCGGGCGTGTCGTATGGTATAGCCAATCCTTCAATTAAAAGAGGCGTTTCGGCTGCCCTTACTTCACAAATTCGTGTTTGCATTATCGCTTTCCCCCTCGTCAACTTCTTGGTATTCGTCCGCTTTATCTGCGTTCACATAGTTTAGGCTTTGCAGTCGTTTGTCACCGTCCGGCACTTCCGGCAATGATAAAATCTTTCTACCCTCGTTTATAGTTAGCAGTCCATACGGCAACAGTTCTCGCAACAATGATATTCTTGTTTTCGCGCTCGAAAACTCTAAGCGTTCCCCGCCAAAAAGAATTTCCCGGCCAAACGCTCTTTCTCTCGGTGTGAATATCTTTCGGGTAAATTCAAGGCTCATTTGTAAAGCTAATGGCTCTATTACACTTTCATAAAATGCGGCAAATTCGTCCTCACTGTATTGGCTGCTGATAATCTTATCCGATACATTTAGGTATGCGTATATCTGGTTTTGTACCGCCTGTAATTGCGCTGGGTCTACCGTTATAGGCGCTGCGGTTATCGGCGTGTATTCCATTTTAGAATCTAGGGCCGCCACGCCACCGCTATTGCTTAATTTCATATAATCTCTAACAAATTGCTCTTTTGCCTCTTTGAGCTTTTCATCATTCAATATTCCAGTAAATTTGAGTACACCTCTAATCATGGTGCCGTTTTGTATCGCTGATTTTATTCCTTCTGTTTGCGCGTGTGCTGTTTCTAGTGCGGGGAATAATGCGGCGTTATCAGTTCCCAACAATTCATTCTTAGCAAAGTGCCGCCGTAAGTGGATAACGTCTGAATATGGAAGTATAACGCTCTCGCCGTCACGAAACAAAAACTTACAATACATCTTTTCGCCACTTTGCAAAAACTCTACGCTTGACGGCACAAGGTTATACAGTGCGGTTACGTTTTCGCTCTCGTCCCGGTGGATTAAGATAAAAGCGTTATTGTCGCAAAAGTACGCTGTTGCGGCTTTGTAGAGTAAATCGTATGCCGTTATGTATGGGTTTGGCTCAATTTGTAAAAGCCGGTCTAGCCGCTGTATTGTGGGAAGTGTACGCGGTTTTAACTTCGCAGCATGTTTGGCTATAGTGTCAACCGCGCCGCGAAATATAGCGTTTTCATATGCCGCGCCGGAAAACGGTGTAAAACCGGAACGCAGTTCAACCACACCCGCCGCTGCTTTTGGCTCGGCGCGTGGCTTGAATAGCTTTGTAAATATGTTCAATCGTTCACCCCCTCGCGCCGATATGTAGAAACGCAATACATTAAGGACACAAAGCCTTTTTGCTGATAAACTGTGCATTTTTGGTATATCTGCGCTTGTCCTATGCACCGTATTTGCACCGACTTTGATTGGTACCTAATGGCATTATATTAAGGCATATCAGCATTTATGTTTGTTTCATTGCACCGAAAATGCAACCTCAATTTTCGCACTTTGCGATAACCGTGCATTTCAGTCCATTCCCGGTCGCCGCTCCAAATATCGAACAATTGACATTTTAGCGTAAAGCCAATATATTTTTGGTACACTTACCTTGTCCCTCACACCAACTTTGCACCCTGTTTGCTTGCTTATAGCTTTATGTACTTAATGTATTGTTCTGCTGCAATTCTTTGTTACGGTTGTTTATGAAAACATTATTGTTATAGGCTTTTTCACAAGGCAAACAGGTAAACATAGACGCGCCCCCAAGTCTGAAAATTTTGAACGCTCCCAAAAAGCACCGAAAACGCGCCGATTGACAAAATCGTATTATTGCCTTTTGTCAAAAGTGTGCATTTTTAGTACATTGGCGCATTGTCTAGGAATACCGGGTTGACTTTTATAACCTCTGCCGGTCTGCCCCCGGTGGGTTGCTTTTCTATTTTGATATATCCTCGTTCCTCTAAAAATTGTAACAACTCATTCAAACTATCCACGGTTTTAAATCGCGCCTTTACGCCGTGCCACATCTTAGTTTTAGTAATATTACGCTGTCCGTATCGTTTAATTCTGCGCAAAAGATAAAGCGCATTATTGTTTCTTTCATCCTCACCGGTGAATACCTTTTCAGCGTGTACCGCTAAACACTCCGTAACTTCTGCCGCCCGCTTCATGGTATCAATGTTGATAGTGTGGTCTGCCGGTTCTGTTCCATCCTCGCAATTTTGAAAGGCATGGAACAATGCCGCAATGCGGATTGAAAGTCCAAACGCTTTACCATTCCATGAAATAGATTTTTCTAAACCGTCATCTATTCGTTTTTCGGGTATGTAAAAGTAGCTTTCTGCGTATGTGTCCGCTTCATCTGATAACGCTATCGTTTGCGTTTCGTCCATTGCAACCGTCTTTTTCAGCGCGTAATATATTGCCTTGTCATACTGTTTGTTTGCCGGCGGATTTTCTGATTTTGCTTTGCGCGTCCCGGCTCTGGCGGTCGGGTAGGCGTACACAATGCGCCCAGTTAAACCTTTGCCGGTGTTTTCATCATCCATTAGAATGTTGTGTATGATATATGGTTGCACACATACCGCCATAGAAAGGGCCGGGGACTGTAATATTTCCGGTTCTCTACTCTTGCGGTGTACGCTGATATAATCACCGCTATGCCCTTTTAGATAGATTTCTATATCATCCCCACCGCTTCTATAGCGCCCTTTCATGTTAGAAAAAACGCCACCCTCGCCACTGGCTATAAACATTCTTTCACCGTTCTTTGTAAGCAGCGTTATAAGTGCTTCGGACGTGGTATCGTCCGCTAAAAGTGTTAAATTGTGAAGCGGTACAAAATTATCGTACTGTGTTTGTGCTTCGTCTAATATTTCCCGCTTTTCGTCCGTTCCGTCTAAATCACCCTCGGCACGGAATAGCGCTGCCTTTAAGTCTTTTCGTTTTGCTTCGTTTTGTGATAATTCACCTTTCATTTCAGCGTTATGCGCGTTTTGGTATTTGAGAAACGGCGATATGATATGCCGAATGACTTCGCTTTTGCGTTCTGCCGGTGGGCTTATGGCCACGGCGTATATAGATAACTGCTCTATGTTTTTGTTGATAGAGCGCACATTATATTTCTTTTGGAATACTGCACCTAACGCGCCCAAAAGCAGTACCCCCGCCATTTCAGGCGCTGTTTGCGTGTATTCTGATATGCTTTGCGCAAAATCCGCAAGGGTAGCAGGGAACGCCGAAAATGGAAATGCAGGCGGCGTAATTACGTCAATCGGCTGTATTTCGCCCCATTGCGCGTACTCTTTAGGCGGTATATAATTGCTGTTACCGGCTATCTTCGTCAAGTACGCCTGTACTGCTTTTTCCCAAATTATTTGCAATTCTTTGGCTTCGAGCGGCGGCGTACATTTCTTTGACTGCTCGACAAACTCGCGCCGGGACTTTTCGCAGTCACCGTATTTCTTTAGCATGGTAAAGGCAAATTTTGACATGGTAGAATTGCGTTGTCCCGCCGGTATCTCACCGGGCGCGGCCGGGATGGGCGCGGCGGCCGGTTCTGACGGTGGTATGGTCGGCGCGGTTGCCGGTGTCGGCGGCTCCGTTGCCACTTGTGGCGGTGTGATGGGTATATCCGCATGGCTTTTAATGTGCTCGGTTAGCGTTTGTGTGCCATCAAAATATTGCACCTCTGCTTTTGGGTTGCCAAAGAAAAACCGCGCTGTGTCGGCGGCGTATTTATCAAAGTATGGGTATACCTCTTGTGCAACACTTTTTAGCGCGGCATATTCTACGCTGTCCGTTATTGTGTCTATGGGAAAGTACACGTGGAATTTCGGGCGCGGGGCTTTGCCGTTTTTCTCTTTCATGTGGTTGCGGCTGGTGACTGTGTAGTATTCTACGTCCGGGAAGTCCATGCGAAGTGTATCGTATGTTATCCAGTCTGCGGGCCGGTCGCTGTCTGTGTTGTCTATGTCGAACATAACGCAATTTGATTTTACAAAATTCTCGGTTTTTCGCGTGTTATTAACATAAGCCGCCGCTACATGGTCTAGTGTAGCGGCGGCTTTGAGTTCCTTAACATTTTCTATTGTCCTGTGGTTTTTGTAGACTGCGTTTAGTGGCTCGTTGTGGCTGGTGGAGCAGTATAGGTCAAAGCTGCGCATATATAAGCCCCCTATGTGTTAAATTCAATGTTTGTTATTTCGCATTTCCCCTCTCTACGTCCTTTTATCGGTTGATTGATAACTACAATTTTGTTTATATGCTTTAATAGAAATTGACGTTTTTTCTTATCAGAATACTTTATCCAATGTTTCTTAAAGGCTGATATAATTTCCTCTTGCGTCAAGCTGCCTTTGATATTATGTATTTCTGTAGGCGTCAACTTTTCAATTTCCGCCAATAGCTTTGCTCTCTCGCCGTCTAGCTGCACTTTTACGCCTCGGTATTCTGCTAGTGAGGCGTTATCTTCTATGTAGCTGTCTAGCATTTCTTTTTCTTTTGCGTCAAGTGTTTTAATTCGTTCTTGCAATGCAACAATCTGCGCTGCTCTTTCTGCTTTTGTCCTTTCCACTTGCTCGTTGTCTAGCGCGGTGTCGGGAATACTGGTAAGGTATTCTAATAGTACGCGCTCCAACTTTCTCGCCGATATTTTCTTTGCGTCACATGCTTTTAGATTGTACCCCTTGCACACAAAGCTATAGTACCCCACGCTCTTATCTTTGCCGGTGTATGAGGTGTGCGACACTCTTTTTAAACCGCATACGCCGCAATATATTAGCCCGGAAAAATAGTTGCCCTCTACCGGCTTTTTGGTTGGGCAGGTTCGCTTATTTCGTGACAAAAGCAATTGCGCTTCTTGAAATACGTCCTCTGTGATGATTGCTTTGTGTTTGCCCTCAACTTCAAAGTATCGCTCCGGCTGCGTTGTTCCATATCGAACACTACCAATATAGTTTGGGTTTCTTAGCAAATTGGTAATAACGCCGGTATTCCATGTGCGCCCTTGCTTGCTTGGTATCTTTTCTATATTCAGCGTTTTCGCAACCTGCGTTATAGACATATTTTGATTGATGTACATATCAAATATCCGCTTTACCACTTCGGCTTCGGCTTTGTTTATTTTTTGCACCTTTTCGCCGCTTGGCCGGTCGTAGCCATAACTTATACTTGCGCAAGCTGTTGTAAATCCCTCTCGTGCCTTGCGCTCTTTGCCTAGCCGTACCCGCTCCCCGATATTCTCCCGCTCAAACTCTGCGAAAATCCCGATTATCTTTATAAACATTCTGCCGCTGGCCGTTGAGGTGTCTATACTTTCGGATAATGAGTTGAACGCGCAACCGTATACATTGAACAAATCAATTAGGTATACCAAGTCGGCAACTGACCGGGTAAGGCGGTCTAACTTGAACACAAGTACATTTTTTACGTGCCCGGCTTTTATGTCTTTAATCATTCGAGTAATGGCCGGGCGTTCCGTCATATTTTTGCCAGATATTCCCTCGTCAAGATATACATCATAGATTGACCAGCTTTTGGCGCTTACATATTGTTGTAGCTTTTCCACTTGCCCGCGGATGGAATATCCTTCCAACGCCTGTTCTTCGGTTGAAACCCTGCCATAAATTCCCGTTTCCATAAAGTAAAAATCCCCCAGTCAATTTTTATTGACGGGGAATCCTTTTTATTCTTTGGCTGCCCACTCGTTACCATATTATGGCTGTTTTGAAGTCCCGCGCTGCTCTAAGTTTTTCCAGCGCTAGGATTCAAAATTCGCTAAATCGGCAACTTAAAAATTCCTCCATATTCAGTATATGCTGCCGAAAGACTGAAATATGATAGAAAATGCGGATTTTTTCACCCTCGAAAAATGGCGTTGTTGTCGCGTTTTTTAGGGGTGATGGGTTTTTCGTAACGCTCATATACATAAAAAATGTAGCTAGCAGCGAGATCTACGCAAACTGGCCCGAGCAAACTATTCTAGCCAATGTGCTCGCAATTATCTCCTTTACCCTCAACCGCATCTACACCGAGTGGTACCCCTCC
>Ga0131853_10022048_pt1 | contig 11536 bp, 7 predicted proteins | sample TergutLab28metaG_FD_92764 | JGI IMG/M metagenome (GOLD analysis project Ga0131853, IMG submission 92764) | Labiotermes labralis P1 segment gut microbial communities from Petit-Saut dam, French Guiana - Lab288 P1 (version 2) (version 2) | ecosystem: Host-associated > Arthropoda: Insects >...
GAATTGTGATGATGGTCATGGGCACCTTCATCCTCACCTATACCACGCCCCCCATGGCCCTCACTGATGGGCTAGAGAGTCTGATGGGACCCTTAAAGCGCCTCCGGGTCCCGGTTCATGAGTTGACCCTGATCATGAGCATGGCCCTGCGCTTTATCCCCACTCTAATCGAGGAGACAGACAAGATCATGAGCGCTCAGAAGGCCCGGGGGGCAAACTTTGAGACCGGCAGCATTTTTGCCCGGGCAAAGGCTCTCATTCCCCTTCTCATCCCCCTTTTCATGAGTGCCTTCCGCCGGGCTGACGAACTGGCCATCGCCATGGAGTCTCGCTGTTATCACGATGGCGAGGGCCGCACTCGAATGCGGCAACTCCAATTTCGGCGGCAAGATATCCTCGCGGGGCTGGTAGGGGCCGGGCTCTTAGCTGCGGTCATCACGCTGGGGGCGGTGCTCGGATGAGACGCATTGCGCTGCACATCAAATACCGAGGCACAGCCTATCACGGCTGGCAGCGACAGGCCAGAGACCTCACCGTGCAAGAGGTCTTAGAAGAGGCCCTAGCCATTATTTGTGAAGAAGAAATCCGCACCGTGGGCTGCGGCCGTACCGACGCTGGGGTCCACGCCGCCCGGTACTGTGTCAGTTTTGACACAGGTACGAAGATTCCTCTAGACCGTCTGCCCCTGGCCTTAAACGCCCGCCTGCCAAAGGATATCGCGGTACTGGCGGCGGTAGAGGCTCCGACGGATTTCAATGCCATTCTCTCCTGCGTAAAGAAGGAGTACACCTATCAAATTCTAAACAGTCGCATTCGCGACCCTTTTCTTGCCCCCTTTTCCTACTTCTACCCCCAGCCTTTAGATCAGGGGCGCATGGCGGAAGCTGCCGCTGCATTCGTAGGCACTCACGACTTCGCCGCCGTGCGGAGCGTAGGCACGAAGACCAAGACCACCGTCCGCACAGTGCACCACTTTGAGGTAGAACGAGAGGGAGACATGCTCCGGATGCGAATCTGCGCGAACGGCTTCCTCTATAACATGGCGAGGGCCATGGTGGGCACCCTCCTCTATGTGGCGGAAGGGAAGATTGCCCCAGAGGAAATCCCGGCCCTCCTAGCGAAGAGAGATCGCCGACTAACCGGTCCCACGGCCCCTCCAGAGGGGCTCTGCCTCAGCAGAATTTGGTATGAGGGAAAAGTGGGAGAGATGATGGATTGCGGACAGACCTAAACTGTGTTATACTGTTGAGATAGGTCAAATTTTGCGGGAATATGTAGAGGAATGAAGGAACCTTTTTCGGTGAGGAACGTCGAATGAATGATGGCGCGTCAATTAAAACCTGGAATTACAAAAAAATCGTCATTATAATCAGCTTACTGCTGCTGGTTTGGTTGACACTCACGCTGTTCTTAAACAGAGACCGACTCACCTTTGCCCACTTTACCCGGGCCATCCACTACCGCAACCTAGGTACAGCAGCTCTGGCGGAGGAGTTTCACTTCTCCAGTCTAGCGAGAAACACCTTCGCGATACTAGGAGACGGCCTTGCCGTGGCCTCAGGCAGCGGACTCACCATCTACGACAGGACCGGCAGCCAAGTCTATGCTGCCATCTCCCCATTAGAGCGGCCAGTCATCCGTACCGCGGGCAACTTTGCCCTAGCCTATGATTTAGGCGGCCGCAACCTCCAGCTCGGCACCCCGCGAGAGGCCCTGTGGCAAGGGGAGGCGGAGGGACCCATCATCGACGCCCGTGTCAACGAAAACGGCTGGGTCACTGTGAGTGCCGAACAGGCAGGAACCCTGGGCATCGTCCGGGTATACGACCCCAGGGGCGTGCCAACCTACCATGTCTGGGCGAGGGAAGGCCACTTGATCGGAGCGGCCCTCGCGGCGGACAACCGAACCCTAGTGGTGCTGACTATGACCGAAGTCGGCGGCCGGGTTGCCTGGTTCTACACCGATGTCGATGCCGACGAGGCGGAGTATGTATACTTAGAAGAGGGCGAGATATTCATCGACCTCTGGTTCACCGCCCGGAGCGGGTCTGTCGGCGTGATCTCCAGCAACATGGTCCGCTTTTTATCGAACACCGGGGAGCCTCGCGGGGAGCATCGCTTCCCCGACCGGCAGCTTCTCGCCTATGACATCGACGGTGCCAATGTGGCCCTATATCTCTCCTCCCATGCAGGAGATGAATTGCTGCTCCTAGGTCCGAGTGGAACCCAGAGTGAGATACAGGTCTCCGGCAATTTGTTTGACATTTCCCTCAGTGGCCGCTATCTGGCCGCCCTGTTTTTTGACGAACTTGTGATCTACCGAGGCGGCAGTGTCTACGCCCGCTGGGATGAGACCGAGGGCATGAACCGTGTCCTCGTGCGGGACGATGGCACCCTCTTCCGTCTATCCGCCCACAGAGCGAGACTGCTCGTGCCATAAATTGGCCTTTCCAGGCCAATTCACGACCAAATGCGCACGTTTGATTTGACATTTAGACATCGGAGGATAAAGGGATATGCACATGCTGGGGGACCTGCTGATACTTGCGATTTTATTGTTTTGCGCCTGGCAAGGATATAAACGGGGCGTCATTGGTGGTATTTTGGCGATTCTAGTGATCATTGTATCCATGTATGGCGCAAATCTGGTGGCCAATACATATTCCTATGAGTTTACCAGCATGACTAGGCCTTTTATCAGCGGCTACCTAGATGGTGTAGAGCGGGAGATCGTTGACGATCTTGCCCCTTCGGGACTGAGGGCCTTGTCCACCGAAGACCTCCTCCGGCACGAGCCGGGCCTAGAGCCTGTCATGGCCCGTCAGGTTTTCTTATCTCTTGGTGTCCATGAGAGTCGGACAGAGCCCCTCCTAGAGCGTTATTTCACCTATAGAGACGGAGGTGCCACCGTCAACCAGGCCATGACAGATGTGCTGGTTGAGGCCTTCTGCTTTTATCTGGTGTACATCATCGCTTTTCTGCTGATTATTATCGCCCTCACGGTGGTTTACAACATCATTCCCTTGTCTTTTCGGCTCCCCGGCCTTACACTGGTCGATGACATCGGCGGTGGCTTATTAGGCTTTGCCCAGGGGCTCCTGCTGGTTTTCATGCTGACCTGGGCCCTAGGCTATGTGGGCCTTCTCTTCCCTGAAGATTTTCTCAATAGCACCGTGTTCACCGAGATGCTAATCCGCGCAAACCCCGTGGTGGGCTTTATTAACCTCTAGTCATTCCGGCAATAAGGAGCAACTACTATGCAACCGACGATCTGTGTGCGCTGTAAGAAAAATGTGGCGCTGATTTTCATAACCAAGCTCGAAAACGGGACCACCACCAACGAGGGTCTCTGCTTAAAGTGCGCCAAAGAAATGGGCATCAAGCCAGTGGACGACATCATGCGGAAGATGGGCATCGCGGAGGAAGATTTAGAATCCATCTCCAGCGAGATGGTCGAGGCCTTCGGCGGAGTCGAGAGCCTCATCCCCTTGGAGGAAGAGTCCGAGGAAGAGCCAGGCGATATGGCCACATTTCCGTTTCTAGATAAGCTCCACGGCACAGGAGGGAGCCCCATAGAGCGCCCCTTCCAACCCGGCAGCCACCACCCCGGTGGGGCCTCCTACAACGGAAAAGACAAAGACCCCCGGAACAAAAAGCGGAAATTCCTAGAGAGCTACTGCATTTCCCTCACCGAAAAAGCCCGGGAAGGCAAACTGGACCGCATCGTAGGGCGAGAGGAAGAGCTAGAGCGGGTCATCCAAATTCTCAATCGCCGGCAGAAGAATAATCCTTGCCTCATCGGAGAGCCCGGCGTCGGCAAGACAGCCATCGCCGAGGGGCTCGCCATACGCATTCACACGGGAGACGTGCCTTATAAGCTCCGGGAAAAAGAAGTCTACCTCTTAGACCTCACGGCCCTTGTGGCAGGTACCCAGTTTCGGGGCCAATTCGAGAGCCGGATGAAAGGGCTCATCGAAGAGATCAAAAAGCAAGGGAACATCATCCTCGTCATCGATGAAGTCCACACCATTGTGGGCGCGGGTGACGCTGAAGGCAGCATGAACGCGGCAAATATCCTAAAGCCTGCTCTCTCTCGGGGGGAGATACAGGTCATCGGGGCCACCACCTTCACAGAATACCGCAAGCACATAGAAAAAGACTCCGCCCTAGAGCGGCGCTTCCAGCCCGTGACGGTGACGGAGCCCTCTGTGGCTGATGCCATCGAGATCATCCAGGGGGTCGCCCACTACTATGAGCTCTTCCACAATGTGAGCATCTCTCGTGAAATGGCCCGGGAGGCTGTAATCATGAGTGAGCGCTACATCACCGACCGCTTTCTGCCGGATAAAGCCATCGACCTCATCGATGAGGCCTGTAGCGATGTGAACCTCAAGAGCACCATGCTGGCCCGCGTCGAAGAAATCCGCAAAGAACAGGCAGACCTCAGCAAAGAACGGGATCTGCTCCTCGCCGACTCCAAAGCCGAAGAGGAGAACTACCAACGCCTCGCCGCCCTCCGCAGTCGGGAGATGCAACTGGGAGATGAGCTCATGGAGCTCCAAAAAGATGGCCCCCCAGCCCTTACCACAGACAATTTAGCCCATGTGATCGAGCTCTGGACCAAGATTCCGGCCAGCTCCATCCGGGAAGACGAATATAAACGCCTAGCTGGGCTTGAAGGCAGGTTGAAAGCCAACATCATCGGCCAAGACGAGGCCGTGTCCACTGTCTGCCGGGCGATTAAGCGCAGCCGCGTGGGGATTGCGGCGAAACGCAAGCCCGCCTCCTTCATCTTCGTCGGCTCCACCGGGGTGGGGAAGACCGAACTCGTGAAGCGTTTGGCCCAGGACCTTTTTTCAGCACCAGAGTCTCTCATTCGACTGGACATGTCGGAATTTATGGAAAAGCACGCCGTTTCCCGCATCATCGGCTCGCCCCCAGGCTATGTGGGCTATGACGAAGCGGGACAGCTCACAGAAAAAGTGCGCCGTCGGCCCTACAGCGTGGTCCTCTTCGACGAGATTGAGAAGGCCCATCCGGATGTGCTAAATGTCCTCCTCCAAATTTTAGACGACGGTCACATCACCGATGCCCACGGCCGGAACGTGAATTTTGAGAACACCGTAGTCATCATGACCACCAACGCTGGCAGTGACAAGAAAGACGGTGCGGTAGGCTTTAATCGCAGCGTCAACGAGCAGGGGAAGGAAAAGGCGGTCAAGGCCCTCAGCGACTTCCTCCGGCCGGAGTTTCTAAACCGGGTAGATGAGATCGTCTACTTCAACCGTCTGACCGAGGCCAACTTCCGCGAGATCGCCGCCCTCATGATGGAAGAACTGAAAATGGCCATGAAGGAGCGGGGCTATATCCTAACCTACGACGACACCATCCTCGACTACTTGACAAAAGGCTCCTACTCTCTAACCTACGGGGCCCGCAACCTGCGCCGCCTAGTCCAACGGGAGATCGAAGACAAAATCGCCGCAGAGCTGGTAGATCACTACGAGAGAGCCATCAAAAAGATAGGCCTCACAGTGAAAGAGGACAAAGTGATGATTCTTGCTATATGACAAAACGCCAAAGAGGGGGCAGCCTTTAAGGGCACTTTGTCAAGGGACAAAATGATATTTACCCGAAAAATTCAAAGTCCTAGTATGATGTGGTGTCATATTAGGGCTTTGGTTTATAGTGATGTAGAAAATCTCGGCAGTTGAGAAGTAGGGCTCGGATAACCTTTAGGTCTTGCTTATTATCAACAGACCTCTAATGTAATTCTGGAAACAATATTCTCCAAGCCCTTTCTAACTCTTCGCCCTCTATTACAGTTTGGGAATAACTGATTATTCCATTTTCAATCCTTTTTTCTATTCTTAAATTAAAATCTAAATAATATCCCACATAATGAAAATCGGTAACATCTGCTTGTTGAATATATTGTCTGAGATATTCCGCAATGTGGGCAAGTTCGGGGATGATGACAATGTTTCCACCTATGGCTGGGCCTGACGGTCCGTGATACACAGTCAATATGTGCTCTTGCCCTGTATTAACATTTGTGGCCAGGATAACGTATGTATAAGCATTTTCATAGTCTGGCGTTGTATAAATTGGTTCCCCAAACAAAGTAAGCAGTTGACCTTGTATCCGTGTAAATGCTTCGAGAGACATGTCCCTAATATCCAAGATATTGATAATTTTTGCAGTTCCAGTTTGTAAGTCTATATCATCTATTGCCGAAAAAGTGTAAGGTATTCTGCTTTCATCTGACCGACAGCCCGTAACGAATATCAATATTGATAAAAGGACAACTATTTTAAGGATTTTCAATTGAATAACCTCTTTTTTAGATTGCACAATATAAAAACTACTCACTATCTGCCGCAAAGGCCAGCAGTGTACAAAAGGATTATACCATACCCAAGATCAAACGTCCATTTTGTGCCACAACAAAAACATGACGAGAAGTGTTAAGCCGTCCTTTGGCTCAATGCTTCCCAGCACGTTGGCCTGGGCTCAGGGGCGGTTTGTTTACCAACATGCAGCTTTCTGCTGCTACCCCCTCTTTTCATTCAGTCCTCCCAAGCAAACGCTTTGCCCAGCGGAGGTCCTGTGTGGTGATACAGCCCAGAAGAAAAAGCAGCCAAAAATAAAAAAGCCCTGCCAGAATAAAGTGCAAAACCAGAAGAAAGGCCGAAGGGGCAAGCCCAAGGCCAAACATCCGCAAGACAAGGGGCGTGAACTGTGTGGCCGCAAGTACGGAGAGGAGAGGGCAGAGAATATCGGAGATCCGGAGGCGGATGGTGGTCATCCGGGCGATGCGGCGGATGCTCAGGAGGAAATTGAAGCACTCAGTGAAATACACCATAAACAAAAAGCCCCCAACGCCAAAGATGGGAAGGAGAATCCAGACCAGCGCCACGCTGAGCAGGGAGTCCGCGATGTTGACCCCCATGGAATACACTTGCTGGCCGAGCCCCTTGAGCATCCCGTCGGTGATGGCATCTAAGAACATGATGGGCATGAGCAGGGCGAGAAGGCGAATGTAGAGCCCCACGCCCGGCGTAGCGGGGTAGACCACCTGTCCGAGCTCCGCGGCAAAGGTGAGGAAGAGTCCGGCCAGGCCAATGGAGAGGTAGAGGGAGAAACGCAGGAGCTTGGAGACCAAATAGCTAATCCGCTCTTCCTGTCCGGAAACCTGGGCGGCGGTGAGTTCAGGGACCATGAGTTCCGCCACGGCATAGAACATGGCCGAGGGGAAGAGGATAATCGGCAGCGCCATCCCGTGGACCATGCCATAGCTCGCAAGGGCCGTGTCTGTGTCAACCCCGCCCCGCCGCAGACCTCGGGGAATCAGCATGTGCTGCAGGGTATTGAGAGCGCTTCTAGCATAAGTGCTGGCGGCCAAGGGCATAGAGATGCCAAGCAGCCGCCGGGTAAGACCGACCTCTCCTGTCTTTTTGGAGCCGATGCGCAATCCCGCACTCCTCACATCCCCAAAGCATCGTTTGTCATGGAGGTAGAGCCCAAAGAGGATGAGGGCAGACAAAATCTCCGCCGCCACGCCGCCGATCACCACCAAGGCCGCCGCCATCTCCAGCCCATCCGGCGGATAGAGGGTGAGGAGTGCCACCACCACAGCGATGCGCAAAACATGCTCCAGCACCTGGATTGCGGCAGACTTAATCACCCGGCTCACAGCGACGAAATACCCGCTCAGAGCGGCGGTAGAGGCCACAAAGGGGAGACTGAGAGAGAGAATGCGCAAAGATAAGATCGTGCGGCTATCTCCGATCCACACAGTGCCGATCCAAAAGGCACCAAAAAAGAGAAAGGCGCCCGCGAGAGAGCCGAAGCACAGCGCGTGGGCGATGGAGCGACGCAAAATCTTCGGAACATTGCCAGGCTTCCCAAGGCCCAGCTCCTCAGAGACAAGACGCGTGGTGGCAAAGCGAATACCCGAGACCGCGACGGTGAGGGCCAGCATCTGGGCCGAGAGAATGAGTTGGAAGAGCCCAATCCCCGCGGCACCGATGACACTGGCCAAATACACCTGAAAACTCACCGCCGCCGCCCGCATAAACATAGACGCCCCAGTGAGTAACAGCGTATTGTAGAGCAGTTTTTTCCCCTGTTTCATGGACTTCCCTCCTAGCAAACTATATGCAAGGGGTGTCCAAGAATATTTTGGAGTTCCTCGACGGGATAGACATAAAAATCCACCCGCGCAGTCGTGAGTGGAGGTGAACTGATCGGCGAAAAGGGAATATCGTCCTTGACCAGAGACCAAGACTAACACGTCCAAGGTCCACATATAAATATACTCAAAAAAGAAAAAACCAATGGAAAAATCATTGAAAACCCAACGGCTTTATTGACTTTTCGCCTTTTGCGCTCTTGAATATTGAATGGACTTATGTTAATATGATCCAGATAGCCTGTTTCACAAGAGAGGAGTACGCTGCCGCATGACTTGGTTTATGGCGATTTTCCTGGGTTTTGTCCAAGGGGTGACGGAGTTTCTACCTGTCTCCAGCTCGGGGCACCTGGCCTTGTTTCAAAGCTTTGGCATGGAAGACCATCACGATCGGCACCTGTTTTTCGACGTGCTGCTCCACATGGGTACCCTGGTAGCTGTCTTCATCGTCTACCGCCGGGACATTGTGGAAATGTTTCGCGCGGTTTTGTCTCTATTCACAGGCAGAGGCGGCAGGGAAGAGCACCCTGTGTCGCCTTCTAAGTTAAGGCTTGCCTTTATGCTGGCAATTGCCACACTGCCTCTTGTCCTCGGGCTCCCGTTCCGGCACGCCATTGGAGCCTTGGGCAACCGGACCTGGTTTGTGGGGCTCATGCTGTTAATTACCGGCGGGATACTGTATTTCTCTGACAAACTGGTCCAAGGTCGTAAGACAGAGAAAAATATGACCGTGACAAATGCCGCCATCGTGGGTCTCTTCCAGACAATGGCGCTCTTTCCCGGACTCAGCCGCTCCGGCCTCACCATCACCGGCGGCCTGATGAGCGGTCTCGACCGGGGCTTTGCGGTGCGCTTTTCCTTTTTGATGAGCATCCCCGCGATTCTAGGGGCCAATATCATCTCTCTCTTCGACGCCTTATTTAGTTCAGAGAACCCTGTAGACTGGTCTCTCATGCCCAGATACTTAGTCGGTGTTCTTGTGGCCGGTGTCACGGGCTATTTCGCCATTCATTTGGTGAAGCTCTTAGTGGCAAAGGGCAGCTTTGGGAAGTTTGCCTACTACTGCTGGTTCATAGGGATTATTGCGATTATTGTCTCTATTGTGAGTGCAATCATGGCTTGACAATAGACTTCTCTTCACTGGAACGGTTCGACTATACCTTATTTACGGAGTGACAAAACGATGCCGGCACCAAAGAAAAACGCAAGGCGGAAAAAAGCGCCAGACTCCACCTCCTCTCCATCTGGAAAACAGACAGAGGGCCAGCGGCGCTCACCCCGGCGACGGGAGATCGGTGCCTTTCTCTGCTTCATTCTAGGCGTGTTCACCTTCCTGGCCTATTTCGACGCTGCTACGGGCTGGCTAAACCGAGGCCTTCGAACGCTCCTCAGCGGCCTTTTGGGCTGGGGCTTTTTTTTCGTGCCCCCGGCCCTTTTTGTCATTGCCGCGATCCTCGCCTTCCACCGGGGGCGTCCGGTGATTCTGCGGGTTAGTCTCACGGCCCTCCTTCCCCTTCTGGCAGGGGCGATTCTGCACCTCTTTGGCGCAAATGACTTGCCCTCCGCAGAGGGGCAATTTGCTACCCTCTGGGCCACTGGTTTGGAGAGAGAGAGCGGCGGGGTCATAGGCGGCATGTTGGCCAATTTCCTAGAGGGCATGGTCAGTAGGGTAGGGGCCGGGATTTTGCTCTTTTTGTCCCTGGCCGTTGCTCTGCTCTTCATCCTCAACAAGACCTTCACTGACATCCTTGATTGGTTCAAAAACCGGGAGCGGGTCCCCTATGAGCGAGAGCCGGAACCCGAATATAGCTGGGCCGATTCGCCTGCTGAACAGGGCCTTCACCGCCGTCGCCCCGCCGCCATCGACATCCCCATAGATGACGAGGACCCCTTTCAAAACATGACAGCGCCGCCCAAACCTGGCAAGAAGCCTATCCAATTCCAACATTCCGAAGCCACCCCGCCAGACAAGTTTTTGCGAGAAGAGGAGCCTCCGGCGCCAGTTCCGCCTTCAGTCCTTCCGCGTCGGCGGTCTCTGATTGACATCCCCATAGACGGCGAAGGGCAAATCCCCCATGTGGAACACGCTCCTAGCGTCCCGAACCTGACGATTTTTCAACCCACGCCTCCTCTCGTCCAGCCCCCGGTCCAGGCGCCGCCTCCAGCCCCGGCTCCAATCCCGGAGATGGGGACAGAGAAGCTAAAACCCCAAGAGGTGGTCGCCGCCCGGGCAGACATCGCCAGAGACATCGAGGCCAGCATGGCCGAAGAGCCCCGAGAAGACTACATCTATCCGACGATAGAGCTATTGCGGGAGGCCAGGAATAACGCCATAGACGGCTCCAAAGAAGTGGCCGTCAACGCCGAGCGGCTGAGTGCGGCCCTTGCGAGTTTTGGAATCGACGCGGACATTGTCACCGCTACCCGTGGCCCGGCGGTGACCCGCTATGAATTGGAGTTGGAGCCAGGGGTCAAGCTTGGAAAACTGACAAACCTAGCGGGAGACCTCGCCCTCAGCCTGGGAGCCAGCAGTGTGCGGATTGCGCCCATCCCCGACAAAATCGCCACCGTGGGCATTGAAGTGCCAAATAAGGTGGTGAGCCTTGTTTCCTTGCGGGAAGTGATCGAGTCGGAAAACTTCCAAACCCCCGCTGGGAAGCTGACCTTTGCCTTAGGCAAGGATATCAGTGGCACCTGTATGGTGGGCAATATCGCGAAACTGCCCCACCTGCTCATCGCCGGTACCACAGGCAGCGGCAAATCCGTGACCATGAACTCCTTGATTTTAAGCGTGCTTTATAAGGCGAGACCCGACGAGGTCAAGTTCATCATGATTGACCCCAAGATGGTGGAGTTTGGCATCTTCAACGGCATCCCCCATCTCCTTATTCCCGTAGTCACCGATCCCAAAAAGGCCGCCGGTGCGCTTCAGTGGGCGGTGACGGAGATGTTAAAGCGCTACAAACTATTCAACGAGACCGGGGCCAGAGACCTGGAAACCTACAACCGTCACGCCGCCGCCCAGGAAGACCTGACCGTCTTCCCCCAGTTAGTGGTGGTAATCGACGAACTGGCAGACCTCATGATGGTGGCCGCGAAAGAGGTGGAAGAATCCATCTGCCGTGTGGCCCAGATGGGTCGTGCCGCTGGGATTCACCTAGTGGTTGCCACCCAGCGCCCCTCGGCCGACATCATCACGGGCCTCATGAAGGCCAACATTCCCTCCCGAATCGCCCTCTCCGTTTCCTCCGCCATGGAGTCCCGCATCATCATGGACGAGGGCGGGGCGGAGAAACTGGTGGGCAATGGTGATATGCTCTACAAGCCAATCGGTGGCAAGCCC
>Ga0131853_10022052_pt1 | contig 11535 bp, 5 predicted proteins | sample TergutLab28metaG_FD_92764 | JGI IMG/M metagenome (GOLD analysis project Ga0131853, IMG submission 92764) | Labiotermes labralis P1 segment gut microbial communities from Petit-Saut dam, French Guiana - Lab288 P1 (version 2) (version 2) | ecosystem: Host-associated > Arthropoda: Insects >...
AGGTCCAAATATTCTCCTCAACACCATGTTCTCAAACACCCTCAGCTTCCTTTCCTCCCGCAATGTCAACGACCAAGTTTCACACCCATACAAAACAACAGGCAAAATTATAGTTCCATATATCTTGATGGATGGATTTTAACGAAATTTGAAATTTGAACGCTTTTCGAAAATCTGTCACGAAAATTCAAGTTTCGTTAAAATCTGACAAGAATAACGGGTACTTTAATGCAGACCTTGGCACCATTATGATAATATATTTGAATTATTCTTAGAATTAGAGACGTTTCGGACAAAAATCGTGGAGAAAACCAAAACACAAATTTTATGTTCAATACTTTTTTTTTCTTTCGAAAATCATGTCTTCTATGAGATAATGTGGAAAAATACGGCACAGCAAGACAGGTCACAGATGACATTATTATAATAGGTGCTTGCGCTTTGCATGCTGGATAATCAAGGCTACAGACAAGCACTCAGAATATGTGAATACTTATTGCTTTTCCATGGCAACATTGGTTAGGCCAATGCGCCTCACTGTTACGTTATACACAGGCTACATTGCCCGTCTAATCATCATCCGACGCAGCATAACACGACAAGACACTAATTTCGTCAGTATCGCTGTGTGAACTTCACATCGCACATCTGGTAGAATTTGTCGGAGAGGTATCGGCCTTTCTTGAGGCTAACTTAACTACACAGGGCAACACAAATACGGGCAAACAGTTCCTAGTAGAACTCAAAAAAATTCTACCGTATTCTGTTATTTCACAAATATGTACTTCCGTATAACCTTATTGTTTTATTTGACTGTCTGGCACAAAAATCCATTAAGTCCGCTTCAGATAAGGTTATACTTGAACACTGCCGAATATAACCTCCGTGAATGCACTACTACCACGTGTGCTAATTTTGACTCATACAAAATTTTTCACACATAATGTGCAGACGTGTTTAAATCCAAGTACAAAATTTCCGCAATGGAAACCGAAAGTTTAAGAAAAATCTTTCAGTACATGTCACTTTACATTCGACACGGTGTCCCTCATAAAATTAGCCAACACCCGCGCAGTCTGTTCATACTGTGGGGGCATGCGCCTTCCGTTGTCTTATCACTTATATCAGTCCTTCTGAATTCCTAGCATCTGTGTCCATGTTAAGAATACAGACTCGATAAAAATGTATTTCTCTACTGTCGAACGTGTCACAACTGTGGAAATCATAAGGCTGCTTGTACGTGCGCCATCCTGTATAAAGCACTAACTTCTAAATTTGCTTATTGTTATAACGTCTCTTATCACACGCCATTTAAGGATCTAAATGTAAGTGGCATTACAATCGTTACCACAACACAGATTCGCGCGTCCGCCATGTTGTAATTGCTCACTGTATGAAGTTAAAATATATGGTTTGGGCTCTTCTTATGGCATAACAATCACACTGACTTTCGTAAAAAATAGTCTAGCTGGTTGAAGAGTTGAAATGGAGGAATACTGACTCAGTGGGAACGGTATGGTACTCTCACGGGCCTAACTGTCTTATTTAGAAGAAACGTATGCTAAAAATACCCCCAGTGGGGTTCCAACCTACGGTCCGTGTATTTGAGCGTTAGAAGACAGTATATCTCAGACAGTCGGTCTGGATCTGCCCTCCTGGACAACACAGGTAAAACGCTCCTTTCGCAGGGAGTTAGAAATGTTTAACATCGGGGAAAGGACTGAAGAGCGGGAAACCAAGTGGCATGACCACCTGTCACGTATTGGGCCAACACAGCCACTCGACAGGCTGTGACAAACACCTAAATTCAAATCCAACAATTGGCAGTTACAATTCTTGTTATCTCTCAGTGGATCTTTGCCCATAAATAGAGTCCTACTAAGTAGACGCAGTCGGTGAGGAGACTAAGCGACTACTGGGTGACTGAGGAATCAAGGTTCGATTCCCGGCAGAAGCCAAGCATTTCTCTCTTCTTCGAGACGTCCATACCGATTCTGGGGCTCACCCAAACTTTTATCGAATGGGCAGCGGATGCTCTATCCCCGGGCGTAAAGTGGAGGGGGCATAAATCTCATATCGAGATTAACAATAAACGGAGCTATAACTATAAACGGAGCTATAACGATAAACGGGGCTATAACGATAAGCGGGGCTATAACAATAAACGGAGCTATAACAATAAACGGAGCTATAACCCCACTATAACGATAAACGGAGCTATAACGATAAACGGAGCTATAACGATAAACGGAGCTATAACAATAAACGGAGCTATAACCCCACTATAACGATAAACGGAGCTATAACGATAAACGGAGCTATAACAATAAACGGAGCTATAACGATAAACGGAGCTATAACAATAAACGGAGCTATAACCCCACTATAACGATAAACGGAGCTATAACGATAAACGGAGCTATAACGATAAGCGGGGCTATAACGATAAACGGAGCTATAACGATAAACGGAGCTATAACGATAAGCGGGGCTATAACGATAAACGGAGCTATAACGAAAAACGGAGCTATAACGATAAACGGAGCTATAACGATAAACGGAGCTATAACAATAAACGGAGCTATACCCCACTATAACGATAAACGGAGCTATGACGATAAACGGAGCTATAACGATAAGCGGGGCTATAACAATAAACGGAGCTATAACGATAAACGGAGCTATAACGATAAACGGAGCTATAACGATAAACGGAGCTATAATAATAAAAGGAGCTGTAACTCCACTACTCTAACCTAACCTAACCTAACCGAACTTAACCTAACCTAATCTAACCTAACCTGACCTAACCTAACCTAACCTAACCGAACCCCACTACTCTAAATGTCTTTATGTCTTGCAGTTTTAATTATTTTTTCTGTGGCGCTTCGACCAGATTCCGGGTCACGGCCTCTCCTTAGGGGGCTTCGCGATCACACTCACAGGACGCACCACACTCGGTAGGACTCCTCTGGACGAGTGATCAGCCCGACGTCTGTACCTAACAACACACAACAGTTACACAAGACAAACACATGCCGCCGGTCGGATTCAAAACCACAATCCCAGCAAGCGAGCGGTCGCAGACCCACTCCTTAGACCGCGCGGCCACCACGATCGGCTCATTATCCCTATAGTTCTAGTAATTTGATATCCAACGCTGAGCGAGTATTCATTCAATTAGCTAACTAGTCCATGTGTGGAGTTTAACGAAATTTAACAACAAAGAATTTCTGCAAGTTTTGTAGGTATGCATGTGAAGCAGAGGTAGCTGCGTGTGTCTGAAGAAAATCGTCAGAACATAAGCTGATCAAGTCAAAATATATTAAGTCAGTTGCGAGATGGGAGGGTATGGAATTGGTTCGTCGGCTCTGGCTATGGACCTGTGGCTGGCTATTGTGGACACGGCGACGAACCTTTCGTTTCCATCAAATGTGGGACGTTCCTTGTCTTGCCTTGGAACTGTTAGCTTCTCAAGAACACATGTGGTCCTTGGAGTAAGCTGCATTTTTACGGATATATAGTTTACTTAAGTAAATATCAGAATACAGGGTTATTCAAAATGATTGTCGGGGTACAACTGTCCAGAGGCAATTCCGCACCAAACTCGGGAAACAACCACCATCTGACAATTCCATTCGAAGGTGGTATGCACAGTTTCAAGAGACAGGGTGCGTGTGTATCCCGGAACTGAAGGTACGAACCAGAACCGCCATTGAAACCATCACCGCTGACATGCGGAACGAACTCGATTATCGTGTTGTTGTTTGTAGAATCACAAAGGGTGCACATATAGAGCGCCTGTAATGTATGTAACAAAAACTTGGAGTGTTGTTCTCTTAAATAAAAAAAAAAATGTACTCCTATCTCAAGTGTATTGTTTATGACAAGTTGTTAAAAATCTGACAAACATTTTGAATAACCCTGTATATTTATGAAGACTAATATATAAATAATACTTAGACCTGTTATGCATTGTGTTTATTTAATGTTTAGTGAGATTAGCGTAGCAATATTTTCTAAACTGTTATTTATATATGGTGTATTAACTAATTTGACTCTAGGAAGTGTGTCATCCCCGTTGTGTGTGTGAAACTTGGAAAATTGTATGTAGTCAAACACAACTGTGTCTTTTTAATAATATTCGTCGTTTAAGTGGTTGTTAATGGAGAATTCTTAGTAAATAAAGTATCTTTCTATGGAGTTGAGGTGGGCTCCCTTACCTTGGTATTACAAGATCTGCATTGTTTCATGGATGGGGCCAAATGGGTGTGAGTGTTCTAAAGCACGTTTGGCGTGGTTAGAGGTGTTTCTATTGGACAAACGGAGCGCAGCTTCACACAGAGATTTAAAGAACACAGAAAAGCAGTTAAGTCCAGTCCAGTAGAAATACCTCTAACTACGCCAAACATGCTTTAGAACACTCACACCCATTTGGCCCCATCCATGAAACAATGCAGATCTTGTAATACCAAGGTAAGGGAGCCCACCTCAACTCCATAGAAAGATAATTTATTTACTAAGAATTCTCCATTAACAACCACTTAAACGACGAATATTATTAAAAAGACACAGTTGTGTTTGACTACATACAATTTTCCACGTAATTTGACACTAATCAGTGTTGATTCGCGGCATAAATAGCAATCAGCTAGTGACAGTTGCTATAAGACGGATCCTGTCTCCGAATCGTGGTGTTTTAAATTTTTGTACCTACGACGGAAAAATTCCAGAAGTTCCATGAGCTCAAAGTATATTGTGTCAGTCTCTGGGTGGCCTCATACCAACGCAATGCTTATAACGGACTCAAATCGAGACAAGCACGATCACTGAAGATTACTGTCTTGCGTTGTCACAGAACATCGCAATATTCTCGGAGTCACCGACGTGAGAAAACCAAATACCACGCAACACCTAATTACTCACGACCTAATCAGAATTTTACAACAGTGTTACAACGAAAGGTGTTCATTTGACACTAAAATAAGTATGTTTTCCAGCACTTAAATCTACCTCTTTCTTTTGGGTCAATTAGTTTCAAGGTTGCGAATACTTTCTTAACCAGGTGTTCTCCCACTTCTCCCGAACCTAACTATATTCCTTTCCATTCGGGAACCTTTAATTTGAAACAATGACCAAGATGGCATCCAAATTATAAGCAACGCAAATCTACTGTCAAGATTTCGCCTTGTACTTGCGGGGTCCTAATTACTGATGCTGTACTGAAATATGTGTAGGGCTATATTTACTTTAATAACAATCTATCTGCACTTGTAGGATGCAATACATAACACAGTGGGGCCGGGGAAGCTCAACCACTATAGTGACTAAGCTGGAACAGATGACCGAGGACTCGGAGTTCGATTCCCGAAAGCAGCAGATACTGATCTATTCTTCACCGCGTTTAGACAGCCTTGGCATCCACCCAGGTTCTAGTCAAGTCATGTTGTGGGACTTCACTCAACATATGACGCAACAAATGCTCTCCGTAATACGCCATTGTGACAAATCTCAACTGCTGCATGTTTCGGTAACACGGTGCCATAATCAAGGAGTCATTACAACAGAGGTTTAAAAGCCAACGTGCCAATGTACGTTCTGCTGCTATATTAATAATTGTCCAACGAGATGCAACAAAAAGCAGCCTATTTATTATTCTGCAAGTTCACTCTACATGTTTCGGGTGTCAACCGCACCCATCATCAGGAGTACACAAAACTGTAACTACAGCCTCCGGTACTGGTCATATTTTCTGTACAGCTACCTCCAACGTGGCCTGGGCCACGTTGGAGGTAGGTAGCTGTAGTTACAGTTTTGTGTACTCCTGATGATAGGCCACGTTGGAGGGAGGTAGCTGCACAAAAAATATGACCAGTACCAGAGGCTGTAGTTACAGTTTTGTGTACTCCTGATGGTGGGTGTGATTGACACCCGAAATATGCACAGTGAACTTGCAGAATAATAAATTAGACTGCTTTGTGTTGCATCTCGGACAATTATTAATACAGATCAGCGATGCACGGAACCATAAACATAAAGTTCTGCTGTTACTTTAACGGAGGACTACAATTTTAAAATGCTAAAGTACATAAAATTATAAAACTGATAAATTACAGTATTATCATCTGAAAAATTGTACCCTACACCACCCTACACTACACCACACTACACTACCCTACACTACACTACCTACACTACACTACACTACCATACACTACCTACCCTACACTAAGCTACAATACACTACCCTACACTACACAACACTACCATACACTACGCTACACTACCCTACCCTAAACTATACTAAACTACCCTACACTATACTACACTACACTACGCTACACTACACTACCTTACACTAACCTACACTACACTAACCTACACTACACTAACCTACACTACACTATCCTACACTACGCTACACTACACTACGCTACACTACACTACACTACCCTACCTACACTACACTACACTACACTACACCACACTACCATACACTACGCTAAGCTACGCTACACTACACTACACTACACTACACTATACCGCCTGGTACCATACACTTCGCACGGCATATCTGGACGAGATAATTTCATATCACATGGAATCGAGACCGCTGTGTGTGCGGTGTGTGTGTGTGTACATTTGTGTGTGTACATGTGTGTGTGTGTGCACATGTGTGTGTGTACATGTGTGTGTGTACATGTGTGTGTGTGTACATGCAGCACTTACATAAAAAGAACAAAGAACTGGCAACTGTGGCGACTGAATATTACACATTTTAATACTTAATATCACAATACTGTAATTTATAAATTTATTCAATTTTATGTATTTTAGAATTTTAAGATTTTAGTAATTTTTATACGGAGGATAAGAACTTTTATTGGCATATTGGCTTGTACGGTACACCTTTGTTGTAATGACTCCCTGAGGATGGCACTTCGGTGCCGAAATATGTAGTGGGTTGATATACGTCATACGTGGTGCGCCACAGAATGAATTTATTGGATGACATACTGATTGCAAGAACATGCAGGGTACGGATAACATAAAACAGGGCGACTTCTTTACGGTTAAAGAAGCCGGGGTTTGAAGTGACCAATCCCCTCCTTTAAGTGTCGAAGTTACGAATGGGTGGAGTTTTGCCGCTACTACCCCTTACGTCTACATTGCGTTTCCCTTGTGTTAAGAAATACGTCTGTACCCTACAGTCGTACACGTAACAGTATTTCATGAACTATGCACTTTTGTCTTCACGTACAGGCGGACAGGAACTGTGTATCTTGTTCATGCATGTCTGAAGTTGTTGGGTTGGCAGGTTAGCAGTTCGGCCCCCACAAAACATGCGAGTACAATTTCGACATAATCAGCAAGAACGCGGTGCCTGTTTCACGACGCTTATTCAGCTTGTACGATTATTACAGGTACAGAAACCCGATAATAAAGAATAAGACATACAGACACAGTCAGCATTCCCATACCACTACCAGTCTACTACGTCACAACACCACGGAAATTCAAGAATATTTTATAACTATTGTACAAACCAATACTTCAACCAACATACCGGAAAGGGAACATTTATTGCAAAAACAGTTTTTAGTAATTAAAATCTCAATGAACGAATATAATAGTTCACCCTAAAGCAGGCCACGAAGGCTCAGAGGGGGAGTAGAGTTATAGCTCTACTCTTTCTTTAACCTTGGCACTAGATGGAGGTGGGTGGTCAACGCACACGTCCCGGCCTCTTTGCCCCCGGGAAAGACCCGGCACCCATTGTATAGGAGGCTTGGTGGGCTTCAGGGCCGGTCTGGACGGGTCCGGAGTATCTCGCCTCCACCGGGATTCGATCCCCGGATCGTCCATCCCGTAGCAAGTCACTATACCAACTGAGCTATCCCGGCCCACAACGAATAAAATGCAATTGTATACATATCTTTTTGTGTGTCTTTCAAGTACTTTAGCCTGAAGATGATCTTTGTGGTTGAAACGTTTTGCAGAAATAAATACCAGAGGCAAAATATTTGTACTGGCGGCTCCTCATTATTATTGTTTGTAGAAAACAGCAGGATGACAAATCCGTGAAAGTCTTTCAAAGAATTATTTAACCACCTAAATGACAACATTGACTGTACACCGACCATGCTGTCTGCAGCAATTAACGCATTTTGGCCACATGATGTAGCTATTTATGTGTTCCGTGTGATACACCTACAGACACTCACCGAATTACGCAGTCTTTGAAGTTCGAGCGGGTCCGGCAGAAGTCGGAATTCAGTATGCATACGATTAGGAATATATTTATATACAAGGGAGTCCAGATGGAATTCACTCTACAACACAATAAATCCAGATCGGCCGCAGCACGACCGCCCCGCCCCCTGTGCTATCGCCCAGCAGTATTCTTCCGCCACCTTCGTGTCTTGGCCTTTTCATCCCGGCCGGCGCGCCTTTCAAATATATTACATCCCAGTTTATTTCGTTTTGTTAAATTGCGTAAGTCTGAAAGTGCGTTCGCTTGATATTCCTTCCGTAAGCCTGTACTGAATACTTACTTACTCCATGGTGCAGAGTCCTTCTTGAGAAGCTAATTGGTTTGCAGTTAGTCAAGAAATTCCCCGCATTATATGGAACCCGGAGGTTCATTACCGCACTCACAAGCGTCCGCCAACTGTCCCTATCCTGGGCCAGCCCAATCCAGTCCATATACCCACATCCCACCTCCTGGAGATCAATTTTAATATTATCCACCCATCTACGCCTAGGTCGCCCCACTGGTCTCTTTCCCTCCGGTTTCCCCACCAAGACCCTACACACCTCACTCTCCTCACCCATACGTGCCACATGCCCAGCCCATCTCATTCTTCTAGATTTTATCACCCGCACTATATTGGGTGAGGAGTACAGATCATGTAGCTCCTCGTTATGCTAAATGATCTGCACTCCTCACCCAATATTGTGCGGGTGATAAAATCTAGAAGAAAGAGATGGGCTGGGCATGTGGCGCGTACTGTACTGAATACGATTTTAAATATACAACAAACAAACAAACAAACAAGAAAATAGCGATTATATCTCTAAGTTGTATCTAAACTGATTGATTTTTAATGTTCACTGTATCGTCTTTGAACCGAACAGAGAATAAAACTGTTTCCATCTACGTCCAATAATGCTCACCGTTCGTGCTACATAACCTGTCCAGCTGACAATCGTCATTAAATAATATAAGGTAATCATCTGTCCTTAAAACGACGCATATTCTAACAACTTAACTTCCCCGACTGTTTTCGATACGGCCCACGCCTCTACCGTAATCAGTTACACAACACGCAAGACACACCCAAGTGATTACAGAATTACAAAAACAACGTGCGGATGTTTTCCACGTAAATAATATGTCATGGTAAACAGAAGCTGGGCAATCTCTGCATATCAAGCGACCCTATGCGGTGGGTTTTAACGCTAATGGTGTCCATCCTTTATCAGATTAAGAGACACCTGCTGTCTGACCTTCCTGCCGGTGACAAACACTCCAAGTGGCCAAGCACTAGGACAGTGCAGACGATCTGTGGTCCACTGACTCTTCAGGGCTGAAAATTTTAATTGGTGTAACATTATATTCTACATAATTTACAAACACAACAATTACGACTTTGTGGTAATTAATGTTTTTGTGATTTTTAGTTGTGAAATATACGGTTTCTGACCAACATGTTGACCTACAAAAGCTACCATAGGCAGGTGTTGGCAAGCGTGTAGTACTGCCAACGTTAGGAGAAGCCTTTTGCTTAGGGTTACCTGAAGATGGACGAAGTAAATGGCTCCGAATGTTGGTAGCCATGTCTGTCTAGTAGCAATAAGCTGCACATCCGAGAAAACACGAGGCGTAATCGTCACAGTCAAGGCCATGATACATTCACATATGTATCAGAGTAGTCGGTATGGAGACTGGGCTACAGGCTGAACGGTAAAGGTAAAGGTAAACTTCAACCTAGAACAGGCCACGAAGGTCCAGAGGGGGAATAGAGGTATAGCACTACTCTTCCTTTAACCTCGGCTCTAGATGGGGTGGGTGGTCAACGCCACGTCCCGACCGCTTTACCCGCGGGAAGGACCCGGTACCCAATGTGTAGAAGGCCAGGTGGGCCCCAGGGCCAGTCTGGACTGGTGCGGAAATTCTCACCTCCCACTGGGATTCGATCCCCAGACCGTCCAGCCCGTAGCGAGTCGCTATACCGACTCGTCTATCCCGGCCCACACGGACTGAACGGTACGGGGTTCCAATTCATGTAGGGGCAAGGGATTTTCCTCTTCCCAAAAACGTCCAGACCGGCTCAGGGGCCCACCAAGCTTGCTGTACAGTAGGTACAGTACCAGGGTACTTTCCAGAGCGCACAGCGGCCAGACCGTGAAGTTAACCACTCGGGTTCATCTAGTGCCACGCTGAAGAATGAGTGGAGCCTTACCTCCGCTCCTACATGGGCGCGTGGCGTGGGGAAGGAAAACTTTACCTTTCATTATTTGTGTGTGTGTGTGTGTGCGTGCGTGCAGTGCATAGTTCAGTGACGTGATCGGACAAGACGAAAGAACGGGGATGTAGGGTTTGGGTTCGGTTTTGTGTCTCTCACAACGTGGGAGGTGGAGCCCTCTTGAGTCGTACAAACTGCAGATACGAACAGCTTTACAATAAGAAAATTACTTCATAAGTCATCATCCAAGATCTTAATTGCAGAAGTGGAACCATGCCTCCACGCCACTGTGCTTCTTGATTTCGTGACGCAAATCGACAATTCGGGCCATAAGAAACCTCACACAACATAGTCGGCTTAGGATAGTCACGTCTTTCAAATGAGACTAAACTGCCACTCACTATTTATATTGTTCATTCCGTGCATTATGACGTACCAGAACTCTGTCAACAACACATGCACAATTCTACAGTCTATGTATTCTTTCTGTTACTTAGCTCCTCCTTTTTTTTATGTCTTGCTGACCGTGCGTCCTGGTACGACTCTGGGTAAATGACCAACTTGATGCACAATTACGTTATATAATAGTTTATTATTATAATCCTCTACATGTTTCGAGCAACTCTGTGCTCATCATCAGGAGGTCGAATTGTATTAATACAGAATCTGGTACAGTACTCTCTGTAAGTGACCGTCCGTTGTGCAGGTTGAGAAGAAACTCCTACATGTTTCGACATTGTAGCCAACTTCATTAAAACATACAGCAATGTATAATTTGCAATAAACCTGTGTTTGTTCTGATGTCAATAGTGCAGTTTTGGTTAAAATTTTTGGTGTGTGTATATATATACACTTACTTACTTCATGGTGCAGAGTCCTTCTTGAGAAGCTAACTGGTATGCAGCTAGTCAAGAAATTCCCCGCATTTCACGGAACCCGAAGATTCATTACCGCACTCACAAACGTCCGCCACTTGTCTCTATCCTGGGCCAGCCCAATCCAGTCCATATACCCACATCCCACCTCCTGGAGATCCATCCTAATATTATCCACCCATCTACGCCTA
>Ga0131853_10022053_pt1 | contig 11534 bp, 11 predicted proteins | sample TergutLab28metaG_FD_92764 | JGI IMG/M metagenome (GOLD analysis project Ga0131853, IMG submission 92764) | Labiotermes labralis P1 segment gut microbial communities from Petit-Saut dam, French Guiana - Lab288 P1 (version 2) (version 2) | ecosystem: Host-associated > Arthropoda: Insects >...
GGACGGCGGCGAACCTGCTCGGTCAGTTGTCCGCCGTCGTCATGGCCGACATAACCGGGGGGCGCACCAATCAATTTTGACACGCTGTGAGACTCTAAATACTCTGACATATCAAGCCTTATCAATGAGCTTTCGTCGCCCATGACTTCGGCGGCAACTGCTTTGGATAGCTCGGTTTTTCCCACGCCGCTTGGGCCTACAAACAAAAATGTGCCGATGGGGCGATTGGGGTCGGCAAGCCCCGTTTTGCTTCGCTTTATTGCATCGCAAACGCCGTCTATTGCACCGTCTTGACCGATTACCCTTGTTTTAAGGGCGCTGGAAAGCCCTAAAAGCGTGATAGACTGCTGGTCGCCTATTTTGCCGACTGGGATTTTTGTCCATTTTGAGACAACTTTTGCGATGTCATCAAAGCCGATTTGAGCCATTTTTTGGCTTAAAATCGTTTGTTGGTTTTTGTCATTATTTGCCCTTTGCTGCTGCTCGGCTTGCTCTAATTGCTTGATTTGGTCGTCGATTTTGCTTGCTTGTGCGTATAGCTCCCTACTTAAAAAATCAAGTTTTTGTGCCTTTAATTTGACCAAAGCCTCGTCCGATTTTGATTGGTCTGCACAAGAATTTGCACACCCAACCTTTGCCATACTCATCGCCTCGTCTATCAAATCAATCGCCTTGTCGGGCAAAAAGCGGTCTGTGATATAGCGGTCAGACAGCTTTGCCGCCGCCTCAATCGCCTCGTCCGTAAGAGTAACGTTGTGAAATTTTTCTAGGTTTTGCCTTAGTCCGCTGATGATTTTTATGGTTTGAGCGACCGACGGGGGGTCGATATAAACTGGCAGGAAACGGCGCTCAAACGCTTTGTCTTTTTCGATATATTTGCGGTATTCGTCAATTGTTGTCGCACCAATCGTTTGCAGCTGCCCCCGTGCCAAAAACGGCTTTAAAATGTCGGCAGGGCCGATGTCACCTTTTTGACCGTCCGCTTTTAAAATTGTGTGGATTTCGTCAATAAAAATGATGATGTTTTTGGAATTTGTTATTAAGTCAATCGCCTCTTTTAGCCGCTCTTCTAAGTCGCCACGATAGCGTGTGCCTGCCATAAGCGAGGCAATGTCAAGCGAAAAGATTGTTTTATCAAGCAAAAACGGCGGTACTTGACCGCTGGCAATCCTTTTTGCAAGCCCCTCGACAACGGCCGTTTTGCCAACGCCAGGCTCGCCCACCAGTACGGGGTTGTTTTTGGATTTTCGGCACAAGATTTGTACAATCCGCTCGATTTCTTCGTCCCTGCCGATTAGAGGGTCGGTCGGCTTTGTCGCCATCGCCCTTGTCATGTCCGTGCCAAGTTTTAGTAGCTGACTTGGCAGTGACTGGCAATCGGCTTGTCCGTCGGTGACGGACTGACCGCTTAAAGACAGGTGTGAAAGGTCTTGCCGCTTTTGGCTATCCTGCCCTGCTTGACCTTGCAACTGACCAAAATCGCCCCTTCTTTGACTGTGCAAATGCGTCCTTTGAGAGATTGATGACACATCTTGCTGCGACTGATTTTGCGACAAAATAAAGTCTTCGGTGATTGATTTTAACTTTTTGATACCGACAGTGCTTTGCAAAATCCGTGCTGCGACACAGTCCCCTTGCAACAACAGCGCATACAAAACAAATTCTGTCCTGACCGCCCCGTACCCTTGCTCTTTGCTAAATCTTTCGGCATTTTTTAATATTGTGTTGACATTTGTTGTGTACATCGGCGGTGCGGCAAGAGGGGCTTGCGATTTGGTCAAAAACTGCTGAACTTTTTTTAAACTAAGACCAGCTTTGTCAAAAATAGCCGCCGATTTTGCACTTGGCACGCTAAGCAGTCCGCACAGCAAATGCTCGGTACCCATGTCGCTGTTGCACTCCTTTGCAATCAACAAGGTGTTGCTTAAAACGGATATTAAATTTTTGCTGCCGCTGATTTGTGGCATTTTTATTGCCCCCTGTGTTTTCTTTTTGTCTAACGAGCTGCTTTAAAAGTTTTTAAAAAAGACTAAATTGGGTCGATTATTTTTGTTGCTAAATCCTAAAAATCAGATTTTTTAACACTTCGCCTGCATATTCCGCCCTTAAAACATCCCTTTTTACCTGCCCGATATTTCCGTTTTTCATAGACAAATGGCTTGGCCCGGCATTTAAAACAAGCTCTTCTAGCATTGAGCAATCTCTGCAGCCCAAAATTCCATAATAAATCCCCAGTTTTATAAAACCAATGTGCCTTAAAAATTCCAAATATTCTATCGAAAAACAATTTAAAAGCGTGCCAAAGCTTCGCAAAATATTGTCCATCAAAAAATTGTAATGAGTTTTAAAAAGCAAATCCCTTGCCTTGATTTCTTCTGCCCCTAGTTCGCTTGCTGACAGTTCGACCCCGTCAATTATTTCACATTCGCTAAATCCAAGCGAATATTTGTTGGAAATTTGATAGACAAACCCTTGTGTGTCTGACCCTTCGCCGTACACACCCCGTATTGTAAGCGCCTCGTCGGCCAGGGCCTTTGGGGACACAAGGGGCGACTTTGACAGCGAAAGTGCGGGCAAAAACATCATCACCGACGCCCTTAAACCCGTGCCAAGGTTTGTCAAACACGATGTCAAAAACCCAAGTCTTTGGCAGTATGCAAACGGAATTTGATTTGACAAAATGTTGTCGACCGCTTTAATCCGCTGATACGCAGATTTTAAAGACAAACCTTTTTTGATGCACTGCTGCCTAATATGGTCCTCCTCGTTTATCATTATGCTGACTTGGCTTGATTGGTCGACGATTAGGGCGGAATGGTTTTTGTTTGAGATTAAATCTTTAGAAATTAGGTGCTGTTCTACCAGCGAATTTGAAAAAAGGTCATCGCAAGAGTGCATTTTAATCATGTCAAAATGCTCGCTCTTGTTTAAAATATAAAAAACCTCATCGGCAATTTCTAAAGCACGCTCGTCTTTTAAAACAAACGGCAACCCGTCTATGTTGCGTGCAAGGCGAATCCTTGACGATAAAAAAATGTCGTTGTTCATAATTATCTTAATTTTGTTTTGGTAAATAAATTTGTTTTGACTTAGTTTTGGTTTGGAGATAGGCCAGTGTGGACGATTGAGTATTGGACTTTGTCGATAAGCATGATAAGTTTGTCAAAAAGCTGGTCGTAGCAGTCTTGACAGCCGACAAAGAGGGTTTTTTTGATGCTTTCAAACAAAGTTCCGCACAAAAGGCAGGCGTCTTTGGGGTTATTGGCGAAGTTTTGAGGGCTAAAAATATCCGAATTTTGGTTTTTAGCGTTGAATTGGCTTTGGTTTTGCCCGTAAAAGAAATCTTGATTTTGGCTTTGGTTTTGCCCGTTGATTTGGCTTTGCTCTAGCATTTTTTGGTTTTTTTCCTTCAACCTGTCGCTGATTACTTGCAATTTGTACCTGCTGTAGCAATCATGGCAGACAAAAACCCGCTCGCCCTCTTTATTTACATACAAAGAAACGGCGACATGGCCAAGGCGACACTGCTGACAAATTAATACTTTGCTGTTTTTCAAGTTGTTTTTATCTCCATTTTTTATATTTTTACCTGCAAAACTTCGACCCCTGCTTGGCTAAAAAGCTGGGTAGAAAATTCGTCCGGGTAACCTTTTTCAAAAACCACCCTTTTAATCCCCGAATTAATAATCAGCTTAGCACAGATTGTGCATGGCTGATGGGTGCAATAAAGCGTGCCGCCGCCGATGGAAATGCCCATCCTTGCCGCCTGCACAATGGCGTTTTGCTCGGCGTGCGTTGCATAACAAAGCTCTTGCATTGTTCCGCTTTTGATGTTTAAATCCTTTCGCATACAGGTGTTTCTTTGCTTGCAGTTTTCGATGCCGACACTTGCCCCGTTGTACCCTGTTGCGACGATTCGTTTGTCGACAGTGATGACAGCACCGACTTGGCGGTTTTGCTGATAGCAGCTTGACCACGAGCCAACGATATTTGCAACCTGCATAAAGCGGGCGTCCCACTTTGGGTCAAAGCCTTGTTTTTGAGAAGAATTTTTTGTGTCCATAAAAATTACTTTCCGCCTCTTGCTGATTTTTTAAAAATTTAGCGACAATATTTTGGCTGAAATTTGTTAAAATTAAATTCTTTTAATAGCTTAATTTGGTCATAATCTAAAAAATTTATAGGACTAAATACTAATACTAGCCGCATTTAGACTTAAATCTGCCAAATTTTTGCCACTCTTTGCCGAAAAATAACCCCTTAACGCAATCATTATTGCATTGTCGCCGCACAAATCAAGGGGTGGAATAATTATTTTGTACTTGCCGTCAGCTTGAACTTGCAAAGCGTCCCTTAGATAAGAATTTGCCGCAACTCCGCCGCAAAGGGCAATTTTTTTGTGTCCGCCGTCCTTTGCTGCTAAAAGTGCCGCTTTAATAAGCATATCGGCCGCTTGTTTGTTAAACGAGGCACAAATGTCGGCGGTCGGGATAGGTTCGCCCTTCATTTTTAGTGAGTGGACATAGTTTACGACGGCGGTTTTAAGACCTGAATAGCTTAAAAACAGGTCTTTTGCGCTGCGGCGGTTTTTAAAAAAAACGATATTTGGACTGCCCGACTTAGACAGTTTGTCGACCTCTGGGCCGCCTGGGTATGGCAGTCCTAAAATTCGTGCAATTTTATCAAATGCCTCGCCGATTGCATCATCTGGGGTCGAGGCGATTGTGGCAAAAGTGTTGTGGTCGGGGACGGAAATTAAACTTGTGTGGCCTCCGCTTGCGACAATTGCCAAAAGCGGCGGCGATGTGACCGTCTTAGGGTTTATAAAATTATTTTGACCTTTATCAAGCCTATTGGCCGCAAAGCAAGCGCAGATGTGTGCTTGAATATGGTCAACTTTTATCAATGGAATGTTGTGGGCAAGCGAGAGCGCCTTTGCCGTCGACACACCGACAAGCAACGAGCCGATTAGACCGGGGGCGTAAGTGACAGCAATTGCATCGATTTGACTTAAGGTTAAATCGGCATTTTTAAGCGCTTTTTCGATGGTCGGCAGGATGTCAAGGGTGTGATTGCGTGAGGCAACCTCTGGCACTACGCCGCCAAATCGCTGGTGGATTGCCGCCTGCGAGGCAATCACGCTTGACAAAACATCCTGCCCGCGCACAACGGCGGCCGCAGTTTCGTCGCAAGAAGATTCGATACCCAAAACAATTGTATCGGTCTTGCCCGTCAGTTTGTCAAATTTTAGCTTTGTTGTTTGTTGGTACATTGTTTATTTGTTTGTTGGTATAAAGAGAAAGTGTACTGCTTAGCTTTTTCTTAAAAATTCAAAAATAAATTCGCCTATGTCGCCGTCCATCACCTTTGAAACATCGGTATTTTCGCACCCCGTCCGAAGGTCTTTGACCATAGTGTAGGGCTGAAAAACATAATTCCTTATCTGACTGCCCCACTCTATTTTTTTTATTTCGCCCTTTAATCCTGCCGCTTTTTTTATCTGCTCTTGCTCTTTTTTTTCGGCTAATTTGCCCATAAGCATTTTCATCGCCGCCTCTTTATTTAAAATCTGGCTGCGTTGGTTTTGGCACGAGACAACAATCCCCGTCGGCAAGTGCGTTATCCTTATGGCACTTTCGGTCTTGTTGACATGCTGACCGCCTGCTCCGCCAGACCTAAATGTATCAATTTTTAACTCGTCTTGTGCAATCTTTATTGCCCCGTCATTTTCGATTTCTGGCATGACCTCGACCGAGGCAAACGATGTGTGCCGCCTTGCATTTGAATCAAACGGCGAAATTCTAACAAGCCTGTGGACGCCTTTTTCTGCCTTTAAAAAGCCGTATGCGTTGTGGCCTCGGACAAAAAATGACACCGATTTTATGCCTGCCTCGTCGCCTGCAAGGCGGTCAGTTTCTTCTATTTTAAACCGATTTTTGTCGCCATACATCTTGTACATTCGGTACAGCATAGAAACCCAGTCGCAGCTTTCCGTGCCGCCTGCACCTGCGTGGACAGAAATAATGGCATTGTGGGTGTCGTACTCGCCCTTTAGCAGAGTAGAAAGATACAAAATATCAATCGATTTCTCGGTTTTTTGCAGGTCTGATTGAATTTCCAAAATCATGTCTAAGTCTTGGTCTTGGTCGACGATTTGAAGCATTTCAGAGTAGCTTTTTAGCGAGTGCGTGATAGTGTCAAGATAAGAAATTGTGTCTTGGGTGCGGGCAAGCTCGGTGTTTATTTTTTGCGCTAGGGATGGGTTTAAGTATAGATTTGGGTCTTGCTGTTTTGTGGTAAGCTGAGCCTTTTTTTGGATAAGTGTGGGGATATCTAATGCCAAAGCTGTGTCGGATAATTTTTGAGCTGCGGCCTTTGCACGCATTTTCAATTGGTCGATTAATAGCATTTTGCCGCAGCTCCTTATTTTTTTAAAAATTTGGGAATAGAAAAATGTAATTTTAATTAATTATAATTCAAATCTACTCTTTAGATTCATTCATGTACGGATAAGAAAAGTGCTGGGGGGATACAAAAGTTTCCTTAATTGTCCTAGCTGACACCCATCTGTACAGGTTTAAAATACTGCCTGCTTTGTCGTTTGTGCCGCTTGCCTTGCCGCCGCCAAAGGGCTGCTGACCGACCACCGCACCCGTGCATTTGTCATTGATGTACAAATTCCCCGCTGCCTCCGACAAATCCCTTTCCATTTTTAGCAAAATCTCGCGCCCCTGACCCCAAATCGCACCAGTCAAAGCATAATCGTTGTCTTTGCAATACCCAATCGCTTTGTCAAAATCCTTGTCCTCGTACACATAAATAGTCAAAACAGGGCCAAAAATTTCTTCTTTCATCGTCACATAATTTGGATTTGTGGTCAAAATAACGGTGGGCTTGACAAAATATCCGACGCTGTCATCGACCTCGCCGCACAAAACAGTGCAATCAGCACTTGCCCTTGCCCCGTCGACATAACCTTTGATTTTTGCAAACGAGTTTTTGTCGATGACTGCACCGCAAAAGTTAGAAAAATCAGACACATCGCCTGTTTTTATTGACTTTGTTTGCTCGATTAAGACTGGTTTTAGCTCGCTCCAGACACTTGCACTGATGTATGCCCTGCTTGCGGCACTGCATTTTTGCCCTTGATATTCAAAAGCGCCCCTAATTAGGGCTGTAGACAAGCCGTTTATTTGATTTTGGCCGTCTGCGCCTTTTTCTAGCACCGAATTGTGGGTAAAAACAAAGTCTTTGCCGCCTGTTTCGCCGACAATTCTTGGATAATTTTTGTATTTTTTGATATTTGTGCCGATTGTACCCCAAATATCTTTAAAAACTGCGGTCGAACCCGTAAAATGAATGCCGCCAAGCTGCTCGTGCTTTAAAACAGTGTCCGAAAAATCCTTGCCAGAGCATGGGACAAAGTTGATAACACCCTTTGGTAGACCTGCTTCTTCAAAAATTTTCATGATATAATAGTTTGAAAGCATGGCTGTGGAGGATGGTTTCCAAATTGCTACATTGCCAAGCATTGCAGGGCAAGAGCAAAGGTTTGCGGCAATTGCGGTAAAATTAAAGGGCGAAATGGCGGCGACAAAGCCGTCTAGGGGGCGGTATTCGACCCTGTTCCAAATGCCGCTTGAGTTGACTGGCTGGTCGGCGTAAATTTTTTGGGCAAAGTGAGCATTAAATCGAAGAAAGTCGGCAAGCTCGCAGGCGGCATCTATTTCGGCTTGAAAAAGGTTTTTGCTTTGACCAAGCATTGTGGATGCGTTTATTAGGTCACGGTATTTTGTAGTAAAAAGCTCGGCGGCCTTTAAAAAGACGCCTGCTCGATGTTCAAACGGCATTGCTGACCAAGCGGCCTTTGCTTTTAGGGCGACTTGGATTGCTTTTTTAAGTTCGGCCTTGCCGCCGACATGAAATTTTGCCAGTGTGTGCTTGTGGTTGTGCGGCATGACGACAGTTTTTGTGTCGTTTGTCCTGATTTCTTCGCCGCCGATGATGATAGGGATATCAAGGACAATGCTTGATTGTCTTGCTAGTTCTTTTTTTAAACTTTTGTATTCTTTTGAGTCCTTTTGGTACGATGGCACGGCCTCGTTTATTGGACACGGCACTTTAAAAATTGCATTTGACATAAGTTTTTATATTTCTCCCGATTAGTTAAAATTTTTTTAGTTTGTTCTTTAGATTATAGCAATTAGTATACAGGTTTTTTAAAAAAAAGTCAATGGTTTTAGCGATGATGTTTTTTTGGTTTACTTGCTCAAAATATGCTAAATCGACACAAAAAAACCCATGCAAAATGCTTGCATGAGCTTGATTGGACATAAAATGCGCTTTTGAAATTTTGAAAGCAACCGCGCTTTAAGTCCTTGCAAAAAATTCTGGTAGATTTTTGAGGTAAAATTTAATGTCTTTTTGCACTAAAGCGTACTTGGCGTACGCAAAAAGGGCAAAAAACATCACAATTTTAGCCAAAAAGATACGGGATTTTTGCAAAGGAAAAAAACCATCGGTTTTTTGACGAGGAGTTAAAGCACGGTTGCTTATTTAAGTTCGCAAGTTGCGCCTGCTTCTTTAAATTTGGCAACAAGCTCGTCAGCAGCTGCTTTAGAGATTGCCTCTTTGATTGTACTTGGCGCACCATCAACAAGGGCTTTGGCTTCTGATAGGCCAAGACCTGTTGCTTCACGCACTGCTTTAATGACAGCAATTTTGTTGCCGCCGACTTCTTTTAAGATGACATTAAATTCGGTTTGCTCTTCTACGACAGCAGCTTCTCCACCGCCTGCAGCAGGGCCGGCAAATGCCATTGCGGCTGCCGATACGCCAAATTCTGTTTCGATAAGTTTAACAAGGTCATTAAGCTCTAAAACGCTCATGCCTTTGATTTCTTCTAAAATTTTGTTTAAATCTGCCATTTTGATTTATATATTGAACCCTTTTTATTTTGGGTCAATTGCTCCTTTTGTTGTTTGTTTTATTGTTGGGATTAATTTTTTTTGTTTTGTGGTTTTGTTTTTAATTTTGGTTTGCCCTTTTTTTAAAAAATAGTTTAAAGAGGGCAAAGTAAATTTGTAAGGCAAGTAAGAAAAATTAGGATTTCTTTTTGGCGACTTCGTTAATGCCGATAGCAAGGCTGCGCATTGGCGAAGTAAGAACGCAAAGAAGTTGAGATAATAGTATTTGTTTTGACGGGATTGAGGCAACGGCTGTGATGCCTGCTGCGTCCAAAATTTTGCCCTCGACTATGCCGCCCTTTAGCTTGATTTTGTTGACTTTTTTGCAGTTTTCGGCCAAAATTCGGGCAGGGGCTGTTGCGTCCTCGTACGAAAATGCGATGGCTGTAGGGCCTTCAAGCACTTTGTCAAGCCCTAGGTGGCCGGCTTTGTTAAAAGCACGCAAAACAAGGCGGTTTTTTAAGACCTTGTATTCGACCTTTTCGGCACGCAATTGATTTCGCATATTGGTGTCTTGCTCGACATTTATACCACGATAATCAAGCAGTGCAATGCCTTTTGCCTTGTTTACTTTTTCCAAAATCTCGTCAACCTGTTTGGATTTTAACTCGATTGATTGTTTTGACATTTTTGATTTTTCCTCCCTTAAAAGATAAATCATAAAAAAATCGACCTCAAAAGCATGAGGTCGAAATTGAAAATTTTAAATCAGATAAAAACTGCTTAGATTTTTGACTTTTTAATTAAGAAAAATCAAAAAAGGGCTGTTTTTATGGCTTAAAAAATTGCTAATTTCGCCTCGGCAAGCTCGCTTTTTTTAAAAAACGAATTATGTTTTAAACACTTGCTGTCTTTGGCTTTTTGTCAATTTTGTTATTAAATTGTGGTGTCCGATCGGACTTTTTTTAAAAAAAGAACAAATTGTCGGACTTTTGGCGATAAAAAATTGATGACTAGTTTTGGCGATATGCGATTTTGATACCAGGGCCCATGGTTGATGCGCAGGTAACGCTTTTGATATAAGTCCCTTTTGCAGCACTTGGTTTTGATTTGATAATCGCCTCCATAAGTGTTTGCAAATTTTCGTTTAATTTTTCTTGACCGAAAGATTTTTTGCCAATCGGGCAGTGAACAATCGCCGTTTTGTCGACTCTGTATTCTACCTTACCTGCCTTAGTCTCGGCAATCGCTTTTGGAATATCCATAGTGACTGTGCCGCTTTTGGGGCTTGGCATAAGACCTCTTGGCCCTAAAACCTTTGCAACCCTGCCCATTTGACCCATCATATCAGGGCTTGTGATGACCACATCAAAGTCCAAAAATCCATCGTTTTGAATCTTAGCGATGATTTCTTCGGCCCCGACAATGTCAGCACCGGCCTTTTCGGCCGCCTCTGCCCTGTCACCCTTTGCAATGACCAAAACCCGCACATTTTTACCTGTGCCGTTTGGCAAAACCACTGTGGCGCGCACTTGTTGGTCGGCTTGTTTTGGGTCGACGCCAAGACGGACATGAAGTTCGATTGTTTCGTCAAATTTTGCTTTTGCAGTGGCCACGGCGTGTTTAAGCGCCTCTAATGGCTCGTACTGCTTGCTTGTATCCACCTCGGACAAAGAGGCTTTGTATTTTTTTCCGTGTTTCATATTTTTTTCCCCCTTAGTCCACAACGACAACGCCCATGCTTCTGGCCGTGCCTGCAATCATACTGACTGCGGTCTCAAGATTTGCTGCAGTAAGGTCGGGTGTTTTAAGCTTTGCAATTTCTTCGACCTGTGCTCTTGTGATTTTTGATACTTTATCTTTGTTTGGTTTGGCGCTGCCTGATTCTATCTTGCAGGCCTTTTTGATTAAGACGGCTGCAGGCGGAGTTTTTAAGATAAAGGTAAAAGAGCGGTCAGTAAAGATGGTGATAACTACCGGGATAACAAGTCCTGCCGACGAGGCGGTCTTGTCGTTAAACTCTTTGACAAAGCCCGGTATGTTGATACCGTGCGGGCCAAGAGAAGAACCAACGGGCGGCCCTGGGGTTGCCTTGCCGGCCGGCAATTGAAGTTTTGCAATTGCTTTGATTTTTTTTGACATTTTAGTTTCTCCTTGTAATAAAGATATAAAAATATATTACAATCGCGGTGATAACGGACGGTTTTTGTTTTTGCCGCCCTCCCGTTTTTGTTGAATGAAATGAGTCAAGCGATTGGAAAAGAAAAGGCTTTTGTTGCCTTTTTTAAATCCATGCTTGAAGACTTGAAACTTCTACGCTTCTTTTTTAAATACTACCTTCCAAAACGGGTAGTTTACATGAAAGCCGACAAGCTCCCACCCTTGTTTGCCAAACTCGTTTAATCCGGTTTGCAAATCGTCCATGCCTTTAAATTCGATTACTTTATATTCCCATTGTTTCATAATTTATATATACTCCTCTTTTTTTGGTCTAAATTATAGCAGTTTTATAAACTGTTTTAAGTATAATTGTTTTAGATTTTTTTTATAAATCTTTTAAAGGCGTTCTTTTGCGTACTGGATGTACGCAAAATGGTTGTTTTTGAAAGATTTAACAAATAAAGATAA
>Ga0131853_10022055_pt1 | contig 11534 bp, 14 predicted proteins | sample TergutLab28metaG_FD_92764 | JGI IMG/M metagenome (GOLD analysis project Ga0131853, IMG submission 92764) | Labiotermes labralis P1 segment gut microbial communities from Petit-Saut dam, French Guiana - Lab288 P1 (version 2) (version 2) | ecosystem: Host-associated > Arthropoda: Insects >...
TGCATTTTGTGTTCTTGATCGCTCATTTTCAGAAAAACTAACCTCAGCATACGCATATGGCTGTGATGTAATGGGGTCTGAGTGCGCAATAACTGGTGTCAGCCCAAACAGCATGATGAGGGCCAGTATCAATGCGATAGGCTTGCGGAATTGCATTCCTTTTGTATCCATTGTGAGTCTCCTTTGCCCTTATTAGGCGCGTTGTTGGGACAGCAGCGTTCGACTGCAGTAGTACTGATTTTATGCCAACTGCCAACACGCCACACAACAAACACCTCTTGGTTTTACTCAATTGATGTTTGGTATTTTATCATTTATCTCAATAATGCGCCGTCTTCCTAAGTCTTCCAATTCCACCAATGATGCTTATCTGGAGGCAACGCCCCGTCTCCATCGGCATACGCCACCGCCAATCGATAAAAACACAAAACCGCGCGATGTTCGGTATATCCTTTGACAAGACAGTCGTTCATGTATATGTCCTCCGGGTCTTGTCCTTTGAGCGACGCAATGTCGGGATAGCCCGCGTCAATCAAGCATTGTGCCGTCTTAGGCCCGATGTATGGGATTTTTGTCAGGTCAGTTTTCATATTTTTAATTTCTCCAATAATCCAGCATCTGCATCTGCATAAATTGTACTAAATTGCTCGTAATTCACCATACCGAGATGTGATTTTGGCAGCTTTTTGACATGCTTGACCAATGTATAATCAATTGGCACTTTGACGCCATTTTTTGCCGCGCTCAACGTTGCCGCAATAATAGCCGCTTCTTCCAATGTCTTATCGTCCGGCTCTTGCCCCAATGCTTCAACAATAACGTGCGCGCCGGGCATTTTTTGTGCATGCAGCCATAAGTCTGTTTTCCGTGCCGTACGCAACGTCAATGTTTCATTTTGCGTATTGTTGCGTCCCGCAAAAATGCGCAATCCGCTTGAAGACAAAAACTGATATGGCCTGCTCTGTATTGACTGTTTTTTACCCTTTTTCGAAATTTTATCGGGATGAACTTCGTCTTTAATTTCTTGCAATTCGCGCTCATTTTCACAACGCTGAATCGCTTCATGCACCGATAGCCAATACGCCAACTCCTGCTCCCCCAGCATCAAACGCTCGTTGAGCATCGCCTCGGCCGTCTTCGCCTTTGCATAATTCTTAAAAAACTTGGCTGCATTCTGCTGCGGCGTAAGCAGCGGGTCAAGCTTGATTGTCAACTCAGGGCAATCCATCTCGTAATAATCATCGACAATCACGGCCTCCGCACCCTTTTGCACGATGTGCAAGTTGGCTTTGAGCAGCTCGCCTTGCTTACGCCAATGCTCACGGTCGATAGCCGTGTGCAACTCCTGTCGTTGTGCGGCAATTTTGCGTGTCACACGGTCAACTTTAGACTTGACAGTCTTTTGCAATGAGGCTTTCTTGCGCTGTAATGCCTGTGCGCCGTACGTTTGTGCATAGAAAGTATCCAGTAACCGGTTGAATGATTCGCATGTTTCAACCTGCCAATCGTCATACTGCCCTATCTCAGTACAGTAAAAATCCTTGATAACATCTCCTTGCCGTAACAAAACAGGCTTAAAGTTCTTCTCTTGCAAATTTTGAAAAAATTCAAAACATCCCGCCGCCAACTGGTCGGCATTTTCTGTTGCAGCAAACGCCGTGCAGTCGCCCAACGCATGGTACACAGCCTCACGCGCTGCCAATGGCGAAAACCCATAGCATTTGGCACGAATAATCTCGGCAGCCTGTCCCTCTTGTGCAAAAATCCGCCGCCAATCGAAAATCCCTAACGTCAAGATATAATACTTGTCAGGCGGCGTCGGCTCTTGATACATCATGCCTGGCAAATTAGCGCGTTCCGTCGTAATATCCGCATTGCTTTGACGCAATGCTGCAATAATTCGATTTTCTGCATCCATAAAAAACAAATTCGCTGTACGCCCAATCATCTCCAACAACAAAATACGCGTCGTCGTGTCACCCAATTCATCATAGCCCGAAAAGGTCAACTTAACAACGCGCTCACCTTTTGGCTGTTCGAAAGACAGCAATCGCGCGCCTGTCAAATGTTTGCGCAACAGCATACAAAACATCGGTGCCGTTTGCGGATTCGGCTTGCTTGCCGTTGTGAAGTGCAGTCGCGCACTCGATGGATTCGCGCATAGCAATAACTTTACATTTTCGCGCGATGTCGTGCGCATATGCAACACAATTTCGTCACGCTCGGGTTGCGTAACTTTATCGACCCGCATATTTTCAAGTCCGGGCTGCAATTCTGCGATAACGGCAGACAAGCAAATAGCATCAAGCGGCATTACAACACCTCATATGGCAAGCGCATGGCTTGGCTCACACGCACATCTAAGCCGCCAAATCGTTGCGATATAATGTCTTGCAGTTTGTTGCAGGCAATAGCTTCGGTTTCATAATGCCCCGCGTCAATCAAGTTAATCCCAGACTCCAATGCCTCCAACCATAAATGATATTTGATGTCACCCGTTACAAAGGTATCACACCCTTTGGCAACGACAATTGAGTAACAATCGGCGGAGTTTCCGCTTCCTACAGCAACCTTGCACACAGGCTTTCCGCCATCACAAAAGCGCAATGCATTGCACCCCAATGTATCAGAAATTTTCCCGGCATATTCGCGCACTGTCAAGCTGCCGTCAACATGTCCTACACGACCCAACTGTGTGGCAGCATCAAGAATGCTCACACAGTGCAACCCGCACAATTCAGCCAATATATCATTGATGCCACCCTGTGCCGCATCAAGATTGGTGTGCATTGAAATACAAGCAATTTTATTTTCCAACAACGCCAGCATGCGACGCTCATCATATCCCGCTATATCCGTTACGGTCCACAAACCGCGATTGACTGGGTGGTGCGCCACAATCAATTGTGCCCCACGAGAGACCGCCTCATCAATGACTGCCATTGATGCGTCCAACGCCACAAGCACGCGCTCAACAGACGCATTACTGTGCCCCGCCAACAGCCCATTGTTGTCACCCGCCATAGCCAGTGGCAACGGCGAAAACTCTTGCAAAACCTGCAAAATATCAATTACTTTTGTCATATTCCAACCTCGAAAATCGTATACTCACGCTGCCCGTCTCGCACCATTGTCACACGTGGCAACAAACCAACACTTTCCAAGTATGCCAACAATCGCTCCGGCCGGCTCATCGGCTGCAACAATAAATGCTTCTGCAGGCTCCACGGCGATGCCGCTATAATATCAGCAATCGTTTCGCCACCCATACCGGCAATGACAACGGTATCGTAGTCGTCACCACACAACGCCGTCAAGCCATTTGATTTGACAAGGTGCAGTTGCTCATACAGGCCCACGTGCTCCGCCAAATTCCTGGCATTTCGCAGTGGATTATCGGCAATGTCGACTGCTGTAACATTTTCCGTAACACCGCGTTGCAGCAGCCACAAAGGCAAGCGCGCGTGGTCGGTTCCAACGTCGACCACGCGCGCGTTCTCTTGTATACGCTGTGCCAATGCCATCAAGCGCGGACGCAAGCTCAGCACTTACGCGTTTGCCAAATGGGCATTCAGCTTTTCCATCAGCGAGTCAAGGTCTTGACCATGCTTTTCACACGCCTGCTCTAACGTTTTGCCACGCGAACCGGGGCACCCCAGGCAATGCATACCAATCGCCAAGAAATACTGCGAAAGTGAGCTATCGATATCCAAAATATCGCCCACAATCATATCTTTTGTCACTTGTTTCATGCTTTTACTCCTCGTTTGTTTCTTCTGCGGCTTCAGCAATTTCTGCCGCAACTTCTGCAACCTCAGCTTCCTCGACAGCTTCAACAATCTCTTCAATGACCTCGGCCACTTCAACTGTTTCAATAACTTCTTCAACTGCCTCAGCAACATCCTGCGGCACATCAACCGTGCCATCCGAATCAGCAGACGCAACAACCTCATCAAGGCTGCTATCTTCGTCAATTTTCACAGGCACTGGTGGCTCTAAGGTCGCACGAATTGACAGCGAAATCTTGCGCTTTTCGTGATCAATATGTAAAATCCTCGCTTCAACTTCTTGCTCAATCGCCAACGCATCGGCCGGACTCTTCAAATGTTCATGTGCGATTTCCGAGATGTGAATCAACCCGGTAACGTGTGGCATAATCTCAGCAAACGCGCCAAATGGCGCAAAGCGAACAATTTTAACTTTGACAATATCATCAACCGTGCAAGCTTCTGTAAAATTGCGCCACGGGTCTTGCGCTGGATCTTTAACCGACAGCGAAATTTTCTTGGTTTCCTCGTTCATCTTAATGACGCGCACTTTCAGCACATCGCCTACCTTGCAGAATTCCTCAGGCGTGCGAACATGCGACCACGACATTTCACTGACATGCAATAGACCGTCAATGCCGCCGAGGTCAACAAATGCGCCATACTTGGTCAGCGACTTGACTTCGCCTTCCACTGCATCGCCGACTTTCAGCGTTTCCCAAACTTTAGCAAACGCTGCATCGCGTACGAGGTTCTTGGCAGCACGAATCGAACCGACAAAGCGGCGGCGGTCGCCGTTATACTCCAAGATGCAAAGGTTTACCTTTTGCTTCATAATTGAGCTCAACGGCGTTTCTCGCGGCACACCCGACAAACTGGCCGGCACAAACACGCGCACACCATTGACACTGACAACAACGCCGCCGGCATTTTCTTCAATGACAATGCCTTCGAGTACGACATCTTCTTTAACAGCGTCATGCACTACATCATAGTGTGCCAGCGTCTCAATTTTCTTACGGCTGCACAACACCACGCCCTCATTGTCGCTTACATGCACCACAAAGACTTCAACTTCTTGTCCTACAGTGAACAAATCTTCCGGCTTGGCATTGGGGTCGTTGCTGATTTCGCCGATGGGGATATATCCAGCGTGCTTCGTGCCCAGTTCCAATTGCACTTCAGTTGGCGTAATGCCTACAACCGTCGCCACAACGCGGTCGCCTGTACTCAGCGTCTTGAACGTTTGTTCCAGCAACGCCTCAAAGCCCTCATTCATATTTGTTCCGCTCTTCATTTCTTCAGTCATAACGGTGACTACCTCCTCGATTGACCGGTCCGGCGTCGACGCACCGGCCGTTACGCCAATCCTTTTCTTTCCCGTCGTATGCCCGCACGGCCACTGGGCCGCGTTTTCGACCCAAACCACATTGTCACACGACTGTTGCGACAGTTTGACCAATTTTTCAGTATTGGCACTCGCCCTGTCGCCGACAACAACCATGCAGTCACAACTGACCGCCAATTCGACGGTCTCACGTTGCCGCGCATCAGTCGCTCCGCATATTGTATCAAATATTTCGACGTTTGTACAGTCTTTTTTTAATGTTTTTACGCATTTTTCCCAAATTGCCCTAACAGTGGTCGCCTGCGCCATCATCGTTATCGATTGTTCTTGTGATATATTTTTCAGAAATTCCGCCAATTCCACTTCGTTTTCGGCAATAAAGTGATTGTTGCACCATCCGACAACGCCGCGCACTTCGGGGTGATTTCGGCTGCCAATTATCAACAATGTCCGCCCCGATTGCTCACATTGTGCCGCTAATTTGTGCATTTTAGCAACGCACGGACATGTCGCGTCTACTGTTTTACCTTGCCGCGCATGAATTGCTTGCCAAACATCACGTCCCAATCCGTGACTGCGAACAATCAGTGTCGCCGCCGGCGGTGCATCTTGCCAGTCATCAACATACCCGACCCCCTGCTCTGCCAAATACGTCATCACAGATTGATTGTGCACAATCGGCCCAACGGTAAAGCATTTACCCTCCCGTGCCGTCTCCAACGCCAAATCCACAGCACGCTGTACCCCAAAACAAAACCCTGCTGACTTAGCGATAATAATCTCAGGTGTCATACCCTTTTCCTCGCTTTATACCCAATTCGCGCACCTTATCCATCACACTATCCATTTCGCGGGTGTACATCTCTTGTGTAGGCTTTCCGCCACCAAAGTCAAGATAAATCGGCTCACCGTAAACCACGGTAACACGGCGAAACGGCAGCTTCCGCCGCGCTGTCATATAAATGGGAACAATCGGCACACCAACTTTATGCGCGAACATCGCCGCACCGCTCTTAGCGTCCTCATCTCCCGTCGGTGCGTCAACCCGCCGTCCTTCAGGAAAAATCAGCAACTTATGCCCTGCCCGCAGCACCTCAAGTGACTTGCGGATAGCACGTAAGTCAGCCTTACCGCGGTCAACGGGGAAAACGTGCGCCCACGTCAAAAACTTCGCCAAAATCTTATTCTGAAACAACTCTTTTTTAGCAATCGTGTAAGGAAACTCACCAATCTTAGCCCTAAACAATATGAAAAACGGGTCGGCCAGCGACGTATGGTTGGCACACAGTACAGCACCGCCTTCGGGCATATTGTCCGCACCAACATATTTGGTAAAATACAACGCCCTCCAAACAAGCCGTGCCAAAAAATGGGCAATTTTCAATCCCATCTACACGCCCCCGCTTTCCTGCAATTTTTTCCGCACAATTTGCATCAGCTTATCCAAACTCTCTGCCAACGTCATCTCAGTGGTATTCACCACAACAGCATCGTCCGCCGCTTTCAACGGTGCGATAGCGCGCTTAATGTCCTTCTCATCGCGCAACGCAATCGCCTCCAACACCGCCTCGAAAGTGACATCTGTATCTTTCAGCTGTTCATACCGTCGCCGCGCGCGTTCCTCAATGTCGGCCGTGAGAAAGATTTTAACATCGGCATTCGGCAGGACAATCGTGCCAATGTCCCGTCCGTCCATGACAACATCGCGCTCATCTGCCAGTTCCCGTTGCACTTGTAGCAAGTAATCACGCACGCAAGGCAACGCCGAAACATCTGCCGCTGCTTTCGACGCCTCAGGCGTGCGAATAAAAGCGTTAACATTCTCGCCATTGAGTGTGACGACTTGCTCACCATTGCAGTATTCAATGCCAATTTTCAACCTGGGCAACAACGCCGCAACCGCTACCTCATCTGCGGGCCTAATCCCTGCCCGCACAGCCGCAAGTCCCGCAGTGCGGTAAATCGCGCCGGTGTCGATGTATATGAACTTCAATTTGACGGCAAGTTGCCGCGCTAATGTACTTTTCCCTGCCCCGCCGGGTCCATCGATAGCGATTGATATCATGTTAAGTGGTATCCTTTTTAGTGAGATGCAGCAAATGCTTATTAGGAGCATTTCTTGCCGATAGCCATTAAATGTCCCGAAACACCTAACAATTCGGGTATGTTTTCTGTTTCTTTAATGTATTTTAACAATAGCCTTGCCCGTTGTTCATTCTCAAAATATTGCTTAGCGTTTAAGATGCTACCAATTCCCTCAACTGGTAGAACAAGTATGTCAACGAAACCAGCCTCCTCCATCTCGCATCTAATTTCGTCGTGCGTATGGAAGTAAGCGTTAGTAAAATACGATGTATCACCGGGCGAGTGTAGACCGGTTGACAGATTTTCGTCTAAAATTGCAAGGAATTGCTCATCGTCAATGAGATTCAATTGAAATCCCTCAAATACATTTACGTATCTAGATATAACTTCGCAAATAACTATGCCGTCATTTTTTAGTATTCGCTCTGCCTCGGTCAAGCATTGAATTCTGTCATTCCTTTTTTGCAAATGATATAATGGCCCCATTTCAAGCACAAGGTCAAATTGATTGTCTTGATATGGAACTTGTCTTGCATCGCCACAGATATATGATTTTAGCGTGATATTTAGCGTGTTTGATTTTTCTTTGGCTTTCTCTATATGCGATGGCATGTAATCGAGCAAGTGGGCGTTATGTCCTTTTTGAGAAAGCCAATAAGAAAACACCCCCGTTGCACCACCAATATCTGCAATCTCCATTACATCCTTAGATAAGTAGCGAGATATAATTTCTTGGCATCGAGCAAATTGAGGGGTTGCCTAACCATTCGCTCATCTTCGTTGTAGCTATTATCATAAAAATCTTTGATTTTATCGTGTTTATCAACCAAAAACAACACCTCCTAATATAAACTCGTCCGTCTACGCAAACGGCACAAATGCTGTGTAGATAACAATTCTACACCAACACTATACTACAACTAATCTCAATAATCAAGTAGCGGAGCGTTCTTTACGCCCCGCCTTGTAGTTTGCTTATACTGCAAGGCTTGCCAATCTAAAATTAACAATTTTTTTGATATTTTCAATCGCCATTTCATCAGGGTCGCAAAACACAATTCCACGATTGAGGCATATATTTTCAAAGCCTCTTCCGAAAACAGCAATATCTTGTCCTGTGCCACAAGTTCCCGGATGACAAACACAGCACGGCACAATACCCGACCAATGAAACGCTTTCAAATTTTCTTTTGCAATAAAATTTTCATACTCGTTTGTATACGCAAAAATTGGCCTAATGCTCCATTTTGAGTTTTTCTTAGTTCTATATGGTGTAAATGCTAATTCACAAACCCGCTTTCCTTTATAATCAGCATTCACTGCCCTTGACGGCTTTAACTTCGGAGAAAGCCCAATCTCTCTTAGCCATAGGATAAATTCTGTAGCCAACTCATGCTCTTTGTCGTCAAGCATATCAAAAATAACATCCTCAATGTCAGGCTTAATCTTTGTTAAAGTGAACTCATTTGTGTGGTTTTCGCATAAATGTCGAAAATCGCAATAAAAGAAACTATTATCTCTGCTAATTTTTTCTTTGTTTGCACGAACGACTTTTTGCAACTCAAACATAGCACGAAACATTACAGGATATAAGGTATTGGTAATCTCAACCGCATTCTCTCCTACTGATATTTGAACGCCTGTATCGGTAAATATGTTGCCATACTCTACTGCTTGTTTGGCAAAAGTGGCTTTCCATTTGCGTTTATCCCACTTTGTAAAATCAATATTTATACGGCTATCAAAGACTTTTCCCGAATGGCGAGCAATATCAAGTACGTTAAACCAGAACCCCATGCATTTCTGCGGGTCAAGATTGTTGCCAGCTCCATTTTCTGCTATATTTTGTAGTGAACGCACAACAAACCGCCGCATTTGTTGACAACTCTCCAACAAACCCTCATCCATATTCGCTTTAATAACATCAGATAATGTAATGCTGTCTGACAAAATCCGTAAACCACCAATCATGTCAAAGTTGGATGAATTGTTCATAAACTTAATCCTTCTTTCTACACGCAATATAAAAACCGCAAAGCCCATCCTCGTATGGAGTAGGGTCTACTTCCGCAGACCAAATCCATGACTGTGGTTCATACTCGCCTTGCTGCTTGACTTCATTTTCAACCACATCCTTAGCGTTATTACCTCTTACCCAACCTTTGGCGATATATGTTTCGGGCAAGTCGATATAATCCATATCTGCCGGTACAGGGGTGTTTGTTTTCATAAATCTACCGACGGTATAGCCAAGCAATTCGTTTTTCTCATCGTATTTATCCCAAACCATAAGCGCAGCGTTGTGGTTATCGTCAGTTGCGTACTCATTTAATCCATCGAGCGTTGAAAAAATCCATTCGCCCATTCCCCATGTTTCGCTGAATATATGCCCCGATTTTCCGGCGCGTGCATAAACAGATTTGCCGATAAATCTACATGGATTACGCTTAACGATTTCAAGTTTTTCCAATGTAGATGGCGCAGTTTCTGTGTCTGTGCATTCAACTGATATACTTGTTATATGCTTGTCTATTACATCAGATGTATTGAGCAAATTCGCAATGTCGGGACTTTCATTTATCAACGATGTTTCAATCTCAATCGCCTTGTCAAATAACATTTTAACATCAGCATCATTGTGAAAATCAGCTTGCCGCATTTGACGGATAAATTCAAGCACAAGCTCTTTCAATTCATGCAATAGTGCCACTTCGTTGTCTATATCATCCACTTTACTGTCCAAAACAGAAAGCACGGCGTTAGAGTTATTTGCCGAGAAAATTTCTCCAATGTCTTTGATAGAAATGTTCATTTTTCGTAAAATGAGGATTTGCTTTAAGCGGGTGATAGCAGTTTCATCATAAAGCCGATAACCCGAGCTTTCGTCACGGCTGCTATGGATAAGCCCCATCTTTTCATAGTAGTGTAATGTGCGTGCGGTGACATCGTAACGTGTCGTAATTTCGTTGATCTTTGTTAGTTCATTCATAGTATTTTCTCCTTGTATTTTTCGCAACAACAAGGTTAGTATAAATCCTTACCTAAGGTAAGAGTCAAGCCTTTTTTCAAAAGTTTTTGATAAGAAACTCCGCATTCGGATTTTACCCTCGAATGCGGGAAAATGGTACTTTATATAGCGTAGATGGTCAAGCTTTCGTAAAAGGGGTTTGAACATTTGCGCTATTGCTTTTACAATAAGGGAGAAATGACCTGACGTTGCGGGAAATGGATTAACACATCCGGTTTATATGCTGTCAGCCATCCCTTGTTGTAGCCTTCGATTAAGCTGGTTGAAAACCCTCGTGGTCTTTCGCGTCACACGCCATAATGAATTTGCAACAAGCGCAGATGGAACGCCATTTACAACAATCACATAAAGGAGTTACTCTCATGATTAGTGTCGGAATTGACATTTCCAAAGGAAAAAGTACGGTTTGCATCCTGAAACCTTATGGCGAAGTGCTACTATCGCCGCGTGAAATCTTGCATACAGAATCGGAAATTGCAGAATTGATGAACCTGATTCTAAGTTTCAACGAGGAAACGAAAATCATCATGGAGGCAACCGGGGCTTATCATTTGTCGCTGCTCAGAAAGTTCTTGGAATACGGACTGGTCACTTGCATCGTAAACCCATTGCGCATGAAGAAATACACATCTGTTTCCATGCGGAAAGGCAAAACAGACAATCTCGATGCCATTAAAATCGCAAGCTATGTGATTTCGTCGTTGAGTTTTGGCATTTTGGTGTCATTACCGCAATGTCCGAAACCCGTTTTGTATACGCTTGCGCTCGATGGGCTGAGAAAAAGGGATACCGCTTAGACGAGCGTATTATGCCTTGGCTCAAAACAGTATCCCCACGCTCCCGTCCGGCAACCCATCTTCCAAATCGCTTGCGTTGGAAAGCGTTAGAGTTCTCCAAGAGTTGGATAAAACCCTCGTGTCTATTCTAACACAAATGCAAAATTTAGCAAGGACTTTGCCGGAATATGATACTGTTTTAGCGATGAATGGCGTTGGCGTAACCATCGCACCTCGTCTAATCGCTGAAATTGGCGATGTTCGCCGATTCCGCAGCGGCAGTGCATTGATTGCCTTTGCGGGGATTGATGCACCGCCTTATCAATCCGGGCAATTCGAGGGAACGCGCAGGCACATATCAAAGCGAGGGTCTCCGAATCTTAGAAAAACACAAAATTAGGGCTTGACTTTTGTTAGCTGGTATATAAATTCTCTACATTACACTATATAAATAAACATTATGCCCCTTATGAGGGGTCGTATAGGCACGAGCCATCATAAGGGGCATAAAAAATTCTTGGCGGAGTGAA
>Ga0131853_10022058_pt1 | contig 11533 bp, 7 predicted proteins | sample TergutLab28metaG_FD_92764 | JGI IMG/M metagenome (GOLD analysis project Ga0131853, IMG submission 92764) | Labiotermes labralis P1 segment gut microbial communities from Petit-Saut dam, French Guiana - Lab288 P1 (version 2) (version 2) | ecosystem: Host-associated > Arthropoda: Insects >...
CGGTTTCTTGGTTTTTTTTTTTTTGTAAATTGGAACCCCCGGAAGTAAAAACATTAAAAAAAATTTCCCACAACTTTCTAGCTTTCTCTTCAAGCCCCCTTACCCCCCCCCCCCCAACACACACACACAATCTCCTTCTGCCTTCGTTCTTTATGTTTCAAATATTTAAAGTCCTTCACACAGGCCTTATGAATTACACGTCGTGTGTGAGCATTGCAAGGTACACAATACTGGACAGCATGTGCCGGGTGAAGTGAGGATTTGTGGGAGAAAGGCTTAAATGGAATGATACTAATGAAAGAGCATGAGTTGGGGGGTTCTGAAACATTCACTTTTGTTATATTGTCCATTCCGTTCATTATGGTTAAATTGTGTGCATTTGTCGGTTGGAACTGTGGAATTTGAAACAGATTCACTTGTTCCGAACAAAGCCAATTGCGAGCTGTTGTGAACGTGGTAACGAGGCTGTGAGTTCCATAAGAGGCGCGGAATCGCTTGGCCATCTGACTGAACATGTTCTCAGAAAAGAAGCTCTCGTTGTTTCCATCTATTAAAACACACAATTTGCGTGGTTTAGTCAACTATTCCCTTCGTTTCTTAACCCATTATTATACTACGTGACGATACAAAATCCGGTACAGCTGAGGGTGCTGTACAGTGGCACAGCGGCATTCTTGGTCGACGCCGTATCTCTTGGGTCGCAGGCCAGACACCGCGCTGTAGTTCAGCTGCTGTAGACGAGACCGAAGCTTTTGTAGAAGAGATTAAAAGGAGACGTTTGGGGAAAAACAAACCTACAGGAGGAAGAGATTTTTTTTAAGTGCTCAGATCGGTTTCAAAGCTTATCGAACTTGCTGGGATCCTCAGCTGCTTGAAATGTGCAAGCGGCCCATGACCGGCATCATCTTCCTCAGTATCACCACTCTTCATATAATAACTATAGGTTTTGCTGTTCGAACTTCAGTTGGGTCACTGGCCGTTCTGACTGGATTTTTAGTGACCTTCCACAGGTCCTCCAGGCAAATGTTAGAAAATTACCTGAAATTAGTTCACGACCGGTTTCTTTCACGTTCTTATCAGTTCACTCTAAATAACGGTTCACTCATTCGTCGCCATGAATTTAAGGCCTGAGTTATGGACCGCATCTTTAAATAAACTGCCAATACAGTACATTCTGGTTATATTTTCGACGACGTTGCAAAAAAATTGACACAGTACATATTGGTATAGTATGCGAGGGACTTGCGTCAGATCTTACACGAAGCTTGGTGGCACATATATCCGAGCTGATATATATTTACATCTGTTTTTATGTGTGTGAATCTTTCGTCTGTCACATCAGGTACAAATGACGAACGACACACTCTGGTTTTTTTAGAACGGATTGCTGTCAGAAGAAGTGACATGAGAATGGAGAAAATTGCGTGATTGGTAGCAGCGTAATTTGTGTTCTTCAGGAAATATTTCTTGACTAGCTCAGCGACTGTCAGCTTCTTTAGAAAGCTGTACTCAGTGGATTTCGTTAGAGTATTAGTTATTTATTTGCTTATTGTTTAGTTTGTTTATGTAACTAAATTATAGACATGATCACAAAATTGAACCAAACTCCATTATTCTAATATAATATCGTAAATTTCTGCTCACAATCCATCCAAAATCGAATCGCTTCACAGGAGCAAGGGAACTCAAGTCTTGTAAAAAAAAGAGCTTGCAGTTTTATTTAGAGTCAACCGGTGACAGAAATGCTGCTATCATGAAGATATTTATTGCGCTGTTTTTTTACTGGGCCTACATTTTTATGTAAAAACAAGATAAGGAAAGCAATTCAGAACTAACCGGAACATGTTCTTTCACTTTATTCAAATATCTAAAATTTTCGGATAAATTCCAATGGACATAACCTATATATTTTTCTACGAATATTGTTAAAATACTTTTCAGCCGATCAATATTTTGATAATTTCGCACAAGCTGGACATTGACATGGTTGTAGGTCTTACAGTAGTCATTATTATTTCCCGAATTAAAAAATCTAAAGATTGTACAAACATAAGTAAAGGTCTCAATATAAAATACCTCGAGACTACGTTCGGCTTTCTCGAATGGACAGACTAACGCACGGGTATGACTTTGCCACTTCATGTCTTTAACTTCCACGAGAAAATTGCCGTCAGTTTTCTCAGAGCACTACGGAAAGGGCAAGTATTTATATCATATACCCTACACATTACAAGCAGAAACACTTGTCCTTCCGGTATATAGCTGCTTTTCTTGTCAGTATATTGCGTTATTGTAGCTGGAACTTGAAACGAGTAGTGACACTGATTAAGATATTAAATTTTACTCATGTAACTGGGAATGTAATTGGGGCTGAAGGTTTCGAATTTCACAAAAACGTCTACACCATTAAATCTGACGTTTGTGTGACCGTGCATCATTGATACAATAATATAAAATGCCAACTAGATGCACCAATAACAAATTTTATTGATAATTACAATCAGCTCAACATGTTTCGGGCGAAATTATCGCCCGAAATATGTTGAGCTGATTGTAATCGTCAATAAAGTTTGTTATTGTTGCATCTAGTTGACTGTTTATATTATTTTACACTATTACTTCCACACGGTTCTTCCCGCCGTGGCTACTTCATATATTGGTAAGATTATGAAGTAAATTTTTTAAAATCTCTGGGTGTTCTGCGTTAGGTCGCTAGCAGGAAATATAAAAGTTACTTTTTTTTTAAATGGGCCTCTCAGGTGGGAAATTAAGTGTCACATTTGGAGAGAAAGCCTTTAAGATAGAGTTTTAAATCGTTGCCTGTTGGGAACCCAGTATAAGCCGGAGAACGTCTATTCAGCCTACTGAAAATGCCTTCAACGTTATTACAACTTGCACCGAAATTAGCGGCGACGATCGAAGTAAGCGGGCTTTGACAATTTCTAATTTTGTTTTGAGGTTTTAGGTCTTGTTTAGGGACCTTGTTTGCGGTACAACAGACGCCAGGCTTCTATTCATTTCAAAAATAAGAGAATGTTTCCCGAAACTTAGGTGAGGGGTCTGTTTGTATGTGTGTGGGCAGACCAGAATTAACCCTTGCTGCAATCCTTTCAGTCTTAAACCCGAAGTACTTTTGTTAAGGACCCTGCCCTCTCCTGCTTCAGTGAAAAGAAATCCGAACACTGCGCCTTATAAGAATCAAGTCTTCAGGTATGTTACGCCGGGTCTTGGATAAACTTGTCCCGACCTTTCGCCAGATCTTAGTGGCTTCATCTCCAAACTGCTTGACCGTGAAATAGAGTCTGTAGGACATTCGAAACCGAGATAAGTGGGTCCCCGACATCATGGCATGGTGCATCCTCAGGTTGCGGAGGGAGGAACGACCTCCAATATGGAAAACAGCTGCGAATATATTGAATAAGCAGTCGTTGACGGCCGACAATGGGCGATCTTCCAGCTTGGGATTAGGGGCAAGTTTCTAACAGCTACTCACCATAAGAACTTAAACATGTTCCGAAGCATACTCGAAGGTCTTGGACATGGACTGATCCTTTGGTAGGAAGTAGGCAATGAAGAAGGGAACTCTCTGAAGACTTAGCCGTAGATAGGAAGATATATTAAAATGAATATTCAGGAAATAGTATGAGATATGAACTGGATTTATCTGGCTCAGGGTAGGAGCAGGTTGTGGGCTGCTGTGAATTCGGTAATAATCATTCGGCTTCTATAAAACGCGGGGAATTTCTTGACTAGCGGAGAAGTGGTTAGCTTCTCAAGAGGACTCTGCTGCGTGGAGTTAGTTAGTTAGTTAGTTAGTTAGTTAGATCCTTCAAAATGGCGGTAATTATACATCGAACGATACAACCTAAGATTCCAAGAGATTTAATATCCAGGGACGTAACTGATTAAACTTCAGACCCATCGAAATGCTTATAAATTTTACAGTAGGTAGTAAAAAACTTCTGAAATTGTAATGTGGCTAACTTTGTGTTACACATTGTAAGCGATAGCCATCGAAACGCGATTGTGGCTATAGTGGCACTTAGACACATCCAACTGCTACAGAACAACATCCGAAAAGATTCATTCAACTAAAGAAAAACAACTATAACTTTTATTCAGTTTCATCACCCACGTGTAAATTTCAGCCTCGTATAAAATTACAACGAACATTACAGCGTAATCTTAGTAAGTGACCAACTTAATGTACAAATTCTTGTTTTATAATAAGTTTATTATATTCCTCTACATGTTTCGAGCACTGTTGTGCTTATCATCAGGTGGTCAAATTGTATTATACAGCATCTGGTATCGTCACAATCTGTAGGTGGCCGTCCGGTGCGCAGGTTGAGGGAGGATGGCCACCTACAGAGTGTGACGATACCAGATGCTGTATAATACAATTTGACCACCTGATGATAAGCACAACAGTGCTCGAAACATGTAGAGGAATATAATAAACTTATTATAAAACAAGAATTTGTGCATTAAGTTGGTCAATTGCTAAGATTATATTGATATGCACTGTCAGCAAAACAAAAGAAATTACAGCGTAACTATAGTCAAACTGTGCTATACCAAAGCGCTATTTATGTATGATGTGTGAACGTACGTAACATTTAATCTGAGACTAGTGAAGCAAATCAATATGAGATCCCTAAAATCAAACCCAGCTATCTCACCTTTAAGTGACATTGTGATTGGAGCAGGTGGTCTTTTTATGTACTTGCCTTTCCGTAAAATTTTGTTTTTGATTTGTAGGGTGACCTGAACTTAAATCTTTAATAAGCAAATGATTTTAAAATTCATTATTTTTGAGTTTCAGGTATTTTCATCTAAATAACGGGGATTTTTGTATTTGATTAAAAAATTAGGAGAATGTTTGATGTGAAATCGAATTGTCTAGAGATTACTGGATTTTTAAATTTTTTAACAATGTAGAAATTTGTTTTTTTAAACAAACTTAAACTGCTTTTTATTATTCCATTCTTTTGCACGAAACATAAGCACTTTCCTTATCAAGAAATTATACTAAAATATTGTTATATTTTAAGCCGTAAAACAGAAACTGCAGAATCGTGTGCAACATACGTTCTTGCAAACAGATCGGTTCAAAACATTTAAACGCATATTCTTATTTTAAAAAATTTACAAAATATTGAATTATTACAAACAAACTAAATAGGGACTTAGCCGACATTACAGTCATTAATAAAATTATTTGTTATGTATTCTTGATTTTTATGTTGACACAGACGACCTGAATCACTTCTTAAAGTGACTAAGAAGTAAAAAAATAAAGTGTGACAAGTGACAGACACTATATTAATTATCCAGTAAAATATTTTACTTCTCTGGCTATTCTCAGTAAATGCTTATTTTAAGGTAGATTTGAGCGAATTGAAGGCGTTGGGAAGGAAGAAAGTAAAAAAGAGATGGGATGTGGACTGTTGTGAGCATGCAGCAGATAAATGAAGGAGGATAGGGCGAGTTCTGACATTAACATTAGAAGGGTGTTACTTGTCGTAAATTGTGAAGCTAACGTGTGGAGATCTATATGAGAAGCGCGCTTTGCAACGTACAGCTGGGGCAGGAACTCAGAATTTGCTATATGGTAGAGTAAAACCACGGAAAATGTGATCCTTGTGACTAGTCTCAATCACCCTCAGACCGCACGTTGGCTGCTACTCAGCAATCTCGTATTACAGTAAGAGCAACTGCAGTTTGTATGTGGATTTGTTTCATTTTAAAAATGTGGCCACGGCTGTGGTTTGCATAAATTAATTTATATTCACACATTTGGATCGGTAAAAAAAACTGTTTATGTAGGGTCAGCAAATGTGGGTAAATTGTCGGTCCTCTACCAAATTCATATATTACTCTATAAGTGTATGCGCGTAGACGGGTACCAACGGTGTGGAGAAATATTCCGCTTCAATCGTCACTTCCGATTTGATGATGGAGGCAGAATTTACTTCGTAACTTTGATACCCCAGTACCAGGTTTCAGGGTGTCCTCCATATCAGCTGTTACCACGAATATGGACAGTCTGTCAAATGCCTACCAAATTACACCGTGTAATCCAGGATCATCACCTGCTCCGAGATGGAGGCCTTATGATCCCGTAAAGACCCCTAACGGTCTGTAAGTCTCCACGGTACCATAACACGGCAGACCGTATTACGAAGTCATATACCTCTATGTAATTAGGCCGTGTAATATTGGGTTACACGTGTATTTTAATATTGGGTTACACGTGTATTGTAATATTGGGTTACACATGTATTGTAATATTGGGTTACACGTGTATTGTAATATTGGGTTACACGTGTATTTTAATATTGGGTTACACGTGTATTGTAATATTGGGTTACACATGTATTGTAATATTGGGTTACACATGTATTGTAATATTGGGTTACACGTGTATTGTAATATTGGGTTACACATGTATTGTAATATTGGGTTACACATGTATTGTAATATTGGGTTACACGTGTATTTTAATATTGGGTTACACATATATTGTAATATTGGGTTACAGTGTATTGTAATATTGGGTTACACGTGTATTGTAGGCATGCACCTGTTGTAGCATACAGGTCTCTGTGTTGCATGTGCTGTACATAGTATGGATAGCAGGTATGTTTTTATCTCTATGTCGTATTTTTCGCATACTTAATTGTATATATATATATATATATATACTTATTTATTTATAATCCCTTTTAATTGACTCCATTTTTTAAAAGATATAAAGCTCAGTAAGATTATTCGTGTGACGACAGGTTGACATGAACCGGTTCGCTTTTCGCTGGTTGTGGGGAGGAATGAGAGGGGATTTGTTCGTGTCACAGACCTCACACCATTACCAAACAGTTACTACAAATCAAGTAAATAAGCTGTTAAAATTAATACACTGCAAGCTGTGCGTGTATTTTACATTCTTGCTATATCATAAGATTGGGCTGAGTAGCAGAGGCAAAGTATAAGGTGATGTCATTCTTAGCAAAGGCAGGATAAAGGGCCAGGGCCCCTGAGAAGGTTATGGACTCTAAGCTGGTCAGCACATCCCTTGTCTTTTTAGAAATCTATTGCTTAATATGGTATTTATTTGTGTGTGTCCCTGGATCATATTTTGGGTCAGCTGAATCCGGTCACACCTCACATCCGATTAGATTAAGGTCAATTTTATTATCACATTCCCGGCTACAATTTTTTTTCCTGTGGTGTTTCGATCGAATTCCGGGGCATTGCCCCCTTTACAGGGCTTTGCGATCACACTCAGACACACCAAATTCGGTAGGAATCCCTGGACGAGTGATCAGCCTGACACAGAGACCTCTACCTGAAAACACACAACACTATCAACAGACAGACATCCATTCCCCTGGTGGGATTCGAATCCACAATCCCAGAAAGCGAGCGGCCTCAGACCCGCACCTCAGACCGCACATTCACTGGGAAAGGCTCACAGTTACAATTATGTTTCGAAAATTATTTCCTTCCTGCATTCTTTACAGTAAATCTGCACGTTATCTGTAATCCCTCTATTCGTGCTACATGCCCCGCCTATATGCTATTTACTGCCCCAGTAAAGACCTCAGTGGTAAAGAGTCCGAACTTTAAAGTACTTCATTATGTAATTTTTCTCTCTTTTCGTCAATTCTAAGTTTTTTTAAAGTGTTGCATGACATTTCATGTATCGATTAGATATTCCACAACCGTCCCAGTCCCAACATGAAGGACTACTCCTTGTCGGCTATCCGCAGCTGCTCAACATATTCGCAGCTTGAGAACTGATCATGCAGTGGTAGTGGGGGGGGGGACCAGACTTAAAATGAAAGGTGTCTTTATGTACGAGCCAATTTAAGCAAGACCTCAAATTCAAAGAAGCACGTACCTATGTTAGGGGAACTTGCTGGAGCACCCACCGCACCTAAGGTCTCTGACTTGTTACTCTCAAACCCCTACTGAGGGATACACACACACACACACAGCACATGGATTTTTTCTCCGGTATTCAGAAAGATATCTGAACGTGTTTGCCAACCAATGTTCAGTGTAGACCACTTGTTAATACCCTTGTCGGCAAGGCCAAAATAATTTGCAGCGTTGCCGCTCTTGGTCACAGGTAGAATATAATCCCGCTCGTACAAAAGAAAGATTTACTGTTGTTGAGTTTCCTTTCATGGAACCCCGAGGAGATTTTCAGAATGGATAAGTTATAATAGGAATTTACAAGTTTCAACAGACTGGAACTTGGAGTGCATGCTACTGTTGCGCTTTGTGTTGTGATCGTTATTATGTGCCTTCTGTTTCTTGTGCGACCGTGTCAGTTACACTGTGCAGTGCATGTCGACGTTGCAGTCGCAGTCAGCACCTTCCGTCCCTTCCTCGAAGATGTAAAACGCCTACTTTTGATTTTACTTACTTATTTACTTACTTACTTACTTACTCCACGGAGATGTGCCGAGATATCTCAGTCGGTATAGCGACTCGCTACGGGCTGGACGGTCCGGGGATCCAATCCTGATGGGGGCGAGATTTTCCGCACCTGTCCAGACCAGCCCTGGGGCCCACCCAGCCTCCTGTGCAATGGGTACCGGGAGTAAAACGGGTAGTGCGTGGCGTTAACCACTCATTCCATCTAGCGCTTAGGTTAAAGAAAGGGTGGAGCTATACCTGTACTCCCTCTGAGGGCCTTCGTGGTCCGTTCTAGGGTGAACTTTACCTTTACTTTACTCCATGGAGCAGAGTCTGTCTTGAGAAGCTAACAGGTCCTCAACTTGTCAATAGATTCCCGCCATTTTGTCGCATTCACAAGGGCCCGCCGCCTGTCCCTAACCTGGGCGCATCTGATCTAGTGTTGTTATATTAAATTACAAATCCTTCGTCTTTTCAAAGTATATTAATTGCTTCCAATTCTAAAATTCCAATATATTTTTTTTAAAGAGGGCAAGCCTGCCTTAACTCCTAAAAGGGTCCATCTGCGCTTGGTAATTTATTAAGATAAACTCCGCTGAAGTAAAGAAACTGTTCATTTATTCCGACTGTCACATAAATATCTATTTGCGATAACTAATTTTCTGTTTCGTAGGCCTACAGCTGTAGCGCAGTAGAGTTTTCGCGTTTATTAATTGAACGGTTCTGCAGCTGCGAAATAATTATGCGCTTAGGCCACTTTTACGCTGTAAAACATTGTATTGTCTCTCAGCAACAAAGCACGATATGTAATCTATAGAAGATTTATAAGTCTTAGCCCCATGCCCGCTTTTCGGCCAGGGTGGTAAACTTTCTGGAAAGAACGGCAACATCTAGAACAATAAAATTTTAATACAAAAACTCGTCCATAAAAACCGTATTTATTGTTTGAATACAGTACACAATTTTAACGTTTCATGCTTTCGTTTCCTACCTCACAAAGAACACAACCTGTTGCAGTGGCGCAGCGCCAAGATGACACAGCGACACTGTTTAACACAACAGCCTACCAGTTACAGACGAAAGTAGGCTGACAGGCGATTCAAACAGATGCGTTTTGGTCAGGGAGGGAGTGATTAGCCAAAGGCCCTTCTATTTTCGGGCTTTTCGTCACATACGCTGCATTTAGCTGATGAATTCTCTATTCAAGGCTGTGCGTCTTTGCTTATGAGTACTTTGTTTTCTTTGACAGGGTTACCAACCTATCCGCAAAACCCCCATTCTTGGAGGACCAGATTGTCTCTCTTATAATATGTTTAGTCTGGCCTCTCTCTTACGGCCTGTCCGGCTTGGTAGGACCTACCAGGAACATAAAGTTCCCGCCGGCATAGCCCGTAAGGTCATTGAGGCCCGCAAGCCCCCCCCCCCCCCCCCCGACAAAGTGGAGACAACCGTGGGAGTCTCTATTCAATAATACAATTTTATTAATTTTTCCGGTAATTAACTTTCCTTTTTTTTAGATACGCAGGACGTATAGAGATGGCTTGGTAAATTGAAAGGTCAGTGACGAAATAACAGTGGACAACTATAGGTTTTCGACTATCCGGTCGTTTGTGATTATCCAGCAACGGAACCACTGAAGGAGAGAAGGGTAAGAGAAGCGAGTAACAACCAACATCCATGACAACCATGCGAGAAGCTCAATTTTTCTTCTTCCTCATCGCCTATCTTGCAGGGAACACGCCTAGAAACCCGTTATATGACGGGCTGCCATAATATTCAGACGCTAATTGACGGTCCCTGTTATCAGCAGTTTCTTTATTGGTAGAGCAAACCATGTTAATACTATCTGTACGACTGCTGTTATCTGGTTCTTCTATGTTACGTTATACATACAATCGATGCTCAACTCTTTCTTCTGTCTCCGCGGCTAACTCACAGACAACGTAGTTACAATTTTACCATGACAACAGTGTAACCAATGAAGCAATCAGTATACACATAGTGGGAGAAAATTTTGACGGAGGAGGGTGAAGGCTCACACCGAAGGAGATTTGACGCGGCTACCGTGAACAGTGATATTAAATCGAATTATTGTCGTCATTTGTATGTTGTAAATAGAAGGTTTCAGAAACTTTTGACAAAACATATTTTTGGCATTATTTTTTTTAACAGAAGCCAATTTCTCGACTCACATGCAAGAGTGTACACAAAAAATCATTTTTTGTACAGACGGCATACTAATTTACAAGGAAGAGAGGCAAATTACATTCGGAAATTATCAGTGACTCTGCTGGAAAGGTTAACTTCAGGAATAACAAAAACATCAAAATTTTGGTTTGAATTTTTGTCCTCTTCGTTACTGAGAGGGCAGCTTGGTGTGTGTGTGTGTGTGTGTTAACTACCTGCTGGATGACGAGACAGCCTAGTGACAGGTCCTCTGACCGCGTGACAGCAAGGTGACAGCCGCCAAGAGCCAGCAGCGGGAAACCGTTTGAAACTGGATCCCATCCGAGCACAGACACAAAAACACCAGCAGGGATGGCAGTGGATGAGGCCAGCTCCAAATCTTCGGGATGGAAGTTGAATCAACGCTGTGGAATGGCGAATTGTGCGTCCAAGTATTTAGCGAATATAAATGAATTTCGGCCCGGGGCTCCGTCATGTAAACTGTCGTCCGATAATGAGATACAATTATGCTAGTGCACCCCACATGCAGACATTGAACTATCCTTACTGGTCCTTCAGTTCAAGTTGTAAAAATTAAAGCTTATAACGTAACATAGCGACTCATTACGCTTACCATCAGAGTGACAGGCCAGAATATTTCGTCGTACTTTATTTACACTATCTGAAATGATTGTGGGCCGGGTAGCTCAGTCGGTATAGTGGTTGAGCTACGGGCTGGACGGTCCGGGATCGAATCCCGATGGGGACGAGATTTTCCGCCCGTCCAGACCGGCTCTGGAACCCACCCAGCCTCCTTTAAAATGGGTACCGGGTCTTTCCCGGGGGTAAAGTGCGGCCGGGGCGTGCTGCTGACCACTCACCCCGTTCTAGTGTCGCGGTCATGGAAGAGTAGAGCTATACCTCTACCCACCCTCTGGGC
>Ga0131853_10022060_pt1 | contig 11532 bp, 13 predicted proteins | sample TergutLab28metaG_FD_92764 | JGI IMG/M metagenome (GOLD analysis project Ga0131853, IMG submission 92764) | Labiotermes labralis P1 segment gut microbial communities from Petit-Saut dam, French Guiana - Lab288 P1 (version 2) (version 2) | ecosystem: Host-associated > Arthropoda: Insects >...
CGAAGACGGCGTGTCAGGTCGGCAATTGCCAGCTCGGTCCGGTCGGGTCCCCGAGCCACACGGTCTGGTCCCACTCGGTGACGGTCATCCCGAGCGCCGTCTGATCAGGCGCGCCTTCCTTCTGCCAGAGGTAAAGGGCGCTCTCGACCTGGTCCCACAACTGCAGCGGACCATCCTGGTGGACGTTCCAAGAATTGCCGTAAGGCTCTGTCCATGCCTGGGAACCGGTCGCCACATCGAGGAGGGCGATCCCTCCTGCGGTGCGCACCAGCTCGGCGGAGGGGGCCGCCAGTTGCGCAATGAAGCGGCCCGTCCAGTCATCCAGCAGGTCCGGATTGACACCCGTAGTGCGGACGGTTCCCGGATGCGGGTAGAAGGTGGGACGGTGCGGTCGTTCGTGGGGGCGGGCGAGCATGTAGGAGACGTGGTCCCCTGCGAAGCGACCGTGGGCGGCGCCGTCCTCATCAAGGACGAGGCGGATCAGGCCCGAGGCGAGCATCCATCCGCTGATCGTGGTGACGACGCTGCCTGCGTCGCGGAGCTGCCACAGCCACGATGGTGGGATGGTGCGCACTGAACATGTCGCGATGATCGTGTCGTACTCCGCGCCGTCCTGGTAGCCGCGCAGGCCGTCAGCGGTGACGAGACGGGGGAAATAGCCGGCATCGTGGAGCTTCTGTGCGGCGGTGGCAGCCAGGTGTTGGTCGTACTCCACGGAGTACACGGCCTCGTCGCCGAGCCTGTGGCACAAGATGGCCGTGGAGTAGCCGGTTCCCGTGCCGATTTCGAGGACCCTCTGGCCCTCGCGGATGTCTGCGAGTTCCAGCATGCGCAGAACGAGTGACGGCAGAGTGCCGGAAGAGGTGGGGCGGCCGGTCACCGGCCCGGCGGCGTCGTGGGCGCTGATGCCGTCGACCTGGGTCACCCACGTGGTGTTCGCGTAGGTCTGCTGGAGCCACCGTTCGTCAGCGGTCTGGTCACGGTGGGCGGGTTCCCATTGGGCGCCATTCGGGCGGAAAACGGCGTCGCCCAGGAAGACCTCGCGGGGCACCGCCTCGACGGCTGCGCGCCACGCGGGATCGGTGAGCTGGCCACCTCGGGCAAGTTCGTCGGCGAGGGACTGGCGGAGCGAAGCGGCGAGATTCATCTGCGGTCCCGATCGGGGTGCTGGAGCTGGTCGGCGAGCGCTGCGGTGATCCGGCTTGTGATGTGACCAGGGAACCACGCGAACTGCCCATTTGGGTTGCACTCGTAGAAGTGCCACCCGCCGCGGGTGTCGAGTCCGAAGTCAAATGCTCCGTATGTCAGGCCGAATGCCGAGAGGAAGTCGTGTACTCCTTTCGCCACCTCGTGCGGCGTGTCGATGACGGTGTAGGAGAGGTCGTCGTAGTGCCGGCGCCAGTCCAGGCCAGGAGAGCCGTCGATCCGCACGGCGAAGAGGTGGCCGCCCACGGCGGTGAGCCGGACGTCGGCAACCTTCTCGACACGTTGCTGGAAGAGGTGCATGGTCTGGTTGACGCCGGCATCCAGGTTGGCAGCGGCGACTTCCTCGACCCAGACCGTCAGCCCATGGCCCTCTGGGTCGGTGTAACTGCTGTTGTACAGCGGCTTGTAGACGACCGGATCGTGGAGGGTTGCGAATCTCCGGGCTTCGTCCACGTCGTTCGTCAGCAGCGTCGGCGGAACCCGCAGCCCGCTCCGGGCGGCCGCCGCGAGCTGGGCGGGCTTGTATTCGGCGGCACGGTTGCGCCAGGGATGGTTCACATAGTGCGCGCCCGGCAGCGACGCCAGGATCCCGCCGAATCCGTAGCGGGCCTGTTCTGCACACCACTGGGCGTCACGGTCCTCGAGGCCGCCCGGCGCCATGTAGGGGCGTGGCCGCCGCCAGTACACCGACCTCACGCTGTCAAGCGCAACTGCTCGTGTCACCGTGCGGATCTCGCCGGTGAGGCCGAAGGCATCGATGGTGGAGCTCACGGTGACCGCCGCCGGAAAGTCTCCGGGGTCTAGCCGGGCCACTGGCACGGCGCGCCGCCCCAGTTCCTCAATGACGCCGTCGGCCGTCGCATCGTCCAACTGAGTGACGACAAGCACGGGCGACGGCACGGTCAATCGGTGTCCCCCGCCTGGTCACTGCCCTCATCCGGGCCACCGTCAAGGGAAGTCCTGGTCGTGGTCTCCTTGCTCGTCTCGCTGCGCTTGTGCCGGGCCATCCCCGGCGGCCCCTCCGGCCCGCTCCAAACTCCGGTCTGGCTCTCCGGGTCCAGCACGATCGTGGACGCCGCCACGACCGCTGACGCCGGAAACCGCCTCATTCGGGTCAACCCCCACGGCCTCGGAGCAGAAGTCGTCACCAGCAGCCTCCCTCGTCAGCGGAACCGGGAGAATCAGTGTGACGCCTGAGCGCTGCGAGAGGTAGACGCCTTACGGCCACGTCCGATGCAGCAACTGCCCCTGTCATCAGCGTTCCGACGACGGAGGGAACTTGCACGCATCCCGGCCGCGAAGGTTGACCGGCATCGGTCGCACCGTCTCGCCAGTGACGGCGGTGAGCGAGGTACGGCGTGATCGGCCGGAATCGAGTCGGCCAGGTCGGAGGATGACCCGTAGTCCTTTCCGGCCCCTTCCGTGCCACGGCGCGCCAAAGCGCGTCCTGGTGAGCGGCGACCGGTCAAGCAGACCGATCCGGCCACTGCTCCGGCGACTCCATCAGTACGAGTATGCGCTGAGGACGCGGGCTGACACGAGGCTCGGGAACCAGGTGGTCCGGCTTGCACATCTTGTTCTGGGAGCGACGTCGGCCCGAAGGGAAAACCGATGCCCAAGCAACGTGATGATGACGCCGGTTGGGTCTACGAAGGCCACGACTGGAACGGTGCGCCGCGCCGCTGGCGGGTTCGCATGGACTGGCTTGACGACTTCACCCACGGCGTCACCTATGGCGATCTGGTGCCGTACCTCGAATTCGGTGCTCGCGAGGCCGGTATGACCTACCGCGACTACTGCCAATGGGTCGCCTCGCTGAGCCGTACTCAGTTGCATCACTACCGTGATCAGATTCGTAACAACGAGCCAGAAGCGATTCCCTGGGACGTGTACGACAAGTGGCTGGACCTGCGGCTGGCACTTCAGGAAGTGCAAGTGGCTCGCTCAGTGCGCCGCGACGGCTCCCCCATCTGGGAATCGGAGCACGAGTTACCCTGAGCCGATGAGAAGGGTCCTCCTTGCAGAACATCGGTCCGCCGGGGAAGGTTTGCTCGATCGGGTGGACGTTGACCAGCTGTCAAGAGTTCGAGGTGACGATCGGGCAGGGGGTTGGGATGCCTGAGTCGTCCTTGCCGGGAGGTTTCGTCAATGCCGTCGTTCGCGTCGGGGACACGGTGCGTCGTCCAGCCTCCGCACGCACGAGATTCGTGGGTGATCTGCTGAGCTTGCTCGAAGCCGGTGGCTGGAGCGGAGCTCCGCGCTCTCTCGGTGTGGACGAGAAGGGCCGCGAGGTGCTCACCTACCTTGCTGGCCATGTGGCCTGGGAACCGCGACAACCTGCTGCCGTTTCGTCGGACGCGAGCCTCTTGACGGTCGCCCGACTGGTGCGCGAGTTCCACGACGTGACGGCCGACACTGAACTGGCGGGAGACCACGAGGTCGTGTGCCACAACGACCTGTCGCCCAAGAACACCGTCTATCGGATGGTCAGTGGCGAGCTTCGCCCGACGGCGTTCATCGACTGGGACCTCGCGGCGCCAGGCGCCCGGATCCACGACATCGCTCATGTCTGCTGGCAGTACCTCGGTCTCGGCCCTGCCGTAGCCGACGCCGGGGAGGCAGCCCGGCGCATCAGGCTGATCGCTGACAGCTACGAGTTGCCGGACCGGCAACCCCTTGTGCCCACGATCTTGTGGTGGCAGGACCGGTGCTGGCGCGGCATCGAGACCGAGGCCGCCGCGGGTGACGTTGCCATGCTCCGGCTTCGTGATGCCGGAGTGGTGAGTGACGTGCAGAGGGCGTATCAGTGGGTTTCCGATCACCGGGGTGTGCTGGAAAGCGCCCTGCAGTGAATGCGTGGTGACGGTCGATCCGGGACCTACGGGCAGCTTGCTTTGCGGCTCGGTCCGAGCGATGACGGCTCGGCCCATGCCCGGCTTCTTCGGTGTCGGGCCGGATGATCGAGCCGTTGAACAGGAGAGGTATCGGACTCCGGCAGGTTCCGGTACAGCATGTAGCAGCTGTGTCAGGCATCTGACCGGCCCAGCCAGCTCTGCTGCCGCCCATCCCCACCACCGCGTATGTCCGCACTCCGCTTTCCGCGCGCTCCGATCTTGACCGGCTGCGCGCCGCACCGCTGCGCTGACGTAATGTCATGATCTTGATCGTAAAGATATCCCCAAGGCATATTCCACGGTGGGCTGTGAGCCTCTACGGTCTGCCCACTGGTCATCGCGACGGAACGTGATGCCCCCGCCACATCCCTGGCCGGGGGCGCGCCTTGGCGCGGGCAGCCCCGCCCCGCGAGCCCGAGGGCGGCCCGGCAGACTTCGCCGCCCGCGTAGCAGCCCTGCCACAGCCTGCCCCAGACCCCACCGTGGCTGAGGCCTCCGAAGCCGCCCCTCGGCGAACTGGGCACAGACGGCGGGCTGCTGGCCGGCCTGGCAGACTTCGACGGCCTCGTCGACGACGACTCCGGCAGCACCGGCGAACCGCTAACAGTGGCCGCCGGGATGGGGCCGGAATGGACGGCCGCCTTGCCAGAACCGCGGCCTGCAGAGGAGTCCGCCACCGCCGCCCCGCTGACCCGCGTTCTCGGCCCGGTCGACATCATCGGCACTCAAGGCACCGCCAACAGCAAGTACATGCGGACGGTGACCGGGATCGCCGCCTGGATAGTGCTGCACCCGGGCCTGGACCACCATGCACTGGACGAGGCGATCTGGCCCGGCCGCGACGTGGACCGCACCACCCGCAACCCCTGGATCTCCAGGCTTCGTTCCCTGCTCGGTAGCGCCGAGGACGGCACGAAGTACCTGCCGGCCATCGCCACCACGGCAGATGCGCGCTACCAACTCGCCAGCCAGGTCACCAGCGACTGCCACGAGTTCCAAGACCTCGTCGCCAAGGGCATCCACAGGATCCGGTTCCGCGCCCACCACGCCCTGGGCGATCAGGATGGACTCGAGCGCGCCGCCGACCAACTGGAACACCTGTGCGGCGCCCCCGGTTCCGACATGGAAGGGGAGTCCGTGGAGCTTCTGCGGTCCCTGCTCGCGGCCGCAGCTCCGCGGCCGCAGGAACAACGGTCAGTCAAGAAGCCGAAGGTAGCGGGCGCCTTGGCTGCGACGAACGTGCTGGGTGCCAGACCGCGGGGCGCGAAACCGCGCGCCTGGCGCCTGCCGCCGTGTCTAGTTGGAGCCGACCGCGCCCGCTGGAGCCTTGGGGTGCACGGCCACGCCCAGGCCCGTGAAGGTAGTCGTGATCGTCGCAGTGCCGGGCGCCTTCTGGACCCCTCGGAGCACGGCCGCGGTCCCGGTGGCAGCGACATCGAGCGTAAGGGAACCCCCCGACCCGGTCTCGGTCACCGTCACCGCCCGACGGCCGAGGATGCTTCGCGGACCGACTTCGTGCTTCGCGCCGCCGAAGTCCGTCGTGAGGTTGCCGACCGCATCCGACAGCGAGCACATCGTCTCGACACCGAAGTGATCGAGCGTCACTGCCAACGGTCCCTTCACCCACTTACCGACCCAGAACTGCGGTATACCAACGCCCCCCGGCCGGCTCACGGCCCACGTCCAGAAGGCCGCGTCGCCTTCCAAGTAGTACGTGGATCCGACCTGGATCACATGGGCCTGGCCGCCACCGGCCAAGATCCGCCCGACGCAGTCCCCGTCGCTCGCCACCGAGGACTCAGCGTGCACCGGACCGCCCTGCCCGTCACGGACATCGACGGTCAGGGACACCGAGGTCTGCGCCTGCATCACCGCTGCCGTCCTGCGCCACACGTCCTCCGGGGACAGGCGCAGGGTGGGCCCGCTGGGCAACGGCTGGGCCGAAGTGCTCGCCGTGGTGGCGGCAGCGGTCGGCACATGGATCGAAGCGGGATCCGGCGCGGAGGCTATGACCTGCGCTGGCGCGGACGCCTTCCCCTTCACGCCAGGGGACTTGACTCCGGTGCTGCTAGAGCAGCCGGCGACAACCAGCACCGCGGCCGAGGCCAGGAAGCACGCGAGGGCGGCGGTGGGGGTGGATCGGCGAGTCACAGAGGCACTTTTCCTCAAGATGCGGCGGGCACGGGCACGCATATGACCACTGCCAGACCCCGAAGGTTGTGCCCCGACGCCGCGGGCACCCCGCGTGCCCGGGCCGTCCCGGCAGGCCTTGTTCCAGCCGACGCGTGTGCCGTCGGTCGGCCACAGGCGTATCTGCTGCCGGGGCACCACGGAAGCACGACTCCAAGCGGCCAGACCGGGTCAGGGTTCGGGTTCAGGTTCACGATTCCTCGGTAAAGGGCGGCAGATCTTCGCGAGCAAGGTCGGGGCGCAGCCTGACCCCGCGGACGCTGTGCCGCCACCCGCCACCCGCCACCCGCCAGCCCGGGACAGGCCGCGGGGCGACGAACCCTACCTACTCGTTCCGCCAGCTCTCGCGGTCAACGGTCGGTTTGAACGTCTACCTACAACAGCCCCTCCACGTTGTCCGGCGCCCACTGCTCCAGCCACTGGCGGGCCACGCTCCCGTCGGTGATGGACGGGCACAGGTTGAGCGGGGCCGGGCTGCTGCCGGCCGCGAACAGGCCCTCAAACACGCCGCGTCGAGCACGGTAAGGCCGGCCATGAGCCGCTGGCCGTCGCGGTAGAGGGCATCGAACACCATGAGGGCGGCAGGCTCGCGCTCGACGATCGCGGAGACGACGCGCGAGGGGAGGTTGAGCCGGGCGGACAGCCGGTCGAAGGCCGGATGGCCACCGTCAGCAGATCCCCGCGGCCTGCTACGTCTGGCCCGCCGCCTGAAGCTCTCGGAGGAGTTGCCCCACGTCCATGGAGACGCATTGCGGACCGCTAGTCTTGAACACGTTCAACTGTCCGGCGCGCCTTCGGGAGTGACAGACCATGAAGAAGCGGAAGTTGTCTGTCATCGCGGCGACATGGGGTGGGTTGGTCATCCTGTACGCGGCACCGTCAGCGTTGCCGGAGAGCTGGCAGTATCGCATCTACTCGCCCGCCAGTGCGCTGTTGTGGCTTATGGCCATGGTCCTTGGACCTGGCGTGGCGTGCTCGATCATGCACGAGTGGATCAAGCGGGGCGGCGAGCGCGGTTGAGTGCGAGCGCTTGCCGCTGGCCCGCCAACGTCTCTACTACTCGGTCCGCCGAGCGGGCGTTGCCGCGGTTCTTCCGACTTGCGCCGGAAGGCCCCACCTCCGGTCTGAGGGACGCGAACCGACAGCGGACCTGTTGAGACGGCCACGGGGTGACGGGGCCTGTGCGGCGCACCATGTCGGAAAATCAGAGCAACTGAGGATGCCCGCTCGCTACGATCAGCCACTGCTGGTGAGTGAACGCAGGGGGACGCGTGGGTAAGTTCTACCTGAATGTGTGCCTGCCACCGACCGCTCCTCGGAAGCTACGAGCGGCCCTGGACGCCGCAATGGCACCATTCGACATCAACCTCGCCGACGAGTGGAATCCGGACGGTGAATGGGACTGGTGGCACATCTACACCGGCGAAGGGAGCCGATTCGCTGTCCGACCCGAATACGACGGCGATCCACGCCTGATCCACGAGTCGACCTATCCGTCAGGCCAACCGCGTGACCGGCAACCGCTGCTCTGCGACGGCGGACCCCGAGCTCTGCTGGACTTCGAAGCCACCAAAGCCCACGCCGTAGACCAAGCCCGAGCGCGGTGGCAGGCGGAACAACAGGACTTCGCACGCCTGCTCGCCGACCATCCCCCCGCCAAACCGCTGACTGTCTTTCTAGACCGTCACCGGGCCAACCCATCCGGCTACCCCCGTGAGCAAGCCATATCGGACCACCATGCGCAACCGCTGGTCAGCGCGCTGAATCACCACTCCGCATGGGAACGCTATCCACACCTCGGTCTGTGGGTCCTGGGACCTGACAGCGACCCGATCTCTCACTTCACCAGGGACCCGCAACCCGATGTCGACCTGGCGGAGGCATGGGCCCTCACGGCCACCGCTCTGCTCACCCTGGATGGACAGTGGATCGAGGCCAACCGGCCAGGCCCGTTTGTCAACGCCCGATCCGGCGAGGACGCCTCGGCCGCCTACGCCCGGCACACTACGGCTTACCTTGAAGGGCTCGACGGCGACTCCATCATCGTTCAGTTGCTGTGCCACTGCTGAGAGGCGTCAGCCGGTCATACGTCCGCGCGTAGTTGCCGCCGGTTGTGCATCGTCAGGAATGCCTGCGCGGGCGATCAGGCTCCACCACGTCATCTTGGAATGGCATTCCCCGACTCGGGAGTCCCTGGACAGTTCCGCATCCGCCGGAACCCGGCCACAAGCCGGGCAGCGGGGTCAACAACCTCCAGGACCCCGTCGAGACAAAACTCCACACGGCCGTGTGCAACGGGAAGACCACCTTCGCCCAGGCGCAGCACGCCATCGTCACCGGCTGGTACACCGCGCTCGCCCGGCGGTTTGCATAAGCAGCGGCCAGCGGCGGGGGGACTCGACTGGCCGTCGCAGCCTCCAGTACCTGCCAGCTGACCCGCAGTCCGCTCCGCCTGCGCATGGCCATGAACAACGCCGACCGCCACTGATTCCTGCTCGCAGACCGCGCTGCGCAGCTTTCCGGCCGGTCTGGACCGGGACCACTACCGGTTGGCGCTGACGGTGCGGCACCTGACCGGCCCTCTCCCTTCAGCCGACGCGTCCTCCGCTGTCGCGCGCCCAACAGGCAGGACGGTTCGATCCCCAGCTATGGACGGCGTGGAAGGAACGGGCGAGCCCGGCACTGCGCCGGCACGTCGACGCCGTCGAGACCTGCAGCCGGGGACTTCGTCCATCGTGAACTCGAGCCGTCCCTGTGACTGGTAATTGAGTACGATCTGCTGGTGATTCAGCGCCTGGCTCGTAACCTCCGGTGGTTGGTCCTTGGCGTCTGTGTCATCGCGGCTGCCGCGACACTCGCTTGGTATTCCACGCAGACCGTGCGTCCGAGCTGTGACGTCGTGGTCTTCACCGGCCTCTACAGCCCTCTGCACTCGCCCGACAGCAGTGAAAGGGCGCGGGCCGACAAGGAGTTGGCGGAGCGCAGCTATCAGGAGGCGATTGCCGCAGGGCGGTGTGACCCTCCACATGCCCGCTGGCACGAATGGATCGGCTAACTGTCCAAGCTGGTCGAGGTCGGTGAAATGGACAGCCTGCGTGTATTGCCGCCGGGCGCGGCCTTCTACCAGGAGACCCCGTAGGCCCGCACGTCACCGACTTCGGGGAGGGTGACCTCGGCGCCGTAGCGGTCAGGATCCCGATCCTGAGCCCGGCTGGTGGCGCCTCCCGCACCGCGTGCAGGCCCTGCCAGGTGTCGCTGGAGACGAAGCGCGTGCCGATCTGGCCGAGGCTCGCCTCCCCGGTCGGCGCGGTGTACTGCGCGATGCCCGCCAGAAGCATCGCCTCGCCCACTACCAGGACGTGGGCGTCGTTCGCCGCCAGGCCCGAACCGACAGCGGCGGCGAAGCGCTGGCCGCGGTGGAGGCGATGGACGCAGCGCGCCGGTGCTGTCGCAGTACACGCCGCCGCCGACGTCGTCGAGGGAGCACGCGAACGGCCATTCCCGGACGTTGACCGTGACCGGGCGCCGACCCCGAGCCGTCGCCGGTGAGACCGCAGCCGGTGCTGACCGTCGCCGCGCGGGTGGGCACGAACAGCCCGACGTCCGGATTCACCGTCGCGTTGTTGCCGGCCTGCCCGGACAGGACAACGGAGAACGTCCCCGACGCCTCGTCGTACGCGACACCGGCCGTGCCGTGCAGGCGGGCCCGGACCCCCGGGCAGCTGGTCTCAGCGATGATGACGAACGAGTTCGCCGCGCTGCCCGTGCCGCTGATCTGGGTGTTGTCTCCGGCGACGACCGCGCAGCGGCACTGCGCGCCGCCGCATCCGCACCTGGCCGAGTCGGCCCCTTCCGGTGGTCTCACGGCCCGGCCCAAAACCAGCGGCAGACGCCGGGTCCAGGCGCCGCCCGGCCCCGGCTCGGTCGCGCTCGTCAGGCGAGATCGTCCTGCTCGCGTGCCCTGCGCTTCTTGGGATGAGGGTGTAGGCGGTCGTGGAGGTTCAGACCGGCCACGGCCGCGACTCCCGCGAGCATGACGATGGCGAAGATCTGCGCGGCACCGTGACCGGTGATCGCTTTGAGGCCGAACCAAAGCACAGAGACTCCGACCATGAAGCCGTTGAAGACCTTGCGAAGGAGATCCATGGGCAGGGCCAACTTCCGCCGGTAGCAAGACGCTGGAGGCTGCCAGCTCGTAAGAGTCTAGGCGCCGGGCTCGGTGGCGCACGTGCACAGGCAGCCCGGGCCCGGCCGGCAGCCCCAGCAGCGCCCACACCCGCAGCACCGCCGCGGTGGTCGTGACGTCGTCGACAACGTCCAGCTACGGATGGTCAGCGGCCGGGAGCGCGGAGGACGGGAGGCGTGCGGAAGGTGGTGGGGAGCGTCCACACCGCCCGGTGCCGTCCGTCGTGAGCACTAAAACCGCCGGCCCTGCGGGTGATCCGCCGACGACCGGCGCGGACACGGGTGGCACGCACACGCCGGACCCGGACCGGGCTGCAGCACGACGGCGCCGCAAGGCCAGGGAGGATGCCGCCGGGCTCGGCCGGTCCAGAGGCGGACTGAGCAGCAAGATCCGCGCCGCGGTCGACGCCACGGGACTGCCCCTGTCGTTCGTCCTCACCCCCGGACAAGCCGGAGACAGCCCCCAGTTCCAGACCGTGCTGAACAAGATCCGCATACATGGCCCGGCCAGTCGCCCCCGCACCCGGCCAGACGCCGTGGCCGCCGACAGGGCCTACTCCCCCGAAGCCAACCGGGCCTACTTACGCCGGCGCCACATCACCGCGGTCATCCCCGAGGGGATCACCCAGCAGGCCAACCGCAAGAACAAGGGCTCAGCCGGAGGACGGCCCGTCACCTACGACCCCGACCGCCACAGACAGCGCAACACCGTCGAGCGCTGCTTCCAGAAGATCAAGACCTGGCGCTGATGTTGACGACGGCCTCGTCGGCGGGCGCGCCGAGGAGTTCGCGCAGCCCGCGGGCTCGAAAATCCTGGTCGGGACACTGGTTGAAGGCGTTCGCGATGGCCTGGTAGGCGGTGTGCGTCTCGGGTGGGTCGGGGTCGCCGCCTGCCGGTGCTCAGCCTTCGGTGACGTAGGCGTTCAGGGCCGAAACGCCGCGCAGGTCCGTCTGCAGCCCGTGCACGCTCTTCGACGCCGGATAGAGACGTGTCGGCACGAAGACGGGGACCGCCATCGTTTGGCCCATCACCTGGCGGTCGACGTCCGCCCAAAGA
>Ga0131853_10022063_pt1 | contig 11532 bp, 7 predicted proteins | sample TergutLab28metaG_FD_92764 | JGI IMG/M metagenome (GOLD analysis project Ga0131853, IMG submission 92764) | Labiotermes labralis P1 segment gut microbial communities from Petit-Saut dam, French Guiana - Lab288 P1 (version 2) (version 2) | ecosystem: Host-associated > Arthropoda: Insects >...
ATACATACATACATACATACATACTTACACACATACATATGTAACAACTCTTGTATGTATATCCTGTTCCAACGATGAACCTGGTGTGGAACACCCAAGAGGTTTTAAAATTTACACCTTCCTGTTGTTAACAGATACTTTAGTCACAGCTACTGAAATAACGCACGAGTATTTCAGTGGAGTTATAAATGGAATTCAAAACCTTATTTCCAGTCTTCTAAAATGTGTAAGTACAAATTTATTTATTAATTTGAAATTCATTTTCCTGTAAATATTTAACCACTCTTGTGGAATTGAGAAGGTACGCAAACATATTCATGGCAAAGAAAAGATATTTAACTCGAGTTACTTTCAAATACCTTGAATAATTTTATACATTAAAATCTATAACAGAATTTAGAAACATAATATATATTTATCTCAGTTTGTGCCCGTTTTTCTGCAGAGCTTGTCGTATGTAAATTGTTACAGTGCCAGAACTGTTGGTGTCAGCTGACGTAGCCTTTGGTTATGTGACTCGGCTAAGAAATGCTCTTTGTAAATATTATTATTTAACTCTTAAAACAGAAGATAAATCTGAAACTCATTCACAAATTTATGAAAGGTTGAGTTTCATGTAGTTTTGTAATTCCTGTTTGAACTAGACAACGCATTGCGGCCGGCCTGATGGCTATGTGGCGTGAATGTTGCCTGCGTTGTATGCAGATGTCAGCAGCAGTGACGTAACACATGCCAACCCATCCTTCTTAAACACCCTACATTTCTATCTCCCACGTACAGCGTGCGACCACCCCGAATTACTCTGCTACTGAAAGGAGGGAACAACATTCATAACTTCATTCATTGGAAAGAAAATTTGCCGTAACATTCTCAAGACATTTGGAAGATACTCAAATGGAAACTTGCCAAACTGAGTTAGATTAAACCGCAAGCGAAATTAGAAAATTTACTTGTGTCGTCGAAATAAATTCTTATTCTGTACTATGTTAGGCTACGGATGGGATCAGTTGACATGTAATAATGCAATGCCATGAAAGGGTCCAAATAAATTTAATTTTATCCTAACAAAAATTCAGACATGAGAGTGTCATTGTCAAATACGCCCCCATTGTTTGCGGTAATGACACAAGAAAAAGATTTTTCTATCGATTTGTCTGTTTGAGCAATTGAATTGAGTTTTAAAATTTCATTCATGATTCCGTCACACATTGAAGGCATTTAGTTTTGTAATATGACACCAAGCTGTAAGCATGTGTATGAGCTGCTTTGTCTTTCTTATCTAAAGAATGGGCCAACTGAAAATTTTGCTGCTCCCTGAAATGACCGACTGTAATCCCGTTGTAGCTTATTCTAATAATTCTGTATAATTTTACATCCACGCGGACGTTACATCAAAACAGACAATGACAAGCCCTTTCATACCACCACAAAATCCATCATCATCATGTTCTAATTTTGTTGTATTACACAGCCCGTGACCCAGTATTGAACTGAAGTAATATCGTTACTGTAAAGTAATAATTTGATATCAGTGTTTTCCATGTTTTCTGTGAATTAGACAATAACTGATAGAATATACAAATGCAACAAATAGCAAAAAAGAGCAAATTGTTGGACTTAACATCAGTAATATTTTGGCATTTTGAAAGTACAAAATTACACAATTTTAAAATATTCACAATGAAACATTCATGATATTTGATTAAATTTTAAAATTTTTGCCAGTTGCACGAAGGTGTTTTGATGAAACAATTGTCCATTGAGTTGTGTAAAATTCCCTGAACTACAGTAAATAATCAATAATATTGAATAAGAGTCTGTAATATTTTTTTGCATAAAATAACAACTTTGGAATTGTTTTGTTGTCATTAGACGGTGAATATTTTTAAGGTTCAAGGAAGGATTTTATGCTTTGATGTTAAAGATGGTGGACATAATGATTGACAAGTCGAAATTTCATTTAATTACCGGGCGTTAACATATGAGGTACAGACCAGATTAATGTACTTGTATTATTACTCAAGAAGTAAGATTCACTCAGGTATGCCAAAGTTTCCTTGTACGAGAAGTTTTGCTGTGCAAAGCCACAGGACGAAAACACACACAATTAACAATAAAAAAAAGACATTATATATTACCTTGCAGCAGTTGGCTTTTCGAAGTCAGTTATGGAAGTTCCTTCCTACAGAAATACTAAAATTCTGGATCCTTTGTGTCCAAATCACATCAAGACATTGTGTTCTTGGGTTGAAGAAATCCAATATAAAATTGTGCTGTTTGGTCACAGACGATACAGGTGTTATTCCAGCTTTAAAATGGTTCTTCTAATATTTGTATGTATGTATACATAGTAGATGTGCACAAACACACACACACACTAGCACACACAAAGTTACAGAGTGGTAGCTTCTACAAAGATTAAAAACTATAACCGATTGTGTCTACATTCGGGAAATGAATTCAGTGTTCTCATAGCCCTTCAACGGTAATAATTTCTGTGCTTCTGAAGTGCAGAAACTGTTTTAGGTAAAGTGATCCCGTTACAGGCCCTGTGTGGCCCAGAGGGTGGGTAGAGGTATAGCTCTACTCTTCCATGACCGCAACACTAGAAGGGGGTGAGTGTTCAGCAGTACGCCCCGGCCACACTTTACACCCGAGAAAGACCGGGTACCCATTTTACAGGAGGCTGGGTGGGCCCCACGGCCGGTCTGGACGGGTGGAAAATCTCGAACCCACCGGTACTCGATCCCGGACCGTCCAGTCCGTAGTCAGTCGCTATACCGATTGAGCTACCCGGCCCACAGGAACTGTTTTAACAGAGAGAAATAGGGTGTGGCATGGTGGATAAGGGAATCAGAATAACTCTGTCTTACATTTCGTTTTGTGACCAATCTTGTACGTTAAATACAGAGAAAATTTGGTTTGTCGTTTAAATTTAGTTGTTATATCGAGGTGCTGATAAGTCCGTAGCCCGACCTACTTCCCGATGTCATAGGACGGAATCGATAGTGTCGTTGGTAGCTAATCTACTGCTCAGATCAAATAATATATGCTTGCTGCAGATTCTCATGAACCTTTAGAGGGATGAAAGGTAATTTAAACGTTTAATTTTCACGTAAGAATTTTAATTCGGGCTAAGGACTTATCAACGCCCTGTAGCTACTTGGTTTAAATGTTCTCAATAACCCACCCCCTGGGCCTAACGTTTGTGTTTTTAATTTCAGCATCTTTTGTATTTTTATGTACCTCACTCTGGCAGGTTATTTCAAGGATAGTCTTAAGTTCGGAAGCTTCATTTTTTAAAAAAGATGAAGATTTATTAAAAACCAGTCGCCCAATGAAGAGACATACAAGTAGAACAGTATCAGACAATGAAGTTAGAGATGTAAATGGGAACATTAATTTGACTTGAAAAGTAAGCAAATTGTAAGATGGCAGAGCGTGGCATACTTACATAATTTTATTTGAGAAAATTTAACGAAAAGCACAGACTGTAAAGCCTGCGTCTTCACTTCATTTGCTTGTTCTTAGTCCACATGGTATTATCAGGTATCAATCAAAGAACGGGTATTGGGAAGTATTTCTTGGGTTAAATAGGATCATTGAAAACTGGAACCAACTACCTGCAGAAGAGTTAGGGACTTTCCCTTGTAAACCTAAAATTTTTAGAAAGAGGGTTAGGAAAACAATTATAAATGGGGGGCAGTGAAACGAATAGAAGTGTGGCGAAAATCGTCTAAAAGTGCAGTGAAGTGATTTGAGGTGAAATGGAGCGGTAAGAAACTTAAATGTGGTTAAGCCAAATGAGAGGGTAGTGAAGTGTAGTGAAGTGAAGTTGGTTGAAGTTTAAACGGGAAGAAGTGAAGTCTCGACAAGTGTAGCGAAGTGGAGTGAAGGTCTTAGTAACACGGTGTCTATCATTATTAGAAGATATATAGATCATATTAAGTTTTCTGTTTTTATGGCTATTTCTTTTATCACATTCTTTCATATTCTTTTGGTTCTTCTTTGTATCATTGTATATATGGTTGTCTGTTTAGTATGCTTCCGCTTAATTTTGTAAATCATGCATTCTTATTGTTATATTTATGTGTACTTATTGTTATTTATGTTCCGTTCTGGGTATTCTGTTTCATTGTGTTGTTCTGTATATTGTTCGTGTGTAAATGCCACCGGGTGTCAACCCAATTGCAGTTAACAAATATATCATGTCATATATCATTACATCATATATATCAAATCATATCATATCACATCATATATCATCATATCATATATCATATATATCTTATCATATATCATATCAATTACTGTTGGAATGCCATACTTAGGTTCCAAATAATTAATTGGTTGTCTAAATTTAAACACACACACATTGTTTATAAATACGCTATGTTAAAATACAGTGGTTGAATATTTACGAAGTAAAGTAGAGCTTCCTTACTCTACATTACAAATTTTACGGACGGTGCTCTTGAAAAGTCCGTGTGCTTAGGGTGTGACTATTGTCACTCTAGCCACACTGCCATTCTTGTCGGAACGTGAAGGTAAATCAGGACATGTAAGTGCACGAGAGTGTCCGGGGTAACAGTGGAATGAAGAATTCCTGGACTGAAGTCTGTAATGTTTACTCAGAGTCCCTAACGAGTTTCGTTACAATAGATGTCTCCTATTTATTCTCATGGGATGAAGGCAAACCTACGGGCTGGAAGAAAATGCCTAGAGAGTCTGATCAAAAGCGTAACAGATTGTGGCGATGTTCTGGAGGCAGAGTGTGGCAGTAGTGCCAACTCGTGTCTACGAAGGAGACCAAAAGATTATATAAATATTGGTAGGGAGTTTCTATTAAATTACGAGATTTTTGTGTCATAAAAATCGAAAACAATATTACTAGGTGTAATGAGAAATGCGGAAAATATTTCTGTATACTATTTTAATTTAATCTTCCCTAACTCCTAACTTACATGTGTATCCAGCTTGGAAAGAAGAACCTGTTATACTGAGTCACTTTCATAATGTTAATTCCGTGCATTGTAAATGATTTACAAATCCTGACAATACCAACAAATGCACAGTTCTGCTATTATGTATTGTATTTATGCTTCGTGTATTATTTCCGTTGACTTTAACTTGGATATATTTAGGTGTTAAATGCTGGAGTCTGCACATTTTATTAAACCATTCTGCTGCTTAGCTTTAAGAAATTTATCTTTGGTGTTCTTATGATGATGGATGATTCTTGCTCTTTGAGCGTTTATCGCTTTAATAACTTTCATTTCTTCAATTGTAAGTGATGTACATGTACAGTACATGTACATAACACTTGAAGGTGAGAGAAATAAAATCCATAACGTGATGCTGGATAGTTAGTATGTGCCTTTCAACCGATATTATCAGGGTGACCATATGCGTTGTGAGATGTGCAGTTAACGTGACTCATGGGGAGATTGTGATTATGGGTGAGGGACCTAATGTAGAGACCTATTTTAATGAAATTAATGTACCTTATGTTTATTGGATCGTGCATCATCTTGATAGTTGAATAAAGAGAGACCAACTTGATGTCACTTGTTTTTTTATTTCATTATTTAATGATCAACATGTTTCGGATGTTAATACATCCAACCTCAGGAGCTTGCGACTTATTTGTTGAGTTATTTCATGGGTTGTATTGCTCTGGTTCGATGTGCGTTGGTGTTACGTTGTGGTTTCACTGGGGTGGTGTGGTATCCGGATGCAGGCTGAAGCACTAGAGTATTGCTTCAGCCTGCATCCGGATACCACACCACCCCAGCCAAACCACAACGTAACAGCAACACGCATCGAACCAGAGCAATACAACCCATGAAATAACTTAACAAATAAGTTTCAAGCTCCTGAGAATGGATGTATTAATATCCGAAACATGTTGAGCATTAAATACTGAAATAAAAAACAAGTGACATCAAGTTGGTCTCTATTCAACTATGAAATCAATGTAATTTGATGTTGTTGACTGAATCTCGCTCACAGAGCCAAGTTTCGGGTCTTCTGTGTGCACTGAAATGAACCTTGACCTGTGTGAAAGGCGGACAATTTCTTGACGAAATAACGGCTTCTGAGATTTCAAGAAAGGCTTAGCTGCGTGGATCTTTTGTTTGTTTGTTTTTTGTTTTTAGCGCGACATCCCCCCAGTGGGCCAGGGTGTCCTCATAAACGAGGTTTCTAGACCACACACAACGACGCACCACAGTCGGTAGGACTCCTCTGGACGAGTGATCAGCTTGTCGCAGAGACCACTACCTGACAATTCACAACACTCACAACAAACATCCATGCCCCCGGTGGAATTCGAACCCACAATCTCAGCAGGCAAGCGGCCGCATACCTACGCCTTAGACAGCGCGGCCACTGGGACCGGCAGCTGCTTGGATCTAATTTAACGTAATTACAATATTTCGTGAAATTTATTGTTTTAATTTGAAGAATTCATCTGGCATTGAAGCAGCTGCTGTGTTCATAATCATATGATTACACTTAACTATGTTTTGATTACAAACGATAATTTATTTACCCAAATTATGCTGCATTTCTGTTATGTCGATACAATACGTCTCAAAAACGTTGCCTCGGTATCGTACTGTAAGGCTAAATGGGTTTAGGGGAATTTCAGGAAATATAGTTTTTAAAACACACGTCAATTTGAGGAACTGTTTTATGCTGTTGTCGAATTACTTCGTACCAGCGCGTCTTGTAGGCGCAGCATGTGAATATTACGTCTGCGATCTACACGCGTAATAGAGCAGCGCTAGACACGAATATCCCACATTGAAACATTTCATAATTTATCTTCACGAAATATTATTATGGTTATTGAATCAAGGAGGGTGACGTAAGCAAACATGTAAAACACATGTGGTGAAGTAAATGAGTATAGAATCTTCAATTCTACAGCCTGGAGTCAGAGGATGATTTTAAAATGGATCTTATAAAGTAGAATGTGAGGTTGTGTAGTTATAGATGAAGTGTAGCAGAATGGTAATCAGTGGCAGGCTTTCTTGAACTGGGTCATGAAAAATACGGTGAGATGTGTAGTGAAGTGAAATGAAGTGAAGTGAAGTGAAGTGAAGTGAAGTGAAGCGATGATCTGGGGTGAAATGTGTGTTAACACTGAATTATAGTTACATAGCTTTATGTATGTTCTGTGTGATACGTTGTCTCATTATTATTTCCTTCTCTTTGTGTTTTTCTAATGACTTGATTTATATTTTTAATTTTTTAATGTTTGTTTTCTGTTTTGTTTGTTTTTCTTCTGTTTTTGCATTCTGTGTGTTATATTGTTTTGTGTATTCTTTATCGTCTTGTATATAGCTGTCTCCTATTTTTGTACAAGTTTGCTGACCACTGCCACTGGGTGGAAACTCAATTGCAGTAAGTAAATATCATATCATATCATAAAATATACATATCATTTCATATCATATCATATCGTATCATATCATATATCATATCATATATCATATCATATTTCGTATCATAGCATATATCATATCGTATCATACATGATATGATATGATATCATATCGTATCATATCATATCGTATCGCATCGCACATCGCACATCACACATCGCAAATCACAAATCACACATCACACGTCACACATCACCACACACCACACACAACACATCACATCACATCACACAACACACCACACACCACAAACCACACATCACATCACATAATATCACATAATCATATCATAGATCGTATCATAAGCAGCTCTAATATATTGAAGTGTCCAGAATTTTTTTTTTTACCTACGAAAGCTAGTAAATATTTTTGCTGCTTTCGCGCCCGTTGCTGATGTGTTTTACTAAAGACAGCTACAAGAAATCTTAAGCTAATGCTGCATCTTCTGAGTTGTTACAGATAAATTCTGTATCCATAAAGATTTTAGTACCATTATATTTCTAGCTTACCTGTAGCCCGAAAGCTATAAAGGGCTGTTAGTTGCTGTCGTCATGAATTCACAGTGTGAGGCTTGATAATAGTGCCTTCGAGAGCGTGGAAGAGTTTAAATATTTGGGAACAACTTTAACAAATCAAAATTCTATTGCGGAAGAAATTAATAGCAGATTGAGCTCAGGAAATGGTTGCTATCATTCGGTGCAGAATCTTTTGTCTTCCAGGTTGCTATCCAAAAATTTAAAGATCAAAATATATAGAACTATAATTTTGCCAGTTGTTTTGTATGGGTGTGAAACTTGGTCGTTTACATTGCGGGAGGAAAGGAATCTGAGGTTGTTTGAGAACATGGTGTTGAGGAGAATATTTAAACCTAGGAGGGACGAGGTAACGGGGGAATGGAGGAGATTACATAAAGAGGAGCTAAATGATTTGTACTCCTCTCCCAATATTGTGTGGGTGATAAAATCGAGAGGAATGAGATGGGCTGGGCATGTGGCGCGTATGGGTGAGGAGAGGGGGGTGTATAGAGTCTTGGTGGGGAAACTGGAGGGAAGGAGACCACTGGGGAGACCTAGGCGTAGGTGGGTGGATAATAGTAGGAAGATCTCGAGGAGGTGGGATGTGGGTATGTGGACTGGATTGGACTGGCCTAGGATAGAAACAGGTGACGGACGCTTGTGAGTGCAGTAATGAACCTTAGGGTTCCGTGAAATGCGGGGAATTTCTTGACTAGCTGGAAACCATTTAGCTTCTCAACAAGGACTCTGCACCTTGGAATAAGTAAGTAAGTTGGTGTCGTCATGATACTGTATTTCAGAAGCTTGTTAAACACCCCCCCCCTTTGAACTTCATGTCCATGCACGTATCTATTTTCTTTTGTGTCAACAAGGTACGATTTTTTTAAGAGCACATGACCCATTTCCAGTATGTCCTTATAAATTATGACATAATGCATTTATTTTTAGTGTACATTTATTGAATGAACGACGGAATATTGCGTAATACGAGAGAATTTACTTGTAGCTAAACTCAATATTTTCGTTGTGTACTAGCTCACTTTACCATGTAATACGAAACTACCATCGCGGCATCAATTCGACTGCAGAGATAATTTCCCGTTCCCAATACCAGTTTTTCAACGAAGATATGTGTTGAAGATAGCTGTGTCATAAATTCTCTGTTATTCTGAAGTTTTATTGGCCTAATTACATAGTATGCACAATAATACCTAAGTAGAAATTCAGTAAATATCTTTGATGTTTGTGTGACAGTGCATCACTGATACAATTATATAAACAGCCAACTAGATGTAACAATAACAAATTTTATTGATAATTACAATCAGCTCAACATGTTTGGGGAGATAATCTGGCCCATCCTCAGGAGCACTAGATTGTGTTTACAGCTTGTGGTATAATGCACCGGCGGTGCTGCCTGCAGGCAGCATCGCCGGTGCATCGCTGATTGAAATTATGAATAAAATTTGTTATTGTCGCATCTAGTTGGCTGTTCATATTAATGTATAAGTAAGTGTCTTTACAACACACGTGATTTACTGTGCCCGTTTAACGACAGACCGCTTATCGCGTTAACAGATTATGCTATATTTAGACCATCGATTAAGGGGGAAAACATACGCCCGTCTAAGAGACCGATAAACAAACCACCTAGATATGTGCCCGAGATAAGTACCGTATAAACAATTGTAGCAGACTAACTACTCGGTAGCATGAGATTTCTCAGGCGCCTTGGAATTTAGCTCATTCATTGATATCACCTCTTTTTTTGTAATATTAGCTGAATTGTTGTTTTTAAACGACCTCATGCTTCAGTCGTGACACTGCCTACTTCAATATCTGCTGGACACCACACACACACACACACACACTCTTTCCTTAATATCGTCCACTCTGCACTTCTTCCTGTCACTCTCCAGGGCGACACCTCCAACACCCTTCCTTATCGTGATTGGTTGGAAAACGAAAAGGGTTTTACTTTTGTTGGCTGACTAATTTAAAATTCTCAGGAATAAGTTTTTAAATTTCCGTGAGTGAAAAAAACCCACAACGTGACCGAAGGTGCCCATTTCTTCATCGACATAAACCATCAGTTTTGTACACACAATGCAATACAGAATTTCCATTCATCAAGTCCTCGCACAACTTTGCATTGTGACGTCCCGAGAATCATGGGTAAAAGCGAGAGGGTTGAAGGACAGGAATCCCTTTACACAACGGTTGGTCCAACAGGCTACGTATGTTCTGCTACACAATATACTGATAAATATACCGTCTTGGACAGTAACGTGAAATTGTAACTTTGTTTGTGGTACTTTTAGATATGTGGGACCAACCTAGAAATGACTTTTGTTTGGGGGTGACAGATTCCAATCTGTGTCTGGATAACGAAATTCCGACTGGCATTTTCCGTTACATTCCTCGAACCGTTGATGCCGACGCCGGGACTGTGCCACAGAATAAGTAACTGTTACGTGAATGTGTTGGCAACCTACAGTAACAACGAGTTATAATTTATTTGATCTTGTGCGTACGTGATTTTGATATGAATGAACGTCCATAAAGCAGTATTTTTACGTGACGAGTATAATTTTAAAGTCTGAAACAGTGAGGGGCAAACGCATAGTCTGATGTTCTTCTTGCGGACCTCTTAGAAAAACTCTTGACTCTCACCCCAATTATCCTTTTCCCCACTTGTTATTTAGGTGGCAGGTGGTCATATCCGACTTTTAGATATGTCTGTAATACATACAGCGAATCTTATTCACAGCTGTTTCTTTACTTATCAAGTTTTTTAATGCATGAAGTGATCAGTAGGCCTCAACACTGAAGCTATTTATGAATGTACTTGCAGTGGCGTACCGGGGGGGAGGGATTCAAATAACCCCCCCCCCCCGAAATTCCGAAGGCCCTCTAAAATCGTGCCAAACTCAACCTGATTGTGAAAACTGTTAAAAATTGCTGAATTTAGGAAGCCAACACCCCAAGATATTCGGAAAAAATGTAGTAAACTTCTAGAGCTACCTAGGTTCGCAATTGTTTTACATTAGCAATGACAAATAAATTGGTTGTCATCGTAAATAGTCTTAAACAAACAAAAATTAAGAAAATTTTACTATATGAAATGAAATTTCTTGTACCAAGTTACAGCTGCCTCCAGAACCCCTGACTAGGGGGCTACCGCCCCCAGATCCCCTTTCTCTCTGTCCTCTGTCCCAACTGAATTTGTTTAACCCCCCCCCCGAACAAAATTCCTGGGTACGCCACTGTGTACTTGTCTTCCTGAAGGCGAACAGTCCTTTATTCCGAAGGCTGTCAAAAACACAACAATTTCGTTATTTGTAAAGGCTTATGTGGGGGAACCACATACAGAGGGTAAAAATTGTGATAAACGACAATATTATTGAACACGTAACAGATTTTAAATACTTGGGGTATCGCAAATCAGAATACGGAAGTGATTTAGAAGATAAATTGCAAACATACAACAAAATAAACGGAGCTATACGCAGACATTTTGGAAAACAAATGAACAAAGAAACAAAGTTAAGAATTCACAACATTAC
>Ga0131853_10022065_pt1 | contig 11531 bp, 6 predicted proteins | sample TergutLab28metaG_FD_92764 | JGI IMG/M metagenome (GOLD analysis project Ga0131853, IMG submission 92764) | Labiotermes labralis P1 segment gut microbial communities from Petit-Saut dam, French Guiana - Lab288 P1 (version 2) (version 2) | ecosystem: Host-associated > Arthropoda: Insects >...
CCTTTTGACGCCTAATGTCAACTATAGTGGTCGTACCGCACCGCTAACCTCTAAAGTTGCATTTTATATATTTATTCAACAAATATAGGTACTGAATGTTTTAAACATGGTATATACTCTCCGCTTTTTTTTTCTCTTCAAAATGCAGTTTGTTTCATAATTCTAATATATTTGGTTCCTGTATTATTCACATTTTATATACAGGGTGTACTAAAATTTAAAAAATAATTCCGGCGCCAAAAGATTAATACTTGATCAGGCACTCTTTACTCTGAGTTCGGAATTGCAGTGAGGCGTCAGCAAAAAAGTCGGCCATGTTGCTGTTAAAGAACGAAGGGGGAAACAACTTGCGGGAACGAGCTACATTCAAGATAAATAAAAAAAAAAGACACATTTTGTCATTCCATTCATGACTATTTGGAAATGTGTTTTCAAGTTTCATCCTCGCACGAGAAGTGTTTGACAACATTACTTACAGATATAATGCTATTAATTACAGGAATGTTATTAAATAGTGAAGAACTACCCGGCTGGCCACATTGCAGACCCCTTCGAAGCCCCATCAGTTTCCTTGTGGAACATTGGTCTGCTCACTGTACGACAAACGCTTATATATACATCAGATGAAGCATAAGTGATAATATTTCAAATATGTGTGTTGCATCGTGTAACATGTGTTTAACCTTCCTACGCGCAAGGAGAGACCGCAAGGTACGAAGAGGGGAGCCACACCTATGTGACAGCTACCGTAGCAAAGAGGCACTTCCCACTGCAAGGGGAAAGCGGATCATATATATATATATATATATATATATAACTCTGACATTTAAAATCGATCTGTCAACCTTATTCAATCAGTCCCACCTACTACAAGTAAGCCTTCATTTCAGACTTTTAATACGTCTGTGAATCACGTGATCAAATGTCACAGTGCTGTTAAATAATTTACATCTGAAACATGTATTTATGGGCAACAGACCAAGATGTGCCCTGTTTCGAACAGAGTAAGAGACCTTCGGGTTCCACAAATACAAGGATCTCACCTGCGTAACCCTTAGACGTTCAAGAACGACTATGCTACATTGAGAAAAAGCAGCCATTGTGGGGCAAATGGTAAGGATAATAAATTAAAACACGGACGAACCACTTACGGCGCGGTGGTAAATATATTCACCGCTCGATTTAACATGAATAAAACAGTAAAAAGTACGCGTCGTGCAACTGACATTGCTTACACTCTGATACGAACTATGATCGTCACCGTCCTTACAGTACAGGTAGAAGTGGAGTTGCTCCTGTACAAAGAAGAAAGGCCTGCGGAGGACAGCAAAGTATAGCTCCACTAATTCTAAACTTTGGTCAGTGGACAGCCTTGTCCCCCGCCGCTGTAAAAGCAGGCTAAATGGGTCCAGATATTTGAGAGGGGAAAAAAAATTCTTTCTCACGCCGGGAATCAAACCCCGGATCGCCCAGGCAATAACCTAGTCACTACATAGGCTAGGTTACAATCCAACCATACCAACCCTTCATCATCTCGCTCACAACTTCTACACGTACGTGGCACATCCATTTTGAGACGGTCCATTGAAAAGAATCCAAAATGGCATCCAATTCTGGACGTGAGGCGACTTAAGCATGACGAATAGTATTCTAATGAGTATTGATATAAGAGTATCGACGCTGCATGCAGAGTTCGTCATTCATAGAACATATTTAAAAAGTACACAAAAATGTATACAATACATCAATACAGTAATTCTGACGCCACTAGGCGTAGCTTGAAACATACAAAACAGTCACTTTGTTTCCTTACGTAACTGTGAATCCTGGACGTGAACAACAGAGTGGTTGACAGAATATGGTGACGGGGAACATGCCTACATTTGGGCCTCGGACAGAAGGCCGTAACATATTGTATAGGCTGATGTAATGTTTCACAATTTGTACCCCTCATCAAATAAGGATAATCAAGTAAAGACTATATATGATTGAAGGTGCGCGTGCCATGCATTGTGGAGATGTAAAATGTATAAAATATCAGTCCATAAATGAAAGAAAGTGTCCATTTGTGAGAACTCGGCGTAGATGTGACGATAATTATAAAAACTTTATCCTCAAATGAGATTTTAGGGTGTATTTAAGAAGTTCAGGAAAGACTTGTGAGAAGAATAATGTGCAATGTAGTACAAACTAAGCTCGTGATAAAGGGTCCCATTTGACTTATAAAGTTTATATAAAACAGCATGAAATCAATGAGTTAGTAATACTCTGACCTATAATTATGTCTAAGTAGTGTGTAAAAGTATAGGATTATTAAACTGTTGAGATGATATTTTTATGTATTTAAATTTTTTATTTTTTAACAACTTATTATTGATTCACAACTGTAGACCACGCGATGTATAACACGTCTGAAGATCTTATAAATTCAGTGTGTTGAAACGAAAACGAATTTAACGATTTGATTTCCTTTTTCAACACTGTATGTGTACTACACTTTTTAAGACAGAATGAGAGTTTTCTACGGATGAAACAACAACGAAGCAGCATGCAAAAATTGTTACGTTATTCGTACATTTCCTGAATTGTTGCAATGTTACACGTTTCGACAACTGTGACCGCAAATGTATTCGAAGGTCTTACACGATTATTTTCTACAAGTTTTTCTATAGTAGCGGATCTGTTAAGCAGCTTTCCCATGACTGGCACAAGTTACAAACACTTGTCACTTGTGTATATTTGACACGTCTTGGGAACGGTGCACTTGTAAGAACATTGGTTACTACTCAAAGCAGTCACCAGGTGGAGGTTTTCTGTTACGAGTAGGGATGTTTACCAATTTAACGAATCATGGGAACAGTGTGAATGTTAATTTCTTGTACAATGTGTGAATACTGGCGCGTCTGTCACACACGCCAACCATGGGAACATGGTTTCAAAGCCTGAGGTAACTCTGGACACATGTAACTGAACTTGAGAACAGAACGTGAGAGAAATCGCCACGTGTGTTGAACTGCTGCTCCTTACGTAACGCTGACAACTCCTAGCAGGATGCAGCTACAGTAATCACTGTCATTAAGCCGATTTCACTGGTCTCCTTGAACTTGAGGGCCAGCACACCGACATATTCTCCCCTGCCTCCTGCCTTACGAAGCATTTCTGAGCCTGCATTCGAATAGGCTTACTCTCTACATAATCACAGCCTGAGGTAAGAGAAAATCTTATATTATTTCAGCACGCTGTGTCAACTGCTGAAGCCACTCAATCCTGCCGAGTTTGTAGAAGAGGCTATAAAAGCCCGTCTTTTACGAAGAAAGCGATAGGAAAAACTTTGACTGTTAACAATACGTACAACGCGAACCCCGGCAGCTCCATCGGTGCAGCAACTAGGCTAAGGGCTCGGCGATCTAGGGTTCGATTCCTGGCAGGGTGATGTGTTTTCCTCTTGCCCACGACGTCCTTTACCCAGTCTCTTATTAACAGAAACCGAAGGGGTTTTTCCCCGCGGGTACAGCTGCCAGAACGTGAAACTGGTCATGGTTTTATCTAATGCTCAGGTTCAGAATGGGTGGAGGTACACATCTGTTCCATCTATAAGCCTTCACGGCTTTTCGCTTTTTCAAAGCAGACACGGCACGTATACGTAAACGCGTGTTTGAAAGGGTTGAAGGAGAATGCCGAACTGAGAAACGTTAAGTTGAGGAACTCCGAGGAAGCGGTATAATGCTGACGTCGCCGATCGGCGATCATGAGAGTGACCATGACGTTGACTTTTGTTACGGAAGGCCATGGCAATAGCACAGGAAACCCCACGTGAAACAATATGAACAATTTGATAACTTGGTAGTTACTTACAGAACATTCGATTGCGAAAATTGAGGTGATAGCAACTAAGGCTCAAGGAAAACAGCCGTTCTACAAGAAGGAAATTCCGTATTTCGAACCGTTACATAACCAAAACCAGTGATTAGATAATGTGAACAGGTATAGGCTTCTCCGTATTTGTGTTGCTCATACAACAACACATTCGTCTGTATTTGTGTCGATTATGTAACGCGCAGCACGTCCGAATGCCGCAGATGAACGTCACAAACAATAAGGCTCAAATGCAAATACATTAAATTAGGTTACGGAAACATTTAAAATTCTAATAACATTTCATGTTTCGAGACACGTAAGATGCGACAAAATTCCTGGGAAAAACGTGGTAAAATTCAGGTATTTAGGATGGAGAGCAGGTAATAAGTCTCAACAAACCATCCGCCAGAAAAATTTCTTAGACAATTTTTCAAAAACACCTTCAAAAATCTTAATTCTAAAAGAAAAAATTAACCGTCGCCCTATGATATGGGCCTGACATACAGCACGCATCCTAGTGATGAAAGTCATGAAAGACTTCAAACAAGATTATTTAAGAGGACAAATCTTGAAAGAACTAATCGCACAAAGGAGGATGACGCTCAAATGGTTCTTACATAAAATGAGGCTACAGTGGATTCATTAGCGAAGGACTCCGTCCAACAAAGGGCTTTTGTGGACACGATAATGAACCTTATATTTCATAAAAAGCTTCTTCATCAGCTGGGGTACTACTGTTTTTCAACAAGGACAACAATGTTAAAAACATCAGTGTTCGGTTCATTATCTTTTAGACAAAGACATTAGTTATTCATTTAACAGGCAAATATACGTTGATGCAGGTCAAGCGGCGGAAGCAACGAATTAGGAGAGCCAGGTAATTTTAGAATAAGCAATTAGTTCAGAAACTGAATAGCAACCTTGAAAACACAACGACCAGTATCTTGCATGTCACTGCAACAATGTGCAACCTTGCAGGCTAAATACCAGACATCATATAAAAATGAAACTACTGTCAAATAACCGCCCATTGCTACGTTACGGATCAAATTCTTGCTCAGGAACGGGTAGAAACTCTGAAAATTTTAAAGGAAATAAAACGAGACGCTGTTCGGAAAGCTGGCCGTGAAATGGCGGCAAGTGTCCGGCAACAACCGCAGCAATTTCGACGTGCAAAGAGCCGCAGACACTTGGTGTTCTCCGCCGTGCGATGGCTCAGGCGGTTAGCTTCCAGCCTGTCACAGCACAGGCCTGGGTTAGGTCCCAGGTCTGTGTGAAGTTTGTGGTGGGCAAAGTGGCAGTGGGACAGGTTTGTTTCCGAGTACTTCCGATTTTCTCCTGTCAGCATCATTCCACCCATGTACGTACCATATTAGCCTTCATCTACATGTTGTTCTTAACAGAATTACAAACGGACGAAGTGTAGGAAACTTCCAAAAAAGCATTTTTTTTAATCAGGAAGCATTCGACAGGACAGCATTTTCATTTTTTTAAACTTCTCCTACCAACGCGGAAATCGGTCGACATAGCAACCAGGATACGGCCTGGAAAACCGAGGAACAGCGGTTCTATATTCCCGACTCTTATAAGAAAATAATGTCTTTTTCCAAAGCGTCCGGCCAGTTCTGCAGCCCAGCCAGCCCTCCATTCAGCTGATAACAGTGGCTCTTTCTTCGAAGGTAAAGCGGCCGGAAAATGAAGCTGAACACTTATCTGCAAGTGTCCAGGTTAGGAATGAGTGGAGTTGCACCTTCGCTATCCCGTATGGTTTCAGAGCTTGAATAAGGACAATTTTATCTACCCGCCAATGTGTTTCAATTCCTTACGCCTTTCATATTCGGGGAAATGATTTTATGCAAACGCTTATGTCATCTGTGTAAAGTCCGCATTAAAAGTAATACAAGGTTTCATGACCTGCACCAGTGGTCGAACCAGGTACTGTGCAACACTTAACTCCAGATCTCACAGACTCAACAACTTGTGGTAGGGTGTGAGTTTTCCCTTTACGTTTACCATCCCGAAGTGTATGTAGTATATAAATAAAGGAAAGGATCACAACAGTCAAACACAACAGTATTTTTATAAAGTTCTTAAAATATATTAGTAACAATATGGGCTACATGTTTCGACTTGCATCGAGTCATCTTCAGGCCCTCAAGGTGTAGATCCAGACATACAAACGTTTACTGCATTGTGGGATCCCCAACGCTTACAGAGTAAAAATTATGCATTATACATAAAAATAAAACATCTGCTTTGTTTTGATTTTTGAACTGGGTGAAGTGTTTGGAAATTTTACGTTGGCGTATTTGGGAACCACTTTTTTTAGCGAGGAATTGTTTGTTGAAATATATGCAGGAACAATATTTTAGTAGTTTGGATCTTATGTTTTTGTAGAGGTAGATGGATTTAGCCTTAAACTTTACATTTACGATCCTGAAGTGTTTGAAGTATAGAAATAAAGGAAAGGATCACAACAGTCAAACACAACTGTATTTTTATAAAGTTCATAAAATATATTAGCAACAATATGGGCTACATGTTTCGACTCGCATCGAGTCATCTTCAGGCCCTCAAAGTGTAGATCCAGACATAAAAACGTTTTATTTTTATGTATAATGCATACTTTTTATTCTGTAAGCGTTGGGGATCCCACAATGCAGTAAACGTTTGTGTGTCTGGATCTACACCTTGAGGGCCTGAAGATGACTCGATGCAAGTCGAAACATGTAACCCATATTGTAACTAATATATTTTAAGAACTTTATAAAAATACTGTTGTGTTTGACTGTTGCGATCCTTTCCTTTATTTCTAATGTGAATTCCCCCCCCCCCACACCTCCGTCAGTATTATTTAACCAGGGCTCCAAACTCGTATCTCATTCATCTTTCACCAACGCTAAATAATCTTAGCAAAGCTACTGACAGTAAAGTTAAATTCAACACTTCTCTCTCTTTCTACAGAAAGTGTGAATACGCATTCCTGATACTTGGCGTTTGACCTATGAACCATCATCACGCTTGGACAAAGAAACAGTTGCACTAAAATAAAACTAACACAAATATTCCATAGGATATCCGAATTCCAACACAGAACTCTGCGACCATAATTGACTGCGGCATACGATACAAACAACCGAAACCGTAAGATAAAAAGAGTGAAGTCCTGAGAAAAAACAAAGTTGTTCTTAATTCAGCAACAGGCCGTGAGGATGACGTACAGGCAGGCTTACAACTGTCAGCATTATGTACCACAGCACCAAATGAAGGGGATTAATCAGATCTCGTCCTGGCCGCTGAGCCCCACGGCACCACTGGGGCCCACAGAAAGACTGGACCTTTTAACACATAGAACTATAGCACTTCCAGGAATCGGAACACACAGTCTTCAGCCACCCGTCTTCTAACCTAGTCACTATACTAACAGAGCTATCTCGAATCCAATCTGCGTCCTGGGATTTTAGGGATTTGAAAAACTCGCCTTCGTGATTTCAGTGATATTATCTTACAAACTGCTCAACACAACCAAAATGTGATCTGTATCCGTTATGAGCTTCATGGACCACTCGTGCTCTCAACTGCTTTCAATTCCAGCAACAAATCTTGCGTTCTGATGCAGGGAGAGACTGGTTACCTAGCGACCATCAGACCTTGAGCATAACTCTCTCTCTCTCTTTCTCTCTCTGGTTTGAGGAATTGAAAGGTAGAATAATAAAAACAAGACTGCTACATAGCTGCTTGGAGGTGGCAGTGCTGGCTGGGATGCTGTAGCTGTATAATGTTATTTAACGTAAACTTGCTGATGAGCTCACGCTGTGCCGCCATCTTGTACCCAAAGCCAAAAAAGAACAAGATGCTGTAGACCGTTGGTTGCCTAAGGCTGTTAAAGGACTTGGACCTTAGACGTAAAATTACACGTTCCTGTCTGACTCTGCCTTAACCAATGATGCATAATTCTATAGTAACTTAAGAAAGGGATTATTGTCAAATCCGTTCCAGCGAAGATAGTGGCAATACTACGATGCACGCCGTCACCAAGAACAGCCAAGATCAAAACTCTAACAGCCCTGAAATTTGAGATTTGTGGGTATAAAGAAATTAATCTGTATGAGGTTCCTCCCCCCCCCCCCCAAATCAGTCTGTGCCCCTGTAAGAGCAAGTCCCTTCACAGCACAATCCGTAACTGCGTATCCATATCTTTACGGTCTACTCTGTCCTTTACTGCTCACACCACAACACTCCTGCTGCTACTCCACCATTCCAGTGTTTCTTCTCCTCTCAAATCATTCCCTCAGTTTCTCATTCTATTACCCACTACCTCCAATAAAGGTTGTTTCTTAGTTACTTCATGTTCCAATTTACAACTAATTTAAAAGAGGCATTTTCCCCTACTTCTTTCATCTTCGTTATGAATGTACAGTTTAATATTCACATAGAGGTACCTTCTCTGTCCTACTCGAACATTTACTGCTCGCAATTACTCTCCACTTTTTCGATTTTCAACACTTCGTAGTGAATATTTCTCATCCTCCTCCCCCAGACCTATGGGAAGGGGGGCCTCCCTCTCAAATCCTCTGTTTATATGTCGTAACTCAAAAAGCCCTGCTGTCAGCCATATTATTCCACCTTTCCCGTTTCTTGCACAACCACCTACATAATCCTTATTACCCACTTTGTTTTCATTTAGCAGTAGTATAAAGAAGCAAGTCTTGCGACCAGAATCCGCAAAGCCGATCCAAGTAGTCATTCGATCTAAGTCGTGGTTCTGAAGCCGCTGCATTTTTGGGATCGCGGGTTCGAATGTCGCCTAGGACATGGATGTTGCGTGTGCCGTTTGTTGTTAGGTAAAAAGCGGCCTCTCAGACGAAGTGATTACAGGTTCAGTGGAGTCCATCCGGGTGTGTGTGTGTGTGTGTGTGTGTGTGTGTCTAATTGTGTGTGATCTAGAAAACTAAACGATGATAAAATCTAAACTATGTACGAGGTTGGGCTTTTGCACCACGGAAAAAAACCGCAAGACAAGTTCTTTCTGTGTCCTTACATCTTTAATTATTTTACACAGTCAAGCTATATTTTTCTCTGAATGACTGCGGAATACACGCTGATGGCAGTCTTCATATTTATTTCTTCAACTTCCTTGCCCAACTCTGCTGTTAAGTTATGTATGTACCACTCGTTATAGTTCCTAACCACACGCTGAGTACTCACATACAGTACTCACATCGCAAGTAACGCCTTTCCTGTTCTACTGTTGCTTCAAATTCCAAATCAGCCATGTTTGATGCACACATAGACATCAACCTTTATGCTTTCTTATGACACCTAACAAGAATTTTGCCAGTTCCATTCAACCTTCTTACTTGGCCAACATCTTGACACCGCACATCATTCTAGCTTCATTTCTCACAATATTTTCACTTTTATATCAAGTATTCTGCTAAGTACTAATTGACGTCAAAGTCTGAATTTCTTTTGCTGGCTTTTGAGCTTATTAGGGCGTGGTAAGAAAGACGGAACGTACACACACACACACACACACACACACACACACACACATATATATATATATATATATAATGTGGCTCCACCAGTAAGGGTAAAGCAGTCCCTGTCCGTGGCATGAGGGCATATGTGGGCAGTAGAGGCATAGCTCCACTAATTCTTAACGTCCGCACTTCAAGCGGTAAAGCTTTTAATTTGTATTCGGAATAAGCCCGGTTCGACTCCGCTAGGAAATAAATTGACCTGAAAGTTTTCGTGGTTTTCCCTCAGTCACCCGTGGCAAATGCCAGACTAGTACCCAGATTTCAGACCTGGTCAAACAGTAGCTCGCGGGCAATATTTAGCTCGCGACAGTTTTAACTTTGATTTCAGGCTTCCGCGGCGAAGTAGATGAGAAATGCGCTCTTCTTGGTTATTACTCAGCCAGTAGCGGTAATTTCTTACCGACGTTTCAAGACTACCTACTGGTCCCATCTTCAGGGGTCAAGAATCCAAAAAGGGTCCTGACTTCAGGGTTCTGAACCCTGAAGTTGGGACCGATAGGTCATACCGAAACGTCGGTAAGAATTTACCACTACTCGCTGTGTAATGACCCAGAAGAGCGCATTACTCAGTGTTATGTTGCCCGCGGAGATGTCTGGAATGAGGAAACGTCGTTTCACTCTTTCCCTGGCACAGCTGAGGTGGAACGCAGAAGCGATTTTGAAAACTTACGGAGATATAAATTACATTCTTCATTAAGTTTGTTAAAATGTGCTAAAAATAGCTATATCCAAATGTATGTAACGAACTGCATTTTTATAATTTTTTCTATTAGCAGTAGCACATAATGTACAGAAAAACACAGAGATAATATTATACATAGAATTGTATGTATACCTCTCAATTCTACATTTTGTATATGAATTTTATGCTGCCCGCACCACATAAAAGGTTGAAAGGACTTCGTACAATTACACTACGACCGATTCCTTCCACAATCATCCCAAGCAGTTGTTAAGTTATCCAAATATTCGAGGTTAATTCGTCTTGAAATAACAGAATCATTCAACAATAAGCCACAAATAAATAAGAAATAAATCCATTCTGAGCGGTTCATTCCATTGATGACCGTTAGGTGAAAACCAGTCGTGTAGGTTTGCAGAAACCGCGTGCTAATGCAGCCAGAGGTATGTCTGTGTGCGGACACCGCATTAAATTCTGTAGTCACGTGGAAGTCACATTCATGTGTACTCAAATGTGACAACTTTTATCAATGGTTTCCTGTTGGTTAGGCAACACACTTCCCCATTCTGGCCGTATCTCGTGCACTACAACAATTGCACTGCGGAAGTTACGTCCAATATCCGGTCACTCAGCTTGTCTGCTTCACCCTGCTACGAAAATAAACAATGTCATACCGACAGACGTCGGCCGAAGCTGTGAAGCTTCTGGTTTGTGTTTGGGAGATGCCCAGTTCAAAACTCAGCTGGGACATCGACTAACCTGACTGAAGTCATCCTTATTTCCTCCAGGCAAATACCAGGAAAGCACTTCAAACTAGGCAAAAATCGCTTCCTTCTACATCCTTAACAATTCATCTTCTACCCAACATTCTGCCAATGGAGCTATCAAAAACGCTGTTAAGTACGGACGGACGCACGGGCTGAGGTTTGGTTGGGTGGGTGGATGGATGGATGGATAGATAGATGGCTAGATAGACAGACAAATAATACATTCATACAGCTACACATAACACGTTACATTAGAATTCTATGACTAATTTGGTCTGTAACCCTCTTCAGGTGAAACTAAATCCCAGAAATGTAACGATAAACGTACTTGTACTGTACATGTCTGCCCCATTAAGACATATAGGGAGTACAGGCACAACTCCACCCTTTCTTAACCTCGGCGCTAGAGGGAGGTAAGTGGTCGCCTCAACGATCCGACCGCTTTATGCCCGCGATGGATAGGCATCAGAGCCCATCTAGACATTTTGAAGAGGAAACACTCCTTGCCCCCCCCCCCCCCCCCCCTCCACCACCCCCCCCCCCCCCCCCCCCCCCCCCCCCCCACCCCCCCGCCGCGGGACGCCAAAAAAATTTTAAACCAAACCCCCCCCCCTAAAAAAAAAAATACGCAAAAAAAACAAAAAATATTTTTTTTTTTTAATTTAAAAATGGTCTTCA
>Ga0131853_10022066_pt1 | contig 11531 bp, 10 predicted proteins | sample TergutLab28metaG_FD_92764 | JGI IMG/M metagenome (GOLD analysis project Ga0131853, IMG submission 92764) | Labiotermes labralis P1 segment gut microbial communities from Petit-Saut dam, French Guiana - Lab288 P1 (version 2) (version 2) | ecosystem: Host-associated > Arthropoda: Insects >...
AAGCAGTGTGGACACGAGAACATTTGCGATGTTTTTGTTTGATTTTGCACCTTTTTCGTTTGTAGACTTAGCCGGGCGCAAGCCCACCTGCAACCACCGCACAAAAAATGCGCGAAAATCATCTCAAAAAATCAACAAACAACCTCATGTCCACACTGCCTAAAATAAACGGGTCGCAATTTTAGCGACCCGTTCTGTTTTTACTTGCAGGCTATGCCAGAGGATCCTGCACTTTCTAAGCGGATTTCGACCCAGTTTCCGGGCATTGTTCCTGATTTTTTTCGGATTATCGTCTGTTATGCGCGATTTTTTTTTGTTGCAATATTGTATGCTGCGCTTTAGCTGTGGAAAAACCTGTTGAAAGAGTGTATAACTCCCGATTTCTTACAGTTTTCATCTGTAAAGCAACTCACTTTGCATGGTTTTCGCAATTATTCGCAGATGGAAATATACGTGTAATTTTGTATACAATAAATGCAACTTGTCTTGCAAACCTAATTGAACTCCACATAAACATGTGTGTTGTGTGCCGACTCCACCACCGCCAGCTGTTCCGAATCCCATGTGACGGCAAAGCCGTGCCACGACCGCCCAAGCATCAAAAAACGCTCCGCCGTGGGCAGATAAACCCAGCGGTTTACCATGGGATAGGCAACAATGGCTTCGTCAAATATATCAGCCGAAAAAATCACCAGGCGGTTGCTGCCCTGCGGCGATTCATGCACAGCCGAAGAAAAGCGCGGAAGCCAAAGGCTGGTTGACATAACAGGACGCGGCAGAAAAATCGCGATAATATGGTGCGCACCCAGCCCCGCAACGCACAGCAACGCGCAAAGGATTGAAACCGCCGCCCTTGCTTTATCACGTTTGAGTTTGCGGCGGTGCAGCCACAACGTCAGGCTTACAAGCAAACTGATGCAACTCAACGTGAACGCCAGCAACAGTGCGTGCATGTAGAGAAATCCATAGCGCGAAAGCGCAAAAAACGCAAGAATGCCAAACGTTGCCGCAACCAGCGCGCCGCTGGCCGCAATCCAGACTTTCATGTGTTAATCCACCTCTTTGGTCACAAGCGATTTCACCGCGCGGTAACCGCCGCAGGCCAGCGTGCAAAACGACTTTAGATATTGCTCCTGGTTAAAGATGGATACCAGCGCATCGACCATATCGCGGTCAAACAGCCCACCGGACCACATTGCAATCGACCGCACCGGCATTTCAATCACGGCTTCCAGCATACCGGAAGCGTCGCCAATGGTATCGCCCGCGATTTCGCTGACAATCGGGAACGCAAAATTGATGATTTTCATCAGCACCCGACCAAAGGGGCTTTGCTGGGCGTGTTCAATGGTGCTGTCCCAATCCAGCCGGCGGGGCACCGGCAAGTTCGCGGGCGGGATCTCGTGCCCCAGCACCACCCGGAACTCTTCATCTGGAATACTGTGCACAAGGCCTTGGCCATAACTTGGCAGGGCAATACCATAGGCCGCCGGGGCAGCTTCGCTTTGCATGTTCACGCTGGTGGTCAGGCGGATGTCCTGGCTTGAGGCCGCCGCGTGGATTTCATAGGCGCCCGGCGCGCAGTGCCAGTCGTTCAACCCCACATGGAAGTAAGCAAACGCGCGGCTGTTGAGCGTTACTGTTATGCGGCGCTTTTGCCCGGGCTCCAAAAACACCTTGCCAAAGCCCTTTAAGGCCTTCGGCTCCCGGAACACAGCGCCATCACTTGGCGGCGCAACATAAAATTGCACAATTTCAGCAGCTGCAACGTCGCCGGTGTTGGTGATGGTCACGCTCACGTCAACCGTATCGTTCGGTGTAATGTTCTTGCGCGAAACACGCAGGTTCGAATAGGTAAAGTTCGTGTAAGTCAGGCCATGTCCAAAGGGGAACAACACATCTTTGTGCGCTTTGTCGTAATAGCGGTAGCCCACAAAGATGCTTTCGCGGTATTCCACTGTGGCCGTGCCGCCAGGAAAGTTGCCGTAGCAGGGGGTATCTTGCAGGCGCAGCGGGAATGTTTCGGCAAGCTTTGCGCTGGGGGAATACGCGCCATACAACAGATCGACTTGCGCTTCGCCCACGGCCTCGCCCGCAAGGTAGCTTTCAAGAATCGCACGCACGCTGTTCGCCCACGGCATGCGGACGGGTGCGCCGTTGCACAGCACAACAATCACATTTTTCTGCACGGCGGTGATTTTTTCGATCAGCTCATTTTGGCAGGCGGGCAAGTCAAGGTGCTTGCGGTCGGCCCCTTCGCTGTCCATGCTTTCAGGCAAACCCGCAAAAATTACCACAACCTCGCTTGCTTTGGCCAGTTGAATCGCTTCGTGCGCTTTCACCAGGTCATAGTTTAAGTCGCGCGACCCAAAGCCCTCGGCATATTCAAAGGCCAAGCCCTCGGCTTTCGCGGTTTCATAGGCCGACGCTACACGGTAGGCATGCACATGCGAGCTGCCGCCGCCCTGGTAACGCGGCTGTTTGGCAAAGCCGCCGATGAACGCCACGCCGCTCTGTTCACGCTTGAGGGGCAAAATACCGTCGTTTTGCAGCAGCACCATGCTGTCCCGCGCAATGGCACGGGCTTTTGCATGGTCAGCTTCGTTATCTACGGGAGGCACGGGCTCGGGGTTGTTTTGCATGGCTTCCACAGCCTTGAGCACGAGGTCGATCACCCGTGCGCAAGCTTCGTCCAGCGCCGCCTGCGAGAGCTTGCCGCTTTCCAGCGCTTCGTTGAGTGTTTCGTCATGCAAGCCGCGGCTGTCGGGCATTTCAAGGTCAAGCCCGGCCTCAACGCCCGCCGCACGGTCGCTCACCGCGCCCCAGTCACTCACCACAACGCCGTCAAATCCCCATTCGTCACGCAGAATTTCCGTGAGCAGCCGCTTGTTTTCGCTGCAATAAATGCCGTCGAACAGCCGGTTATAGGCGCACATCACTGTCCATGGGTCGGCGCGTTTCACGGTCTCCTCAAACGAGGGCAAGTAAATTTCCCGCATAGCGCGTTCGTCCACCACGCTTTGCACCGTCATACGGCGTTTTTCCTGGTTGTTGGCCGCGAAGTGCTTGATGCTCACGCCAACGCCTTTGCTTTGCAGGCCTTTGGTATAAGCCACCGCCATTTCGGACGACAGATACGGGTCTTCCGAAAAATACTCAAAGTTGCGGCCACACAGGGGCGAACGCTTGATATTCACCGCCGGGCCAAGCAGCACGCTGAGCTCATGGGTGCGGCATTCGTCCCCCAGAATTTCGCCCAGGTTGTGGAGCAGCTCACGGTCGAACGACGCAGCCGTACCGCTTGCCGTGGGGAAGCAAACCGTCTGCACGCTTTTGCCAAGGCCCATGGGGTTGTCGCCCCCCTGGTCTTGTTTGCGCAGGCCATGCGGGCCGTCGGCCATCATGATGCTGGGCAGGCCAACGCGGTCGATGGGGCAGGTGTGCCAGGTACCCATTCCCTTGATGAGCATGCGTTTTTCTTCGCGAGTCAACTGAGCAACCAGGGTTCTTGCTTGTTCGTGCATAGTAATCAACTCCATTTCCTATATTCAAAATAATTAGTCCCATATTTCTGCTTCAAATTTTACAATTTCGCCTGTGTTCACATCAATATAAAACTCATAAACCATTCCACCGCCGCGAAACTCAAGCTCCCAAACCCATCTTCCACGTTCCCAGTCCATGCCGGAGTCTGCTCGGAATTGCGCTGAAATGCCCTGCTGCGCAAGGTACGCGTTAGCGATATCGATGGCCTGCGCGCGCGAAACAGGAGGGTTTGTTGGTCTGTTGTTTCTATTGTGGGCCGGGGCTTGCGTTGGGATCGGGTTGTTTTGGGTTGGAGGTTGCTGCGGAGCCTGCGTTGGGGGCGGGTTGTTTTGGGCCGGTGGCTGCGGGGCTTGCGTTGGAGCTGCGTTGGGGTAAGGAACCAGCGTCGGATCAATATCTGGATTTGTCTGCTCGGGGAACGTAACCGCTTCAGTTGCGTCGCCGGGGGCAAATGGTTCGTTTGTGTTCGAGCGGTTCACCAGCGTAGCGGTAAGCCAGGCTGTGGCGACGATAATCGCGACTACGCCAACAACACCTGCAATGCCAATGAGGATTTTCGTTGATTTGTTTTTCATGTGATTAAGCTCCGTTTCTCTGTTTGTTTCAAGTTTAATTCAAATCCGGCAACAGCGGCACATCACGCTTAATTTGCTTGAGCACAACATGTGTTTTAATGGTGCAAACACCCTCCAGCTGTTTAATCTGCTGGTGCAAGACCTCCAGTTCGTCCGACGATGCGGCCGCCACACGCAGCGTAAAATCAACTTCTCCGGTGAGGTAATCACATGCTTCAACGTGTTCACTGCGTTGCACAAACGCCACAAATGCATCATGGTGCTTTTGATTTTCCATGCAGATATCCATCATGGCAATGATGTCGTGCCCCAGGCGTTTTTGATCCAGCACCGCGGTGTAACCCGCAATCACCCCATTGTCCTCCAATTTACGCATGCGTTCAATCACGGCAGACACCGAAAGGTTAATTTCCTGGCTGATAGCGGAAGCTTTTTGCCTTGCGTTGTTACACAATATGCGCAAAATTTTTATGTCAATCGCGTCCATGCTCTGGCCGCCTTTCTAAAAGTGATTTGATTTCCTGTTGCGTTGGGTTTGCAATCATGCTGTTGTATGTGTGATAAATCACTTGCCCCGGGGCGGCACCTGCCGGTTTTTTCAGCGCTTTTGCGGGTGTGTAGTCCACTGCCACACGGCCGCCGGCCTTACTGTGCCACGCGGCGACCATTGCGGCTTCTTCCATACATTGCTGGCTCGGCGTTTTGCCTTCGGTGCACAAAATCACATGCGAGCCGGGATAGTCTTTCACATGGAACCACAGGTCGCCGCCGCGTGCCACCTGAAAGCTCAATTGCTCATTTTGCAGATTATTCCGACCAACCAAAATGCGCAAGCCTTCGCTTGTTCTGTATTCAATGGGCTTCACCTGCGGTGCGCTTCGTTGTTTGCCCTTCGCCGGTTTTGATTTTTTTACATAGCCCTGCGCTTCAAGTTCCGTGCGCAGTGCGTCGATCTCTGCCTGTGTTTCGGCCCGCAATAACAAATCCGCCACGCTTTCCAGGTAGTCCGCCTGCAACTGCGCCTGTTCAATAAAATTGCTGAGCATCTGCGCCGCTGTTTTTGCCTTGCGGTAGCGCTTGAAGTAGTGCTGCGCGTTTTGCGCGGGGCTTTTGGCCGGGTCGGCGGGGATGGTGATCATCCGGTTTTCGTCATAGTAATTTTCCAGGCGATAAGCGCTTGCGCCGCGCGCATGCTGTTCCAGCTTATCTCGGTTTGACAAAATCAGTTCGCCGCACACGCGCAGGTGTTCGCGATCCTGCGCCTGTTCCAGTTCTGATTGTTGAGTTTGCGCTTTGCGCCTTGCCCGCGCCGCCCTTGTCTGGCACAGCTTAAGCAACTGCGCCCGGCGTTGCCGCATGCGCTCCGCACGGTCTTTATCGCCATAAAACAGCTCCAGCAGGCGCGAAAAGCACTCAATTTCCTCGCAGGCGACATCGTTAAGTTCCAACAACCTGTGGCTGAATGCCACCGGCACGCCCTGCGCGTTTCGGTATAAGTAAGGCCTGGGCTGCTCTGCCGGGCTTTGCTCGAACGGCATGTCCCTTGGCGGCGGTGGTTGATAGGCCAGCCCCGGCAAAATGGGCCGCGCACCCTGGGTCAAATCCACCCGCCTGAGCGCGTCCAGAACAGTGCCGTCTTCGCGTATCACAATTAAATTCGCGTGACGCCCGGTGAATTCCGCGCTGAGCGTGAGGCTTGTGGGTTCGCCGATTTCGCTCGTGCCCGCAAAGCTGAATTTTAATATCCGCTCATTCGGCGGCTGTGTGATCTCAGTCAATTTCGCACCCATGAGGTGCTTGCGCAGCAGCATGCAAAACATGGTGGGCTGCGGCGGGTTTTCAATGCTTTGGGTGATGAGCCCGGCACGCGCGCGCGACTGATTTACACACAGCAGCAGGCGGTGGCTGCCACCCCGGCCGCGCAGATGAAACACAAGCTCATCTTTTGTGGGCTGGTGAATTTTATCCACCCGTGTGCCTATGAGCAGTTGCAGCTCATCGCACAGGCATTGTACAAATATACCGTCAAATGGCATGGTTACATATCTCCGTCAATACAACCGGTCGCCGCGTGGTGATGTTATCCACCCCAAGCGCGACCATGTTGCGCATGGCACGGCGCCGATTTACCGTGAAAACCGACACCAGCAAATTCTCTTTGTGTGCGGCTTGCACAAGTTCTTTACTGCAATGCTTGTGGTGAACATTCACGCCAATGGCGCCCACTTCTTTCGCGGCGGCCACATCCGCACCATTCAAATAATATGGCAAGCCGCAATGTTGCGCCTTTGCGCAGTCGGCTTCCCGCAAGCCGGTGAAAAACGCCCGCTTGCCCAGCCCATATGCACCGGCAAGTGCAACCACACGGCTGATGTGCGTGAATTCTTTCAAGTCGAGATTAATGCTGGCTTCGCGGTTTTGCATCAGCTTAAACACGTCTTCCAGCTTTGGCGATTTTGCATTCACCCAGTCGTGCCCCAGGGCCGGGGTTGCGTCCGGCAAAAAGCGCACATCCACTTCAATGCAATCCACACCTGCGCAGGCCAAACCCGCTTTTGCGCTTTCAAGCGTGTTGTTTTTTGTGCGCAGAGCACCTGTATGCGCCGTGATGCATATTTTATGCATGGTGCGCTCCCTGTTCTTTTGCAATGTGCCATTGCACTGCCGGGAATTCCTCACGCAGCCACGCGGCCAACACGGGAACAACCAACACCTCGGTCTCAAAGTGCCCGGCGGTCACCATAGTGATTCCGTGGTTTGCGGCATCCAGAAAGTCGCTGTGCTTCACTTCGCCGGTAATGTAAGCCTGCGCGCGACCATAACATTCAGCCAAAAAGCCACCGCCGCTGCCGCCGCAAAGCGCCACGGTGGTGATCTCCTGCCCGCCGTCACAATAGCGCACAGGCACGTTCAGGCGTTGCTTCACCAGCGCTGCCAACTCGTTTGCTACCATCGCTTTGGGCAGCTTGCACAGACGAAACAGCTCGTCTGACGGCTCAGGCACAAGCCCAAGCTGTGCCGCCAATGTGTCGCATACCCCACCCTTGGCTTTGTCCAGCGGTGTGTGTGTCGCAATCGCCGTTATGCCATGGCGGACCAACAGCCATGCGGGGTCGTGGCTCAACAGCTGTTTGCGCGCGCAAAACAACACCGGGTGGTGTGAGATAATCAGCTCACACTCTGCCGCAACCGCCTGGGCAATCACACCGGGCGTGATGTCAAGGCACAGCATGGCGTGTTGCACTTGCTGAGCAAAGTCGCCGGTTTGCAGGCCGGAATTGTCGCCCTCCATCTGTGTGGCAAAAGGCGCAACGCAGTCTAAGTAATCATAAATACCGCGCACAAAAATCATGATATGCCTCCTCCAGATCTGCTGATTCGCCGGGCGCCTCCACACGCACACGCAGCAAATTCAACTCGCGCGCAAGAAATGTTCGCACAATTGGGTCACCGCTATGTATCAGCTCACCATAATACGTATACCCCGGCGGGTAGTTGCGCAACTGGCCGTCATACAACGCGCGCAGGGCAATATATACCCGCCCGGCATCGCGGCAGGCAGCCTCCTGTTCAATCAAAAAGCCATGCGCAATGAGCCACGCACGCAACTCGTGCGCACGGCACATGGGTTGGGCCACAATGGTGGTGCCGGGCATTTGCAGCCACGGCGTAACATCAAGCAAACGTGCCATGAGCGTTCCGCCCATGCCGGCCAAAACCCACACGCTTGCGTCCTTTGCCGCGAAGCGACCAAAGCCGTTGCTTTGGCGCAATTGTATTTTCTCCTGCAGGCCCGCCCGCTCAATGGACTTTGCCGCGTTTTGCAGCGGCCCCGTGTCAATGTCGGCTGCAATGGCGTGCGGCGCAATGCCCTGTTGCACCAAAAAAACCGGCAGATAGGCGTGGTCTGTGCCGATGTCTGCCACGGCAAAGCCCGGCGGAATTAACGCCGCCGTCATGCTCAAGCGCGCAGAAAGCTTCGGCAACCGCATGTTTGCGCCCTGCAACGAACACTTCACTTGCCACCAAAATGCGCGTTGAGTTTTGCCAACAGCACGTCCTCGTCTACGCCATGCACGGCGCAAGCTTCGCCAATGGTTTCGCTCTGCGCGGCCGGGCAGCCCAGGCAATGCATTCCCATTTCCTGAAAATAGGGCGCCGTCGCACGGTCAGCGTCCAAAATTTTGCCGATGATGGTGTCTTTGGTCACAGTCATGTCAATTCCTCCAATGTAATGCTGAATTATTTGGAGATTTGCAACGTAAGCACTTCGCCCGCAACCTCCAGCTCACGGGTAATGTCGGGCGCGGCAAGGGTCTGACTGAGCGTGTCTGCCAACACTTCAGCCATTACGTGCGCATTGGCCTCTTCCAAAGCGGCTTGCAAAAATCCGCTCGGTGTGTTGATTGCAAGCTGGATGCGCTGCGCAACATCATAATCCGCTTCTTTGCGCAGAATTTGAATTTGGCGAATCACATCACGCACCGCGCCTTCGCGGCGCAGCTCTTCGGTGAGTTCAACATCAAGTGCCACCGTAACACTGTCGTTCAAACACAATGTGCTGACAATGCCGGGCCTGGTTTGCGCTTGCAACAGGAACAGCTCGGCCGTCAATTCACCTTTCCAGCCGGACACTTGCACAGCACCGCCTGCCTCTACCTGAGCAACAACAGCTTGCGCATCTTCTGCTGAAATATTCGCTAAGTGCTGCTTGAACGCGTTAACTTCGCTTTTGAGCGCCGCGCCCGCCAACTTGAAATTCACCGTGGGCATTTTGATTTGCAGCTCGTCAACACTTGCCACAACACGCAGCGCTTTCACATTGAGCTCACTGATGATTTGCTGTTCAAACCGCGCAACAGCTGGCTTTGCCGTTTCATCGCAGGCGATAAACAGCGTTTGCAGCGGCTGGCGTACTTTTAAGTTTTGCTCGTTTCTTAAGCGCAAAGCAGTCGCGATTACTTCGCGCACAATTGCCGTTTGCTCCAGCAGGCCATTGTCTGCAATGCCCGGCATGGCTTCGGGCCATGTGCTTAAGTGAATGGAAACAGGCGCACCGGGCTCCACTGCACGCACAAGCTTTTGCCAAATGGCCTCCGTGCCAAACGGGATGATCGGCGCCATCACCTGGCAGGCACTTTTCAGCGCAAAATACAGGCAGCCATAGGCCGCGCGCTTGTCATCCGCGTCGCCGCTTTTCCAGAAGCGCCTGCGATTAAGCCGCACATACCAGTTCGACACATCCTCCACGAAGCCTTCGAACTCTTTCACCAGCGTATAGGCTTTGTAGTCGTCCATACGCTTTGTGGCTGTTTCGATGAACACGTTTGTGCGCAGCAAAAGCCACTGATCCAACGCATTGAGGTTTTCAGGTTGCCAGCCAGCCAAATCCGGCTTGTCAATCTGGTAATACGTGTCGAAGAATGTGAAGATATTACGAAAACCCAACAGCTTGCGGCGCGCTTCGTCGCCCATGGCAAAGCCAAAGCGCACATCGTTGGCATTTGGCGTGCCAACGAAAAGATAACGCAGTGCGTCGCTGCCAATCTCCTCGGCCGCGTCGTCAAACTGGATCATCGTGCCGGTTTTGCTGAATTTGCCGCCGTCTTCTTTGGCCACCATGGCGTAGCACATCACCCGCTCATAGGGCGGGCAGTCTTCCAGCACCACAGACATGAACAGCATGGAGTAAAACCACAGTCGCACCTGCTCGTTCATTTCGGTAATCCACTCAGCGGGGAAGTTTTTCTCCCACTCGCTTTTGTCTTTGAAGTAACCCAGCGTGCTGTATGGCACAATGCCGGCGTCGAGCCAAACATCACCGGTGTCGGTGATCCGCTCAACTTTTTTGCCGCACTTCGGGCAGGTGATTTTAATTGCATCAATCCATGGGCGGTGCAGTTCTACTTGCGCACCAAGTTCTGCTTTGCTGCCAATAACCGTCAGCTCCCCGCAATCACAGGGATAAAACGGCAGCGGCAGGCCATAGTAACGCTTGCGGCTGATGTTCCAGTCGCCCATGTTGGTGAGCCAGTCTTCCATGCGGCGGCCGCCGGACTCTGGTTCCCATTTCACTTTGCGGGTGGCGGCAATCAGGCGGGGCTTGAGCTCTGCCGTTGCGATATACCACGCCGGCACAAGCCGGAAAATTACAGGCGTTTTGCAGCGCCAGCACACGGGGTAGCTGTGCTCATAGGCCTCAACTTTATACATTTTTCCGCGCCGTTTCAACTCAGCAAAAACTTCCTGTGCAATTGTGTCACTATTTTTCCCGGTGAAGAACCCAAAGCCCTCAAGGAAGATCCCCAGGTCATCCACGGGCATCACGGCAGGCAGGTCTTCACGCAGGCTAAGTTGGAAGTCCTCCGCACCGCAGCCAGGGGCGATGTGCACCACGCCCGTGCCCTCTTGCGCGTCAACGTCTTCCCAGGCAACAATTTTATGCTCAAAGCCCTGTTGCTTTTCCAATTCCTCAAAGCAGGTTTCAAAGCGCAAGCCAACCAGTTCCGCGCCTTTGAACGAGCCCAACACTTCTGCTTTGTCATCGCCCAACTGCTTGATTGCCTGCTTGGCCAACACAATGGGTTTCTCCTGGCTGTGGAGCTTCACCAACGCATAGTCGATCTCAGGGTTCACGGCAAGCGCGACATTGGAAGAAAGCGTCCATGGCGTGGTTGTCCATACCAGGATGTTAAACGCTTTGCCCGCAACCGGCAGCTGGAAAAACACGCTGTCGTGCGTCATCAGTTGGTAAGAGCCAGTCATTTCGTGCTCGCTGAGCGATGTGCCGCAGCGCGGGCACCAGGGCATGGGCTTGTATTCCTTGCGCAGCCAACCACTTTCATGGCATTTTTTCAAAAAGTGCCAAATACCCTCAATGTTTTCGTCCGTGTGGGTGAAATAGTCGTTGCCCCAGTCCATCCACATGCCAAGGCGCTTCGATTGCTCGGTAATCACACCCGCAAAAGTCTCCACGCGCTCTTTGCACTTGTTGGTGAAATTATCAAGGCCATAGGCCTCAATGTCGCGCTTGGATTCAAAGCCAAGCTCTTTTTCCACGCCAACTTCCACCCACAGGCCCTGCGCGTCAAAGCCGTTTTGCGCGCGGCAGTCGTGCCCACGCAAAAACTTATAGCGGATGTAGACATCTTTGAGGCTGCGGCCGCGCGCGTGGTGGACGCCCATGGGGTTGTTCGCCGTAATGGGCCCGTCCAAAAAGCGGAATAGCGGCCGCCCAGCGGCTTGTTCACGCAGTTTTTCAAAGCACTGGTTTTCTTCCCAGAACTTCAGCATTTCGTGTTCTTCCTGAATGAGTTCGTGTTTTTCCATACTATCCTCTTAATTCATTGAAATCTAGGGCCTGTTGACACTACAGTTAACCGCCCGGTTTTTGGCACTTTTTGTGCCATG
>Ga0131853_10022067_pt1 | contig 11530 bp, 8 predicted proteins | sample TergutLab28metaG_FD_92764 | JGI IMG/M metagenome (GOLD analysis project Ga0131853, IMG submission 92764) | Labiotermes labralis P1 segment gut microbial communities from Petit-Saut dam, French Guiana - Lab288 P1 (version 2) (version 2) | ecosystem: Host-associated > Arthropoda: Insects >...
GGTTTTTTTTTTGTGGGGGGGGGGGGGGGGGGGGGGGGGGGGGGGGGGGGGGGGGGGGGGAACGAGACCTCGTTGTTTCAGTAGTGGGTACCATGACCTAGGGCTGTTACAAGTGGATTATCATTAGCTGTTTTACACATGTCAAGTGGGTTACTATTCTAATGCTAAGGATATGTTATAATTGGCATCATTAGTAAAATATACTTAAAACTAGCATGCTATAATATTAAAGTTTGGCTAGAGTTTCATGAACTTTAATATTATAGCATGCTAGTTTTTAAGTATTTTACTAATGATGAATTTTTTTCTTTGGATCGTAATATCGTAGATACGTTGTCGGGCGTTTTGAAACTCCGAAGCATAAAGTTAAACCAAATAAAGTTAAAGAATCGGGCTTCTGCCTCAAATGACGCACTGCGTTCTCGTTTACAAAGACCGGATGTTTAGTGTCTTGTAGGGAGATGATTACTTACTTACTCCATGGTGCAGAGTCCTTCTTGAGAAGCTAACTGGTTTGCAGCTAGTCAAGAAATTCCCCGCATTTTATGGAGCCCGAAAGTTCATTACCGCACTCACAAGCGTCCGACACCTGTCTCTATCCTGGGCCAGAGGGAGATGATTACTGTTTATTTTATAGCATACTAAACCTTAAGTACATTATGTGGACAAAATGTAAAGTTTCCCACTGTCATAGCACATGGTGCCACTATCTAATGGACCACAGTGTTATAGAATTAAAACTGGTATAATTCATTGTCGTATGCAGTAGCTTAATACTTTTACCACTGTTACTATCAAAAACTTTGGACTAAACAATTTAACGATAACACCACAGAAAGGAAACGTGCAAAATTAACAGAAAATTATGTTGACTTAATTACAGTGGAAGAATTGGAAACAACTATAAAAGCATTAAAAGCCAAAAAATCTCCACGATCAGACGTGATTAATGATGAGTTGTACAAACATGCACAAAAATTTTTTTACATAAATTTTTTAATTTCCTAAATGTTTGCTGATTTACGGAGACATTACTGAAGAATGGAGGACAGCCATTGTTATACCAATACACAATAAAGGAGACAGAAATAACCCAGATAACTGTAGAGGTATTAGTTTATTAAGTACTGGATATAAAATCTATTAAAACATTATTGCAAAGGGATTAACAGCAATTGCAGAGGTCCTACTATTAGAAGAGCAGAACGGATTTAGGAAAGGCAGATCCTGCTTGGGCTGCATATTCTCAGCTTCAAAAATAATTGAAAAACATAGAGAATTTAACATTCCCACATATATTGCGTTCATTGATTTTAAAAAAAACCTTTGACTCTGTGGACAGAGACAAATTATGGACTATTATGTTAAGTAAAGGAATTCCAACTCGTTTAATTACAATAATTCGGAAAATATATATGAAAAACACTATAAGAGTTAATGCAGGTAATAGAATATCTGAAGATTCTAGAGCTATTACCCAAGGGGTGAGACAAGGATGCCCACTATCACCTGTTTTATTCAATTTATATTTGGACGAAGTTATTAGGATTTGATTTTCAACACACTGTTATTTGCAGATAACCAGTTTATCATTTCTGACACAGAAGACAACTTACAAATGGCAGTCTTTATTATATAACATATCTAAAGAATATAGTTTGGAAATTGCTACAAAAAAGACGAAAGTATTTTGTTTCGTTGGAACGGATCACCTAAGAACAAAAATTATTATAAATGATGAAACACTAGAACAGGTTAGCCAATTTACTTATCTAGGTTGCAGTATATCTTACCAATTTTCCAATGATGTAGAATTTAAATTAGCATTTTTTTTTACAATTAATAGGTACTATTAAGATAACTGTTTTTAAGAAAGTGAGAATGGAAACTATTTTGAAAATATACAACACACTAGTCTTATCTACATTTTTATATGGGTCAGAAAATTGGACTCTAACAGCCTTACATAGACGAAGAATTGAAGCGGCAGAAATGAAGTTACTGAGACCTCTGGCAGGCTACACCCGTTATGACCACAAAACAAATGACTACATACGCCGCGAACTACGGATTACAGGCATACTAGACACGATAGATGAATACAGACGGAACTGGCTTTCACACTAGCAAAGAATGGCACAAAACCGAATCCCTTTGAAATCATACCACTACAGACCACAAAGAAGGAGAACAATTGGAAGACCGAAGAAGCGTTGACGCGAGCAACTGTGTAACTCTGGAGACGGAACGGATCAAAAAGAGTCCAATCCTTGATGTTTATGGTGATGATGACCACTGTTGCTGTATTTGCTCCGTAACCCGTAATTAAATTAGCCCGTTGGCAGTTTTACTGTTCCCGAATGCTATTTTAAATGACGTGAAGTTACATTTTGTCATTTGTGCAAATGAATTCTGCTTCCGAGTATTCCCTTGGCGCAGTATTCCTGAATGTTGCTGAAGTGTTTAAAGCCTTACATCCCCGCGATGTTGGCAGCATGTTACTATCTTGTATGATGACATTTATAAACTCGGAATTTTGCCTGTAGAATACATGTCTTTTTCGTCCGATTGTCGAAGCCTGTCAGTCTCTCAGCCGTTGATCTCTGTAATATGAGTATATATGTATTGTTTTGTGTGATGTATAAACTGAATGCCTAAATATTATTTAAATGATGCTGATTTGTAAGAGGATGAAGTGTATATAACTTCATACATACAGTAAATCAGCTGATGTCACAGGGAATTTATGATTGGTGGTGTAGAGGCATAAACGTGCGGACAACAGTTTGCTTTATTTTTGTCGACTGGGATTTTGTTTCTTATGTAAAAGAAAGTTATCCTAATGTTCAACCCTTATCATCATATATTTATGTTTGTGTTACACCAGAGCTATGTTTACATCAGGACTTACATCTCTTGCGTAGTTCTTGTCTTTTTGCACATCAGAAAGTTTCTAAGAAGCGAAACATTCCATTTTCTTCATCGTCTCCCTACAAAACTGACAGACAAGCCACATTTGTTCTCACGCTTCACTTGGTCGCTACCAAATCTTGCTGTTCATCATTCATGTATTCGTCACAATTATTCATGAATCGCATCATACAGAATCAATTACCCGACACCTACAGCCTCGAAGTGCAAATGCCCTGAACGACACGAGATACTGGGTGTTCAGGAATCTGAGAAGTCGCCCGCTGAACATATGTTTGTTAGCACGTACAATCATTCCTAGCTTTTCGCGGGGGTTAGGTTAGGTTCCAAGATCCCCCATGAAAAGCAATAATACGCGAACAGTGTTGCAGTAATTTATAATTTTTTCTTTATAACAAAGTATTTTAATTTAAGATATTTCTGAGTGTAAGATCTGTGTATGTATATCTTTGTGGCCTTGCCGGCCATTACTTCGCAGAATCTCCCGTTTTCGGGGTTTCTAAATCCAGATTCCTTGGATGAGGGATCGGCTCTGTGCAAGATCTTCTGCCTGCACAGGAAAATACAAACTCGGAAGAAATCAGATATTAACCCGCACTTCGTGTATTTATGTAGATGTTCCTTTTAGATAGCTGCATGTTTCGGCTTTATGCCGTCGTAAGACTAGTACTGGTATATTTATTTATGTAAAAACGATTCTCTCACATCACCAAAATATGTATCTTTATAACGTGGGATCCAAGGGTGTACTTGTATATCTAAAAATGATTAAAACGGAGTAAACCCTGAAAGTAATTAGGTCACATTTTACTGTTGCCCCACTGTCACACGATCTTATCAAATCTGTACGCTTCGTTATTGATTACTTTGAATATATTTTATTATTTTTGGTGTGTAAATTGTATTCTGTGAGTGTAATTCATAAAAAACAAGCTGAAGCAACGTCATTGGTACTAAGAGATTCATAAAAGTAAAGGTAAAGTAGTCCAATTACAGGCCTGGAGGGGCCCAGAGGGTTCCAGGAAGTTAAGGTTCCCACATTTCATGACAACGGCACAGGGTGGTGGTAAGGTTGTCAGCCCTACGCACCGGCCGCCTTTACCCCCAGGAAATGCTCCTGGTTCTCATTTCTGTTAGAGGCCGAGTCGACCCCAGGGCCATAGTGCGATCGGAAGGATTTTATGTCAATGAAAAATTCCAATGACACCAGCTGGATTTTTTTTTTACTTGTTCTTGTATAATTCATATATGACTGTGGTACAGTAGCACATAGTTTCAGTATACATAATATCAGTGAGATTATGACTAAGATACGATGCTGACAATGGGAATAAGATATCTTATTAATATTATTCCAGTACTACAGATGACTACAGTAACACCCTCCGGATCCATTATTGGTCTGAGTCCCGTTTGCATCGAGACAGTCAACGTCTGCATCAGCTAACGAATGGTACAAGATTCTATGTCATTACTCCCAAACACAAATGATGCCCCCACCATTCACATACCACCCCCACGCTGTGATCGGACTATTTGCCCACGGTATCGCACACATCTACTATGTAGAGAATCTCCTATAACAGGAGGAAATATTCATAACATCGGACACAAAATCCCGGTTCACTGGATATATGTACTTAAACACCGTATGCCACTTCCAAAGGGTCGATGCACTGATGTGTGGTTATATATTTTATGCCTAGTTGAGAAAGTACACCAGGGGCGTGATGTCTAATTACATTCCCGAAGATTATGTGAAAGAAACAAAACCGCCCATTTATTGCTCTATGGCAGTTCAAGACACAGAGGTAGTTTGCCACAAGAAGTCTTCGTGTAACTGTCTGGTACTATTTGTATTTATTTGCCTGCATGAATGCAATGAAGTCACGTAGCGTGAGTTCCTGGTTGGGCTCGAGCCAGCGACCTTCCGATTTGTAGCACAGCGCCTTAACCACTGTGATACCGCGGTCCCCACTACAAGATTTATAAAACAATTAATTAAAGTACAACATAAAGAGACAACGGGATGTCATACTATAGAACTGCAATGTATGCAGTGAAGATGACGGCTTTCTTAGTTGTGCAGAGAGTTCGATACGAACTGTTTTTTAAACTTAGTGGACACGACTTGAATACAAATGAAATAATCCGAAGCGATGTCAGAAAAAAGATAAAACTGTGATGCCTCTAGCAGAAACCTGCACGTCTGGAGCCATCTTTGCATGTGTAAAACTAGCATTTTCGTAGTGTATTTGTAAAACTGTTACCGAATCGTTTTCGTATTTGTGCGAAATTTGTGGCGATGCACTTTTCCCATGTTTGGTTTCCACGTTGATATTCGGGTGTGCTTAGTTACATCACAGTTCCCAGAAATTCCTTGTACTTAGATGTGGGCGAATTTACGGTAGAAATCAGTGGTGTGCGTGTAATGACTTTATTGTATCTAATTATGATAAATTTCCAGTAATGGTCATATTGTTGTTGAATTCGTATCCAACGTTTGCATTCTAATGAATTCGAGTCTGTCGCTGTTTCAAAATCATGTGATTTCTTTTTGAAATACGCAGCCTCGTAATGTAAACATGTACCGTATAGTATCAGTGAAATTACCACACCAGAAGTTGTTAACGTGTGACATGGAAGAAGCAGCAAGCAATGTAGGGTTTAGCCGCGTCGCAATGTACTCGTAAATATCAGCGAAATGTAAGGCCGTGATCGATGAGTACGTGGAATTCCTCCATAAGTGCATCTGCCCTCGGGTATAAATACACATTTGAGACCTTAAATTAAAGCGCAGGAATGAGGGCGGGTGAACGCAGCATTTCGTGCGGAAGGAGACATACTCCATTCGCTCTCAGGATAGTACAGCCAGTGTATTACTCCGTTACAGAATTATCGAACGTGTGTGTGTGTGTGTGTGTGTGTGTGTGTGTGTACTGGAACATGACGAGTCCCAGTTCGAACCCCGGATTTGTCACTTTAAGTTCTTATTGATTGTTCCTGCACAGCATTCGATATTAATATCGGATATATGTTGCTGAGAGGCGCGGCAAAAGTTCGGTTTCAAAAGCGACCACTCGTTTAGCAACGGAGAAGCTTCTTACAAAGGGGCGAACTGACACCTACCTGTCGTTTACGTAGCTTGGTTTTCGCGCTACAGTAAGTCACATTTTCGCTGTTGGGTATCTGTAAGTGCTGATAACTCATGGTGTGGAAGTAGCCGCTAAGGACGAACACACAAAAGGGTCCTCGAAGCCAAGTCAGAGAGCTTTGAAATCGCGACTCGAATAAGCGAATCGGCACTAGCACTAAAATTTAAAAATGTTGGACTGCCGACTTACTGACCGCAAAATCAAAGTTAGACCACCCTGTCAGTGTTGTGAATTTTTTTGTGAAATTATTATCGTGGGATAAAGCTGATGCATTTTCTTCAACTCGGTCGCACATTGTATAACGTAAGGAGATGCTTTCTGTGTTCTCTGGAGGATTAAAAATTGCGTGACAGTTTTGGCCTTGAAACTTAAAGTACAATATAATCAAATCCATCCATCTGTGGCCGAACAGCCACTTCTGGGCGCTGGACTCCGTCAAAGAAGACGCCTCCATTCTTCTCTGTCGTCTTGTCATCTCCATCCTCGTATTCCAGGATCTGTAATGCTTCCCTCCGGACGATGTTCTTCCATCTTGTTCTTGGTTTTCCCACTGGTCTTGTACATATAATCAAATAAATTATCTTAAGAACTCAATAAAGTGAATAAATAAGTATAACTGATGACCAATTGGTTGTCCATTAATTAAAAGTGAGGAATTAAGTGCCAAAAGATTGCAGTAAATGCTGGGCTGGGCCGATGTCGTGTCTGTGCAAGTCGTCAACTTAGCGTACGTGTAAATATTTCGTGTGCGCTGTAAAGTGACAGAAACTTACAGTAAGCAGCACCTGAGGTTAGTTGAACGGTTTTATCTTCTTGTCGCCGAAGCTGCCCTTCCTTGTCTCGACGCTCCTTTGTAAACGCCAACCCAGAAACCTTTTGAATGCCCTTCGGCTTTACCACTGGCCCAGCGAGTTTTATCTTTAAACTGGCCGTCCTGTAAATCCGTCCATCCTTACCATTCATTGCAACACCATTATCAGTTAATTTGAGCAATTCTACTGGAGTCCATCATCACACCAACATTAAGTAACTGAGGTGAATGGTGACTGCAGGACCAAGTGCTTTAACAATTCAAATCTCTACGTTTGCCCACAGATTATTACATTTATGTGTATTTAATAACCTCTATTTTTCTCTGAAGGGTTTGCGGTTATTTATCTCAACTGCATTATTCGAATGACCTGTCTGACAGATACGCCCTCTGAATCCTGTGATGCTGGAACTTAATTTTTAAATGTAGTGTGGAAAAATTTCATGTTTCATTGGGTTAAAGGGAAGATTTTTAATAACCAATGATTGACTACAAGGATGTGCTGTACTTCTCAGTGTATATTTTAATGTGTGTTTTATGTATTGCATTCACCATTCCAGTGCACAGTAGGGCGACAGTTCATTCTTGTTCCATTGCTCACTCAGCCATGCTTTTTGAGTGGAATGCTGTTGAAAAGACGCTGCAGAAATTTAAATCTCTTCAGCATGAATTCCCATCAGCTATATAAGGTATTCGCATCGGCGAATATCAAAGCGAATTTCTGCGTCATTGTAGTCATAAATGCCAGTCGTATTTACAGCTGCAGAACATGTGTTAATGGCACCCGAAGTAATTTGCCTGTCACGAAAAGTTGTGCAAGAAGGGCAGTTTCTCGCAGTTGACGTCCTACCGTATTGAACGTCTCTGCAGATTGCTGTCCGGGGAAGAAACTCGTGTTTTGGAAATCTTAGCGTGAAAGTAGTTGAAGGTACATGAATGCAGTTTTTACAATGAGAACGACAAACTCTGGAAGCCTCTTTGTTACTTGCACCGGCTGCACATGGATTTGTTCGTGCTCCATACTGAGCGACATCGGGGAGATTGCGAAGGCCATTCGGCAGTACCTCTGAGAATGGTATTCGTTATAAATATCCAAGGAAGTTCGGAACCGCTTACGGTCAAACCCCTTCCTCATAAAAGCATTTCGTGGTGAGTGGAACGTTTCAGAGTAACCGGTAGCATAAAGAAAGGTAACAGACTCAGGCCAGCAGCATCAGCGCGTGATGTGGGACCGTAAGAAAGGCCTTTGTTCGGAGCCCGAGTTAAGTCCGAGCAAATAGCCAGTCAAGCATTCAGTTTCCCTGGATCCACGGTAAACTGTGTGCTGGTACAAATACTTCCGCTACTTCATGTGTACAGAGTGCAAATTGTGCAACTGCTTGTAAGGAAGATAACGGAGCTTGTCAAGAATTTGCATGTCTCAGGTTACCGAATAGGGACGAGGACGATGATCAACTCAATAACCTCGTCTACCATGACGAAGCAACATTTCGTGTTTATGTTGTAAAATATGACGGAAGGAGAGTTAACAATGAATGTCTTGTGTGCTGTATGCAGGGTCGGCTCAAAGTTCTTTCCTACCTCCCGGCTCCCCGTGACGAAGCGTACTGACTTGCTACTCCAGTGATGAACTTCATATCTTTACGTTTAGCAAGAAAATGCTGTATTCCTGTTTCCTGACTTTAACCGTGGACTTTTCCGCTCTAGGCGAGCGTCTGGTTGCCCTAGTGGGTTGAACCAACCCTGTATATAGCCCACCAGTAGTACCCGTTCCGATGTTCCTGGCTTGTATAGGGTGAGTCCCTGACCACCTGTCAGGCGTATTACAGGTTGGAGTGGAAGTCGTCCCGGTGGGCATGTACACAAGCTGCTGCTGCTGCTGCTAGACATACACTGTATGTATGCCACCGACAGTGTTTTACATGTGAGGGACTTCCTCACTTCCAATCCAGTGCAGCACCCTTCTTGCACAGGGGCACAGATGCTTCTCGCTCACCCTGTACACAGTCACACAGTTAAGGTGATGAGTCTACGCGTCATATTTTGACCACAAGGAGAATCGACGTTGAGGATTTTTTAATGAATGGACAGAACCTTCCCAGGAACATCGATTCGGAGAAGCGGAGTCATCGCATGATATCCCAGATCTCCTCACTTAACACCTACGCACTCCTTCCTCTGGTAATGCCGGAAAGTCCATGTGTACTCCACAGAGGTCTCTTCTGTCCAGAATTTGAAGGAATCCGTAGTCTTTTGCTGTGGAAGTAATCCCAACCGAAGTGTGTGTGTGCGTGCGTGTGCGTGAACGCTTTCCGGGCATTCGAATGTGCGATGGACATAGTGTTGCGCAGGGGGCCCAGGTTGAAGCTTGTTAAAGTGAAGACACGTCCAGAACTGGTGTTTCGCGCTGTGAATACCGCGGTCGTGTCTCTTGAAATGATATATTTAAAAAGTTGCTTCTTCTTTCTCGGATTCACTATGGAATAGAATCAGAGCGATTGATGTGATAGTAATAGTCGACAATATTTTTCCTGTAGAAAGTATCGTATATGTGACTATTTAAGGTAAACATTTGTTCACGATTGGAGCTTAATTCAACCTTGGAGGTTTCTGTCAACGCCGGATATGTCTTGAATAGTTAACTGTTAGATTTTAAGGATTTGATCAGTTCGCATTCAGTTAGCAATTTTTAAAAAATTGTGTAATTTGGAAAGTACGAATTAAAGCGATGCCATCAGCCCGAATTATTAATAGATAATTTTGAACGCTTACGAAGGCAAATTAGGGTTGTTGTTACTTAGTTGTACGTTACATTTTCTAATTGTATTTTGTTTTTATTACAGGTGAGTACACGCTGGTCATTGGTAGATGGTCGATTTTTGTGGAAGCCGCATATTTGGTAATGTATTTTGAATGTTAGCTGTATTCAGTTGTTTCACGTTGTGCATTGAATTTGTTTACGCTTGAGACGTTACGAATGTTTAGATATATAATGTAAAATTGAATCACAACTTGTTTTATGTAATAAATTCGAACGTCTGGCAAGAGAGTTAAATGTGGGAAATGTACGTCGAAAGTAGCCCTTTATTACCGGCTGTTACCGGTTATAATAGAGAGTCCAAGAAATTCTTAGACTGCTTGACTCTTGAAAATTTGGCCGATAGTTTATCCCGAAACGTCTGTACGGAATTGCTGTAAATTCTCGAATCTAATCTGCACCCGAATCAAATCCGCACTAGTTTTTGCCGATTTTTTAAACGAAAAAAAAAGTTAGTTCGCGGTTCAAATCTGCACTTATGGGAGGACGATGGTGAAGATAAAGATGATAGTGACTGGGTAACGGATAGGAATTCAGTTATGAGTGTTGACGGCGAGTCTGATGAATAATAAATAATAAATATTATATAGTATATTATAAATAATAAATAAAATAATAAATTATTGTATTGTATTGCTCTTACGGCAAGTACAGCGACTCCAACCCGGAAAGTAGACTTTCCAAAGTCCAGCTCACGACCGCGAATGTAATCTGCATCTGATTTTTTGGCCTTCTGAAACTGTAAAAAGGGCGCGGATTAGAGTCGAGAATATACGGTGCCATTCTTCAGTGCGGAATATCCCAAAAGAGCGTAGATCTCAGATAACTCTGTTGCCTTTGGTGGGAGTGAAACCGTGACTGTTCGCTGTCCAGTTACACTGCAGAGGAAGTTACGCATACTCTCTAGCAGGTGTTTCCTACGTAGTCGTTATGTTGTTGTGTCTGCTGTTAATGCGAATAGTTAGTCTCAGTGGGGGAGTTCTGGATAGGCTGCTCATACTAGTGCGTAACATGTGCATGGAAGCATAATTCGTGACACGATATCTGTTACCAGTAGCGTTGTCAGCTCGACCAAAATATCGTGCGTCACTGCCGAACGAGTCCGGGTGTGTAAAGGGTCAGCGAGGAGCCTCTCCTGTCAGAAGTAGGATATGTGTGATTGGAAATCGCAGTAGGCCTACTTGGCTTACAATAAACGCTGGAGTGACCTTCACGGGCATGACAAAGAGGTCACGTACGCCACCTAAAATTGTTTTATGTAAGGAAGGAACTTTCCTGTTTCCAGTAGAGTGCAGCACCCTTCTCGCACAGGTGCACAAAGGCTTTCCGCACATCCTGAATAGCTTCGTATGATAGCATGGCGTAAAGTGGTATAGTTGTAATCCGTTATACCAACCAACAAATGCACACAGTAAGATACACGTCGTACGTAAGTGTTAAAAAACTCCTACGTGTTTCGGCAATGAGATGCCATTCTCAGGGAATTACAAATACAAAAGAGTGTAAGCACCAAAACTTCAATCTTGGTAGTACAGTACAGTACAGTAGAGTAGAGTACAGTACAGTGCAGTACAGTACAGTACCTAGTATTAGCATACTTACAATATTGAAATTGTAAATTATAGAATGATAATTGAATAATGGTTGACCAACTAGATGACACTTGCTTTATTATATATTGCTCAACATGTTTCACGGTCCACAATGAACAGGTCAGTAGTGGTTCAGCCTACACTCGGATATCACATCGCCAACAGACAATCCCGGTACATAACATCAGCACGCCTCAAGTCGGGTATGTACAGCGCATGCATA
>Ga0131853_10022069_pt1 | contig 11529 bp, 9 predicted proteins | sample TergutLab28metaG_FD_92764 | JGI IMG/M metagenome (GOLD analysis project Ga0131853, IMG submission 92764) | Labiotermes labralis P1 segment gut microbial communities from Petit-Saut dam, French Guiana - Lab288 P1 (version 2) (version 2) | ecosystem: Host-associated > Arthropoda: Insects >...
ACAAACAGCGACTTGTGCCACTTACAGCATAAACTGATTGGTTTTTATAACCGAGATGAAAAGTGTTTACAGCGCGGTACGGACTGGGTCTTTAAATAAAGCGGTCTGCGTTTCGTCTTTAAAAGGTTAAAATGTAGCCTTTCGGTTTACAGCCACTCAATTTACTTAAATGCATCTTCGCTGTTTCTTTTAGCAGGACCGGAGAGTAAATGTGGTCGTGCCTATATTCTGATGTACTTATAGGCTGTAAGTTTCAGGGAATATTTGTAAAAGTGTCAGTAAAAGAGCCTTTTAGAGGATTTAGATCAACTGTTGCCGAATAAACTGTAATTAATGGCTCGATGAACGTGAACCCCCCAGGGGTTATGAATTACAGATACAGAATGATTTTGTCTTCATTTTTGTTCTAAGAACGTGTGAAATTCAACAGCTTTCATTCCGAGTAAATTACTAAAATGAATATATAAAATGAAAATATAAATTTCCTACACCGGAATATAATGGAATATAAAAGGCTAAATACATAAACATTTCTACATCAGTTTTAAATCGCATCTTCCTGTAAACAAATGCACTAATATAAAAAGACTAATGGACACATTTAATCTGTTGTTTGATACTGGTCTTGCTTCTTACCCCAGAAATACGTGCTTCGACCTATCATCCTGATTAACAAAACACGTAAATTTAGTATTCTTCAAGTGACAACTGCAGACCAGTTTAACACAGGACACAATCTTAATTTACCCATGGAAATTCAAATGACGGGTCGCAGTAACTCAATCCGTAAAATTATACGCTAAATACTGGACTACTGTGGTTCGATTCTCAGTACAGGTTGGTTTCCTCACCTAGCTCCCATGTCTGAGAATTTATGCGCTTGTTTTCCTTCCAGCAAGAGATCAGTAGCATGAAGACAAAAATCCATTTGCCGTCGAAGTATAAAATGTGTGGAGTTTACCTCCACATAACGTACGTGCCTTTATGCCATACCAGAAACAACAAATAAAATCTTTGTTTAATGGTGCTTAGCCAATAGTTTAGGTCGTGACAGCTTCAGATAGATTACGGACCGAGATATGAACTGGTAACCTTGGTGTACGAAACAGAAACGCAAAACGCAATGCTGCCAAGAAGCAAGAGGATATAGTAACAGTAAAATGGATTTTTGGGGTAAGTTTATCTGACATGAAGTGGCTCGAAATGAGGTCAATTAGGGCCTGTGATGAAGGTGATGACAAAGCCTATCAAACAATTATCAGCCTCAGCACATACAGTTTCTTGGCTTATTAAAGACACTTTGGCGACTGCTTAGGTAATGTAGCATCGATTATGGGAGCAATGGATTGAGAAGGAGATGAAAGGAAGGAATTTTTTATGTAACTTTGGTAGCAGCACGGACGGAAAGCAATATCATGAAGCCTAAATGGCAACAAAATTACTAAAAATAAATATCCAAACATTTATCCGGAAGGACTTAGCAGATCAACGAACGCGTCAGTCAATATAGCCGGATTCCTGGCTACGTTTCGACCTCGAGACCTCGCAAATGCTCCGAAAATTCGGAGGGATACGTCTCACAGGACTGAAGAAACCCATAAATAACTTCAGGTGTACGTGGTCCGACGTTGTGTCAGTGGCAATTGCCTCTACGGTATGATGCCGTGTCGTTTGATAAAGGTATCGACGTTCCGAAAGAGCTTACTGCATGCGTCTTCGCGGTCTAAGCCAGTGTTTCCCAGTGCTTATCTATAGAAGAGCCCATAAAACAATTTTTCACATCCCGACTAACCATTATATATGACAACATTTACAGGCAAGAAAAAAGTTGACAGCGGAGGACGAAATCAATTACTGCTGAAATATTCAAGCAAATTTATTTATTTATTTTTGTAGAGGCCATCCCGTTGTGTTTATCAAACTAAAAGACAACAAAATAGTTTCTGGTTTCAGTCAAACACAACAATATATTTTTATTTTGACGACATGTTGCTGTCAACTGACCTTCAGCAGGCCATTTTTAGAAAACTTAGAATCATGTACATGCAGTACAAACAGCATTCACGTAATGTGGGACCCCACATGAATGTTATTTGCACTGCATGCACCTTATTCTAAGTTTCGTAAAGCAGGCCTGATGATGGTCATTTGACCGAAACATGTCGTCAAGATAAAAATAAAATAAAATATATTGTTGTGTTTCAAACCAGAAACTATTTTGTTGTCTTTTAAATTTATTTGTATTGAACCGGTATATGTAGAAGTAAGTTGATATTGTAAAAAAAAAAAAAAAAAATCTGTCTTTTGTACTTCCAATTTTTTTTTCCAAATATCAGAACATCGAATGTCACCAAGTTTTTACCACAGGACTGCCAACTGTCGGACAAAAATCCCTACTATATTTCGAGAGATATTTGGAGTTTTTTTTTTGCAGTATTTCAAAATTTGTATTTATTTATTTATTTTTATTCCGTGATTTATTGCAAAACTTCTCACGACGTTCTGAGGAACCCGCTTGGAAAACACTTGCATAAGCAGTCAAAGAAGACCCTTCATGCCTCTAAGTTGGTGGCAGCAAGCTCCTCTGAAACGTCGATTATTGTCAATCCCTCGTCTTTTCCTGGAAGATTTTAATTTTCAATTTTCAGTTTTGATATGATATCTGCTTTAGTCGAGATTCCAAATATGCATTGACCCTGTGAATTACCAGCATCCAATTTATTTAGTTGTGGCAGCTAGGCAGGTAGGGTCTCAGCTGTCAGTCCGAGACGAGTTGTGCGTGTAGAATGAACACACTGATAAAGAGAAGAGTAACAGACTGTCACGACAAAATCGCTCCCCGCTCACAGCACACCTGTTGAAATCATATTCCTATTAAATTAATTTTGTCTATTAGCAGACGTTAACAAAACAAATGCGCATTCAGCTAACACCGGCCAAGTCTAAAATATCCGTAAAAGACCGTACACATCAACACTTCTTAAATCAATGCCTGGAAGCAGAACTGCCTTCTGCCTATTCACACTTAATCTTCTCTCCACAAGTATGGACAATATATTGCAAGTTTCTAGTTGAAACTGACCCAGTACTGTAATTTAAGCATCTAGTCATTGACCAGCTCAAGTACCTGCTTTACCTGTCTCTGCACTCTATAAACTGTACATTTGCATAAATGTCAGCGCACAGAACAATTTTTATAGTGGTTTCCATATGTTGGCCATCTGTATAGTTCAGGCGGCTTTGAAAGGAACCGAGGATGGCCAACATAGAAAAGTTTCACTGTCTTAAGAGTGCTATACACTCTCAGTTAAACTGAGCGATTTTACTGTGTGACGTCATACCTGACGGAAAAAATGAATAAGCTGCGCAGTTTTGTCAGGCAATAGCGCAGGCCTCAGAACTGTCCTTTCCAGTCGTCTTTCACACAGAGAACTGATTACTTCACTCAGGGAATCTCACACTTTCCTCAGTTTACCTGCCGTCACCACGATGTCACACGCACAAGAAGAAATACAGAACTGACAAACTTGATGGGAAACCTGTGCTGTGCCAGAGAACATTCAGTTCAGTTTTTCGTGCAGTTTTTTTACACAGTTAAAATGCACAGTTTAACTTAAGGTGCATGGGGCCCTTTAAAGTTTTAATCACGATGAACTCAAATGCGAACATGAGTCCATAGGTACACCTGTTAAAAAATGGAAATCCAGCAGGGTTTATATTTGTTTGATACTAACCAAAATTAATTTCACTTCAAAACTCTTACTGCAGAACCCCGGCCAAGTGTCAAATGTAATAGAAATTCCTTTAGAGGGTAAAATATGCAGACGAAAAGACTTTCCCATTATGCCTTCATTTTATGTACTCTGTGAAAATTCCGCGCAATGTTATTTTAAGTAACTCTGTAAATAATAATAATAATAACAACAACAACAAAGCTAATAATTTCTAAAATACAGTAAACGGTTTGGCATACAAAATAACGATGACAAGCTTTTGAAAGCACATGTCAGCTGCCTCCAAAGTGGAAAATGATTGTGACATAAAAAGTAGCGGAACTCTACATAGTAGATTACCTCTTACTAAAGATTCGATCATGCCGGTAGTTTTACGCGGAGACGTTATTAGTCTTGCGCCTTACTTAATATATTTGCAGCTGCCCTCCGTATCTCAAGGTCATCTCCAGCGTAACCCGAAGACGCATTATGCCCAGGCAGTATGTTAACTACATAACACGTAAAAGCTAGAGAAATATATTCCTGTCATAAGTTTGTGAAGGACTAGACCTATGCAACATTTGTGTTCTAGAAATCTGCCGCCAGGTGTCTCCAAGGACTTGGTATTTAGCGAAATGAGGTACCTGTTAGAATTGCTCGAGCCTAGCGAACAAAACGGGACCAAATTTCAACATTTGCAGTATATCCTCGACTACAACAACATAACGGTGGAAAAGGTCATGGGGCTAGTAAGTTACATCTCTAATGTTTTATATAAGGTATAGTAGACTAAGCTGCCGGATTATATTTTCCACATAATCTTTGCAAAATTGCATACAAAAATATGGAGATCAAATTTCTGTCCATTTTGTATAATTAATCAAATTATGTATTGTGCATACCGGTTATGGGGCCAATCAGTACCCTAAGAGGTACCGGAGTCTCTTTGTCCGAGGACAGGGCTTGAAGCTCAGTATTCACTTCCAACTTGTGCCGAGGATATGGCTATGTGATAATCTGTAACCACTTGGATCACTCGTCTTCCTGGCGTAGCACGTGAACACTGGAAATTTAACGTTGACCGTATTTTTTGTTTGTTGGTATCTGCCCTACCGTGCACGTGTTTGTCCTCTCTTAAGCGCACGTCATGCACAAACACAAACTGACAATCTTATTTCCTAGCCTTCCTTCGATATTCCCTGATTCTCACAACTTTTTCACACAGGTTGCGCCAAAATGTGATGAAATGCTAAAATGGTGTGTTTGGAAGGGTCGCGTTCAGGAATCATGCTCCACACTGTTTAGGTTGCACAAGACATACGAAGGTTACTGCTGTTCTTTCAATTACGTCGGAATCAAAGAGGAAGTCCTAAAGTGAGTATAGGCCCACTTATGTTTCGATATAAAAAATTTATAACTTGGTACTAGATGTTACGCGTAAGACGTTTCTTGCACACACTTGTGGATCTACATGAATCTACATTTGCATTTCTTATGTGATAACCTTACATACATGCAAGGCCTTTTGTTTTCAAGAGTTGGTATTCAAGCTTCAGAACCACTGGGGAAACAAATCGTGGTGACGAAATGTAGCAAATGGAATGAGCATTACTGTCAAAAACAACCTACAGTGTCAACATAAAGATACATATATCAGTGTAACAAACTTGGTGCAGTATATAATGTCGTGCTATATAAGTAAAGGTAAAGATAAAGTTAGGTTCTCTCTGTGCATACCATGAAGTTATGTGGGGGAGGGTGAGCGGGGGGGGGGGGAGAAAAGGGACAGCACCACATGTAACCTTGTCACTAAATGGAGTGGTCACTTTTATGCCCTGGCCATTTTACCTGGGAAAGAAACTCCATTACCCACTGAATAAGAGTGGGTGGGCCCCACAGCTGGTGTGGAAGCTTTGGAGAAGGGAAAAATCTCTGCCCCTGCCAAAAATAGACAAGAGATTCTTCAGTAATCCAGCCTGTAGCCTAGTCTCTTCACTGGCCATTGGATTTAAAATTCGTGATATGCATTTCAGTTGAATACAAATCCCAAAGAGGATTTGTAAAAAGTTCTAAGATAAGAGAGATAATATTAGAATACATCTTCATAAACCAAAGTGGAATTTGTCATCTGTGATGACATAAACGCCAATAATCTGACCACACATTACCACAAACTGTTCCCTAATATAATTTAACATAATTTAATCTCCTATCAACTGATAATTTCCCAGGACTGCCATTATATAGAATGTTTCAAGCAAGATCATTATTCTATTAAACTGGCAGTAAATGGCCTATTTGATCACAGTGTTCACCTACTAGAAATAAAGAACAAAACCTACAGCCAGCACACTTATACAAGCTTTCATGATTTAGACAAGAAGGAAAAATTACTTAAAACTAAACATGAGTTTTCAGCACCTTAATAAGTAAAAACGGGATATCAATGTTGATCATAATCTCAATTCAAAATTAAGTACACTTTCAGACAATTTAATCAGTTACTCTTTGACAGGATAAAATATAAACAGGACCATGATACTCCTGTAAAAACGACAACAAATGGCTATCGAATGGGACTTAGAGTGCTTATACACATCAACCCTGATGAATATCATGCGACAAATTTGGCATCAATTGGAGTTAAAGTAAGTGGTGGTAATCAAAGTAAACATTTTTGTGGCATAACTTCCTTTTGCTGCAAAGTTCATGTCTGCAAAGCTAAAAGATAGATAATTTTATTTTTTCTTTAAATGTACATAAAAGTGTACTTAATGTTAAGGAACAAGCCTCTGCAAGTGGGTTTCAAATAACATTTGAGCCCCCCTCCCAGAAACTGACATTCAGACAGCTGTGTTTCAGTTTCTACCAAGGTTTAGGATTTGTAGTGAATTTAAGTTCTTGGACTAGTGAAAACACATTTTTTACATCCCAATAATTCACTCTGGATTATGTCTCTAGGTACTGGTTCATGACCCATATGATTATCCAGACTTGAATACAGTCAAGAAAATGGTCTCCATGGGATCAGAAGTATTTTTTTCAATTCCACCATGGGTCACATATTCAACGCCAGACGTGCGCAGCATTCCCATACAAAAGCGTGGCTTGCGAGGATGTGTTTTCCCAGATGAGATGAACCTGCGCAAGATGAAGCAGTATTCCTACAACAACTGTATCACTGAGTGTCGTGAGAATCATACCCTACAAATATGTGGATGTGTCCCATTTTACTACCCTAACAATGGTAGGATTCTAATAAAGTTATATTCAGTATCTCTATAATTACATTGTCTCTGCATTCTGTAAAGCTGAATATACTCACCTATGCAAGATTTTGACATTACCAATAGTAGGAAACATATTAACAGTGAAAGATGGGAGTACCACCCAGTATTGACACTAGCAGAAAATGTATACAGTGAAAAGGAGGAACTATCAACACATGTAAATAAAGAAATGTGCATTAAAACACAAGAATGTGTAAACAAATACCAAAGGACAGTTTACTTACATACTTAATTACTTACTTGCTCACTCCATGGAGCACAGTCCTCCTTGAGAAGCTAACTGGTGTTCAGGTCAAGAAATTCCCCGCATTGTATGGAACCCGAAAGTTCATTACTGCATTCACAAGTGCCCGCCACCTGTCCCTATCCTGAGCCAGCTCAATCCAGTCCATACCCCTACATCCCACTTCCTGAAGATCCATTGTAATATTATCCTCACATCTATGCCTGGGTCTCCCAAGTGGTCTCTTTCCCTCAGGTTTCCCCACCAAACCCTGCATACGCCTCTCCTCTCCACCACACACGATACATGCCCCACCCATTTCATTTTTCTTGATTTTATCACCCATACAATATTGGGTTAGGAGTGCAGATCATTTAGCTCATTATGTAGTTTTCTCCACCCCTGTCACCTCGTCCCTCTTACGCCCAAATATTCTCCTCTACACCCTATTCTCAAACACCCTCAGCCTACGCTCCTCGCTCAGTGTCGGCATCCAAATTTCACACCCATACAAAACAACAGGCAAAATTATAGTTCTGTATATCATAATCTTTAAATGTTTGGATAGCAAACCGGTAGACAAAAGATTCTGCACCACATGATAGCAAGCATTCCCTGACTTCAGTCTGTTCTTAATTTCTTCCTATATAGAACTTTGATTTGTTAAAGGAACAATGGATGGATGTCCACTGCACAGGATGTAAATATGTGAACTGATACTGGCTTAGAACATAGTCCAGTCACAGGATTTGTGAGCACAGTAACAAACCTTCAGGTTTTATGAAAGGGAATTATTTGACCAGCTGAATAATCATTAACAGTAAAGGAAGATAATGAAACCATTCATTTACTTACAGCAGTTAAGCACTGAGACATTTAAAGCCCACACTAGTGTGTCATTAAACATTCACAAGTTATATTTGAGAGGCAGCAGTGATTCACACAGTATTTTCTTTTTAGTACGGATTCTTCTCTTTTATTAAATTTTACAAACACATACCACAAGAAGGTTAATACAGAGGACAAATAAAATGAGTGCAGCATGAAGACCAATGGTAATTCTATGCTTCTGTTTTCAGGTGGTTACAGACTGTGTACATTAAATGACGTCCCCTGTCTGGCTAAAAACAAACGTGAGTGATACCTGGAAACATATTCATTCAGTATTCCAAGCAGACGAACACTGTAGGCCTGTTTCCACAGAAATTAATGAACTACACAGGAAACATGCAGATGTAATGCAACACATGAAACACAATATAGCATTTGGTAATAGTTTAAGATTTGTTCACCAAGAGCTTAAAAAATGCTCTGTCTTGTTGCACCCCTGCTGGCCTTCGTTCAGTCTGTGTAGGAGACCTTTCTTCCTATAAGGAAATTCAGATATATATACAAATTATAATGCCATAATTCTGACATACTGGTTCCCTTCTGTCCCCATATCTTGAAAACCAGAAGTGGTTATACAATATGATACAGTTCATTTTTCTTTATCACTTGCGTTCAGAACAAACATTCAGAGTTATGCTTGAAATGCACATTATATAAAGTGTGTGTATTATTGTTATATTCTAATGAAAACTGGAAGGTGTAAAGAAATTTCAATACAACCACCCAATAATGTTTTAAAATTTCATGAAAATCCATTCTCCACTCTCAAGTTGTTACATGAGGATGGACAGACATACAGACATGGTGAAATGAGGATGTTCATTTTATTGTTGCAAGTTCATGAATAGGAATGTGATGTACTAACAAAACTTGATAGATGATTCAGGAAGATAAGAATAAAATTACCAAATCTGAAAGTCATAAATATGGGTAGCTGAATGCTAATCAACCACTATGACCACTACATAAAAAAAAAAGTTGCAATAAGCTACGACAGACAGTGAAGACCAATTGTCATTCTGACTTTTGGATCCACAGAAATTATGTAAATATTTATGTATGTATTACCAATTAGGTGTGACGAACATCGAACCTAGGGACTTGGATTGTCACAGCAGATCTGTAAGAACTAGAAACCCTGAACTGCATACATCACAACATCAGAGTTTCACTATTCACTGACAACCACATTTGATCTCTGTTAGAATTTTGAAGTAGGGTAGCTCAAAGTGCCACTGTCCACTCACTGCTGTTTGTGGCTGCATATTGAGGATGGTGGTAAATCAAAATACTATGTAATAGCAAATTTCTGTTGGCAGACTTCCATGGGTGCAAAGAAAGGGCGGTGCTGTATGGACGTTTGATTGTATTTATTAACACGGCTTTGGAAATTGTTGGCCAGCACAGTTTTAAATTGGCAGTTAAATGTCTGACAGCAAACTGTATTTAATTAAACTGAATCTAATACGAAACTTGAATATTTTAGGAAAGCTGGATATAATGAATCCAGGGCAGGATGATTTCAAGAATGAAAATGAGCCCTTCTCATATCCCTGCAACTGTCTGCCAGACTGTATGAATTGTTTCTATCCTATAGAATCTTCAGAAAGCACGCTTGCTGTGGTTCCAGTCAACAATATGGACTTGATAGAGTAAGTATCAGTAATTTTCTGGTAACTATATCACAAGGTTTTCACCAAGGTGAGGATTTAAATTGTCTTATTGCTTATGGCATTATGTAGTCTGGCAAGTGGTTACCAACATTACAGAGAAACCTACTGCCTCCTCCTAACCAGAAGATGAAAGCAGTATGTTCCTCCAAATTTTTAGTAAGCACCTACCAACAAAATTGTGTTGTAACCTTCAAGATCATGTGTAAATTAGTTATAACTTCTATTTGGTGCATGTCACTTATGTTGGTGAGTAAATGATCATTCTTGTTATACTGAAAGTTTTGTCAGTAGAATAATTTACTGAAAAATGAGATATGACATGACTGTGAATGAGGGGTTTGAAGGGCTTCTTATGAAGTTATAATGGTGGCACTGGCCTGGACAGACAGAATTTTTGTACCTTCAATACAACTTCCATCCTGTAGAGCAGTCAAATGACACAGAACTTGTCGCATACAACTGTGACTAGCCACGTGAAAAGAATAAAATATCTCTTTAACTCATAAAAGTAGCATTTTCTGTCCTCTTTTAAATCAGGGGTAAGCACCATTTTTGTAATAGTGGGGCCACACTGAGAAGAAGAGGAGGATAGTGTGCCATATACATTTCACTGGTACTGCAAGTAGAAAAATCATCAAATATATTACAGTCCCAGATGTAATTCTTTATAAAACTACAGTATTAAGAATTATCCAAAAAGTATGAAAGAACCGGGAAAATCAGTAACTGCTACAGAAAAAATTAATTACATGATTTTTGTTTCTAGCTTCATAGTGATAATAAGATAATCATTAATATATATCTACCTTCATTTTTTTGTGTTTCAATTTAACAGCACTAAAATACAGACAGCTTACAAATTCAGTAATTTACAGTCTTAACTTAAATGAATTCTAAATCCCAACACCCCACCTTAACACCAACTCCAGGATCACAGATGAATGTTAGGAGGAAAATGTATAACATCTGTTGGAAAAATTGGCGACATATGCATACACAATGACCTAAATGCTTATCATTCATTCTTGAGCAAACATTGATATGACAAATTTCATTCCTGGAAAAATTTGCCAGTGTGCCAGATGAAACTAGAGTGCTGGCTGTAGGTTGCTGTCCTCTGGTTGAAATGATCTACTGCATAGCCTGACAACCACCCTGGTAAAATTGCAAGACTGATACCCCCTGTGCTACATCACTGTACCACTGTACTGTACAAGAGCAAATGGATAACAGCACTTGTCTTGTAAATCTAACAAGTAAATAACATTCCACACCGCATGCAGTAATGGATTCTAGGATTAGAACTCTGCCTGTTTCACTTGATGCTCTTGCCATCACTTTTATTTCTCTATCATCAACATTACACATCCCCATGCAACTAAAATAGTGGTTACATACATACATTGCAAATGGCATCATATGCTGTAATATATAGTAAACCAACGAATGCTCTTCGGTAAAATGTATTTTATTACATATTGCTAATCACCAACATGTTTTGGTTGTAATCATGACCATCATCAGGGTGTCTCAAAGAATACTAATATATATGATATATGATGGTCACAAGTACAACAAAAACATGTTGGTGATTAGCAATATGTAATAAAATACGTTTTTATCAACGTGCATTTGTTGGTTTGCTATATATTATAACAATGCATGGGTATGGAACATATTAAATTAAAGAATAGGGATCATATACATTCCTTTTTCCTTATGAAGCAGTAGACAAAAAA
>Ga0131853_10022072_pt1 | contig 11529 bp, 9 predicted proteins | sample TergutLab28metaG_FD_92764 | JGI IMG/M metagenome (GOLD analysis project Ga0131853, IMG submission 92764) | Labiotermes labralis P1 segment gut microbial communities from Petit-Saut dam, French Guiana - Lab288 P1 (version 2) (version 2) | ecosystem: Host-associated > Arthropoda: Insects >...
AATACACACAAGACAACTACAACAATACACACAAGACAACTAACAACAATACACACAAGACAACTACAACAATACACACAAGACAACTAACAACAATACACACAAGACATCTTAAAATACAACCTGTACAAACGGTAAACAACACCACGGTCAGAAAGTATTGTATACAGTTTCTAGTATTTTTTCCCCACGCATATTTTACTAACGCTTTCACCGCAGCCCTTCACTTCTCACCATTTTACTACTCATAAACTTTTCCCATAAAGCCTCGTTTCTACCCGCTTCCCTACATTTCACTTCACTTCATTTCACTTCACTACATTTTTAGATGATTTTCACTTCATTTTACTTCGCTTCTCTATCTCTTCTCTATCACTGCAGGTTTCGAAAAGGGGTGATTTCGTATCACCTGTTTTGTACAACGTGCAAGACTGGAGTGTAAAGGTAAAGTGATGATCCCGTCACAGGCCCGGTGTGGTCCAGAGGGTGGGTAGAGGTATAGCTCTACTCTTCCATGACCGTGGCACTAGAAGGTGGTGAGTGGTCAGCAGCACGCCTCGGCCGCATTTCACCCCCGGGGAAGACCCGGTACCCATTTTACAGGAGGTTGGGTGGGCCCCAAGGCCGATCTGGACGGGCGGAAAATCTCATCCCTACCGGGATTAGATCCCGGACCGTCCAGCCCGTAGTCAGTCGCTGTACTAAGTGAGTTACCGGGTCCACAAGAATGGAGTATAAATAACTAATATTGTTAGAAATATCCACACGTAGACTATAAATAAATGGACGTATGTCGTCAGTTGTCAACAGTTCTCGTCCACAAATTACGTCACCCGCAATGAACGCGTTTATTTCACATTCTGAATCACGAATTTCCTGTAAATATTATTCAAATCTTTAGTTCCAAACTAACAGTAAACAATGACAGTCCCCATTGCAGATAATAATGAATGAATGTTGTTTAGGGAAATAATCTCCTTTTGTTCTGAGATCCATTCAAAACATACATATACACTCTGAGGGCAACTCGAAGTTGAAGGTTGCAGTATATGACACATCACCGTGCTCTAAGGGGTTAAGGCTCTAGGCAGTGACGTAATCATTACCTGAGTTGTTTTCCATGGGTTACTTAAGGTTCCTTGCACCACAGTGACCCATTTGAAAAAAGGGCATCTTCTTACGAAGCGTCGCAACGTCCCTGTCGTTAAGGCAGACGTCGAAATTTGTTTTTCTTTAACTGACTTTCTTGCGGGACTCTGTTCAATAAATATATTCCTACGTTGATTCTAAAAGTCACAGCACACAGCTGCACACACCTCTAATAATTCAACAGCACACAGCTACACACACCTCTAATAATTCAACAGCACACAGTTGCACACTTCTCTAATAATTCAACAGCCTACAGCTGCACACACCTCTAGTAATTCAACTGCACACAGCTGCACACACCTCTAATAATTCAACAGCACACAGCTGCACATACCTCTAGTAATTCAACAGCACACATCTGCACACTCCTCTAGTAATTCAAGAGCACAAACTGCACACATCTCTAATAATTCAACAGCGCACAACTGCACACACCTCTAGTAATTCAACAGCACACAGCTGCACACAGCTCTAATAATTCAAAAGCACACACAACTGCACACACCTCTAATAATTCAACAGCACATAGCTGCACACACCTCTAATAATTCAACAACACGGCTGCACACACCTCTAATAATTCAACAGTACAGCTGCACACACCTCTAGTAATTCAACAGCGTACAGCTACACACACCTCTAATAATTCAACAGCACACAGCTGTTGAATTTCTAGTGTGGAAAATTACGTTAGAGCCGGACAGGCCACCCACAGCATGTTGGATATCTAAGGTCAGAGACACACACACACTCAGAATAGGAACAGTATTGCTTTTCCACAACACTAATGGTGAATGGAAAGCGCCTCAGTTCTATGTTTATATGTACATTGCCTGTCTTGCTATTGCCTTATACGATCGATATGTATCTTTACTTACAATTCCCTAGACACTCTTGTCTCTGGTCCCGTCCAGGCGTCTCGCCTGACAAATTACATCACGGATTTGAAAAATAATCGGCATTACACATTATTATCAGCTTTATTTTAGAAGATTTCTCTGGAATGTTGTTATGCTGTGTAACTGAGCGATTATTGGCCGGCGTACCTAATGTTCTTACTTCCTTCAATTGCACAGCTAAGCATTCCAAGGAAATACATACTGGGCAGTCAATATTTAAAGTGAATTTATTAATTACTTCACGTACACCTAACTGCGTGGGCCGGGTAGTTCAGTCGGTATAGCGACTGACTACGGGCTGGACGGTCCGGTATCGAACCCCGCTGGGGAGCGAGATTTTCTGCCCGTCCAGATCGGCCCCGGAGCCCACCCAGCCTCCTGTAAAATGGGTACCGGGTCTTTCCCGGGGGTAAAGTGCGGCCAGGGGCGTGCTGCTGACCACTCACCCCCTTCTAGTGCCGCGGTCATGGAAGAGTAGAGCTATACCTCTACCCACCCTCTGGGCCACATCGGGCCTGTAACGGGATTACTTTAACTTTGCCTTCTAGTGACAGTCGAGTTGCTCCAGTTGACACGACGAAACTAATAGACGCTTCTGGTAATTTTGCGAACTCGCCTAAAATTCAGTTCCAGTATTCAGTTTCCAGGTTTGTTTCTCAGTTTACAAACCGCTGATTTTGACCGCGATTTATCACTGTATTTATACATGTCAAACCATATTCTCCGACTGCGTTATACATGGTAATTCATAAGTCCCTCCGGGATTTCCGACCTCTGCCGTACAACATGCGGGATGGTCACGCTGAAGGGGAGCATGTCAACAGAGGGAGAGACACTCCAAGTTTCTGTCCTACCTTACAGGTGCTCAATATGTCCACCCTGCTGTATCTGTATTGCTTGTTGCGCAGCCGAGTTCGGAAATTGCGGAGCGACTTATGAATTACCCTGCATTTATCGCTCGTCAGCCTGCATTCCCTCGCTATGATAAAGACAATGTGGTGGAATATTCTTATATAAACACTACCGTCATTCTCTGTATGCTGTCGGTATTGGACCCGCAAGAAAGCAAGCTTTGACGTCTGTACTTTAAAATTATTTTATTTCCCTACAATTCAGCTTACGTTACCATCCGCGTGATCAGAGCAGGAAGAAAGTGGGGGAAGGGGAAGAGGAGAGGTGCGCAGAGGCTTTTGGTGGGGAAACGTCAAGGAAAAAGGATTTCTTTAACAGAGCTAGGCCCGGATTGGAGGATATTACAAAAATATTCTTTAAAAAACAGAAGGAACGACACGGGCTGGATTGAACTAGCTCAAGTTTGAGACAGGTGGGAGGCTGTTATGAATGTAGTAATGAACCTTAGGGTCCATTGAATTTCGGGTAATTTTTTCGTCTACCTGAGAAACTCTTTTCTTAAAAAAAAAGTACTGGGCTCAAAGGAGTTGATGTTTTATGCTGTATTATTATCTGCCATTAAAACAAGTCTAATTACTTCACTCCCTAATTCCAGTCCCCATTCTGTGATTTGCTTCCTTATTTAAACAGTAAAATTAGCGTCGATAAAAAGGAACCATTTTTTATCTCCTACATTGTTCATTAGCTTGTCCATAAATATGAAAGAACCGGACGAAGAAAGAAAATAGATTTGTGTCCGTTGGCTCCTCTTAGCACGAGACACAACAACCTAAACCCTGAGGTCGCCTGTGCCAGCGGTTTCACTTGCAGCCCGATGATCCTCTATAATTACAAAAGTTTACTTCTTCCTGTTCTAAAGAAACGTGCGGTGACGCGAACTGAAGCGCAAGTCGATATAAGACCTGTCTGAACTGAGTGGTCTCGTGCCTCGAAACGAAACCAGGCAGACGACTGAACCAAATAGTTATGTTTCTTAGAAAAAGAGAAAGTTATCTTGGTATGGTAAATGGATACTGCTTTAGGTTGAAGAAATCCAACGAGATGCGACAGTATGCCGATATTTATTTACTGCTAAATTACTCTACATATTTCGGGCGTCCATCGCGCCTATCATCAGGGTACATAAAACTGTAGTTGCAGCCTCCGGTACAGATCATACTGTCTGAGGAGCAAGCTTCCTCAAACGTGACCAAATAGGGACTGGTTTGTGGCCGTAAGATCCCAAACCAGTCCTTGATCTGCACCAGAGACCGCAACTACAGTTTTATGTACCCCTGATGATAGGCGCGATGGACGTCCGAAACATGTAGAGTAATTTAGCAGTAAATAAATATCGGCATACTGTTGCACCTCGTTGGATTTGTTTAAACTAGAATTACGGTGCACGGAACCACGAATATAAAATAAGGATACTGTTTTGCAGTGGCGTACCCAGGAATTTTGTTCGGGGGGGGGTTCAACAAATTCAGTTGAGGACAGAGAGATCGGGGATCTGGGGGCGGTAGTCCCTTAGTCAGGGGTTCTGGAGGCTGCTGTAATTTGGTACAAGAAATTTCATTTCATATAGTAAAGTTTTTTAAATTTTTGGTACTTTAAGACTATTTTGATGACAACCAACTTACTTGTCATTGTTAATGTAAAACAATTGCGAACCGGCGGTAGTTTTAGAATTTTACTGCCTTTTTCCCGAATATCTTGGGGTGTTGGAATCCTAAATTCAGCAATTTTTAACAGTTTTCAAAATCGGTTTGAGTTTGGCACTATTTTGGAGGGCCTTCGGAATTTCGGGTAGGGGGGGTTTGCACCCCCCAAACCCCCCCCCCTCGGTACGCCACTGCTGTTTTGTTATACTTTGCCGTATTCGTATGATTTGAGTAGTGGAAAAAAGAGGGTTATATAAACGATATATATATACAGGTAAAAGACGAACATACGTAACCACAGATAATTGGAATATTTGTATTTTTCACGCTTTAGGTGTTGCTTTCTTCCAGAATTACGAAACCACTGCTACCGTTCAATGCTAAACTGAACTAAGTCAAACAAACAGGTTGGTACACAACCACTTGCACAATAGAGCCATGCGTCTCTTAACGACGGTGATACGTTCTGAGAAATGCGTCGTTAGGCGATTTCGTCGTTGTGCGAACGCCATAGAGTGTACGTAAACAAACCTAGATAGTTTAGCCTACTACACACGTAGGCTATATGGTATAGCCTATTGCTCCTAGGCTACAAACCTGTACAGCATGTTACTGTACTGAATACTGTAGGCAACTGTAACACAATGGTATTATAATATTATAACATTACTTACTCACTCCATGGTGCAGAGTCCTTCTTGAGAAGCTAACTGGTTTGCAGCTAGTCAAGAAATTCCCCACATTTCACGGAACCCGAAGGTTCATTACCGCACTCACAAGCGGTTGTTGTTGCAAGTTTAGGCCACAAAACGTAGCTATCCTCAGGGGGCTGCACTGTTTGACAACATATAGAGGGACTTAGGCAATCTGACTGTCGTAAATGGTAAATTACTCCACAGTTTGGTAAATAAAACGTAAATATTATTAAAGTTTTATTAAAGTTGCCATTCAAGTATCGTACCTGACTGTGTAATGGCATTACATGTATATAATTCACCACTTGCCGGTCCCGGTGGCCGCGCGGTCTAAGGCGTAGGTCTGCGGCCGCTCGCCTGCTGGGATTGTGGGTTCGAATCCCACCGGGGGCATGGACTTTTGTTTGTTGTGAGTGTTGTTTTTTTTTCAGGTAGAGGTCTCTGCGACGAGCTGATCACTCTTCCAGAGGAGTCCTACCGACTGTGATGCGTCGCTGTGTGTGATCTAGAAAACTCAAGAATGAGGAGGCCATGGCCCACGTTGGACCGCAGCGCCACAGAGAAAGAGAGAGAAGAGAATTCACCACTTACGACAGACATGTTGCACAACACACTTCATACGTTCTCAAACACTGAGGAAGGCTACGCTTTGAAGTCGAAACATGTTGGTACAAAAAACTAAAGAGTGTGCAGTTGGGTGGAAATAAATGTCTGTGTAAAAAGACAATTGCATGGAGATTGCGTAATAATATTAAAAAGAATGTACTAAATTGTTTTCATGGTGTTGATTATGAAGTGAAATTGTGTCTGAACTGTTCTCTTACTGTCACGGCTTTTCTTGTATTCTGACACCAGGCGTTACGTAATGTGTAGAGGAATGTTTGTAGACCTTGTCAAAACCGTAAGCACTTACGAGAACGCTTGTAGGAATGATGGCAGCAAGATGAGTGGAAATTAAAGTCATCTAGATGGGTAACCCTGAGTCCGGTGCGTGGTTCCCTGACTTTCTAAAGATCATATTGGCTTCATCGTCAAGAATCAAACCCGTCCAAGAAGAACAGGAAGAGCGACAGAAATTGAAAAAAGGTATAAGTCAGGTAAAGTGAGGATCCTGTACATCGTACTTGGGAGAATCCTAGGCTGAATTCGGTGAGGTAAAGTGATACTGTCACAGGCTCGGTGTGGCCCAGAGGGTGGGTAGAGGTATAGCTCTACTCTTCCATGACCGCGACACTAGAAGGGAGTGAGTGGTCAGCAGCACGCCCCGGTCACACTTTATCCCCGGGAAAGACCCGGTACCCATTTTACAGGATGGTGATTGGGCCCCAGGGCCGGTCTGGACGTGCGGAAAATCTTGTCCCCACCGGGATTCGATCCCGGACCGTTCAGCTTGTAGTCAGTCGCTATACCGACAGAGCTACCGGGCCCACACGAGTTCGGTGAGGAGAGGATTTAGTTTAACCACTACCGCATAAATTCCGATGTGGTAATTAAGATACCCCGTGGATTACTCCGTTCGTAACGTCATTTGTCTCCATGGGAAAAGTATAACAACTAAATTGGGGGGGGGGGGGAAGCGAACCATCGCCTCCTAACGATCCTGCGCTTTCAACTAACAAGTAATTAAATGACACTTCAAGAAAACAAAGACAGTTGAAATCGGCTTCACAAAGAGATGCAGGAAAATGCCTTCGTAAAGCGGAACGTAGGAATTCCGACATGTTTAATTATCTCTGCACTCTATTTCGCTCGTTTCCTCATATCCTGCAATGACATACAATTTTATTAGGACTTAGCACCAGAAATTGCGCAATATATGCATTAGAGAGCAGAAATACAGGGTGATTCAAAAAGATGGACTCAATTTCGTACATCTATATTTCCTGAAATATACATGGTATGTGAATGATCTTATGTGAATGGTCTACATAACATTTGAAAGAGAAGATAATATACACTTTCAAATATTATCACTAGAGCGATCGCCTAGCGCAAGCCGTGCAGCAGCGTCAGTTGACAGCAAAATGTCTACTATGTAGCACAAGATTATTGGCGTTCGTGAGTTCATTAAAAATTGAGTCAGCGACTGCTGTACAGCGTGCGTTTCGTCTTCGTTTCAACATTCGACCTCAAACGAGGGAAGAGCATTTGTCGTTGGAATCACCAATTTCAGCAAATAGGCTGTCTGTGTAAAGGCAAAAGCTCCGGCCGATCACGTGTATCAGAGGAGAACGTGAGACGAATTCAAGAGAGTTTTGAGCGTAGCCCACGCAAGTCAACCCGTAGAGCGAGCACAGAACTTGGAATACCGCAACCAACTGTCTGGCGTGTGTTGAGGCGCCGTTTACTGTTCAAGTCATACCGCCTACAACTGGTACAGGATCTTTGAGTCCATCTTTTTTAATCACCCTGATTAGATCTTACCTGTCCATAATGCTGGTCTTCCTACCAGTGCAGAGAACTTTATAACGCGAAATTTCTCTGCACAGTCCTGAGAATTCCGGAGTCTTTTAAAAGACAATGTCCATTGTTACAATAAGAGATTTTCAAATTATGACGCTACGAAGAGGGTTGTACATCTGTAAGAGAGCCTGCCTACTACCCCAGCGTTTAGGCAGAAATTAGACAGAGTAACATAATGAACACCATGTATTCTCCTGCCTACTACCTCAGCGCCTAGGTTGGAATTAGACAGAGTAACATAGTGAACACCCTGTATACTCCTGCCTACTACCTCAGCGTTTAGGCAGAAGTTAGGCAGAGCCACATAATGAACACCCTGTATTTCCTGCCTACTACCTCAGCGCTTACTCCGGAATTAGGCAGAGTAACATAATGAACACCCCGTATTCTCCTGCCTACTACCTCAGCTCTTACTCCGGAATTAGGCAGAGCCACCTAAAGAACACCCTGTATTCTCCCAACCGTTTACTTAGTATTATCGGTAAGTTATATGTCAAATAATATCCAAGAATCGGAACTTACCCCTTACAAGAAGATAGACTATACGTATGTCCGTTTCAGCTGCATAATTTGTCTCAATTTTGAGGTAGAAAATATTATAGAGTTCATCGACTGTATGTTCGGCACAGTGTAACATGCACTTAAAAGTAATTAGAAATTGAACATTACTTAAGAATGAAAAATAAACCCAGATAACACATTTTTAATACTCGTATATTCAAAACAACTTTAAGTTTGTATTTAATTCAGGAATGTGTCAAAGGCAAAGCTTTCCCGTAACAAGTCATGAAGACTCAAAGGCGGGATGGAATGACGGGCTTCCATCTTTACTTTGACATCCGGCACAACCAGGACGGCATAGTCGCCAGCTGCAGGTCCTGCCCGCATTTTACCCCCAAGGAAATTCCTTGGTACTCATTTCGGTTACAGGCTGAATGTGGACAGGACGAATAAGTCACTTAAAATTTTCTAAGGACCTCTTCCGGGAATCGAACCCGGAACCTCATGATTTGTTGCGCAGTGCCTCAACCAACTACTACATCACTGGCTCTTTATGGATGTGTAAATTTGTTTTATAAATGTGCCAGATATGTTTATTTCAAAGTGATAGCATTCCGGAGAGCTCCGAGAGACGAGTGATAGCATTCCGGAGAGCTTCGAGAGACGAGTGATAGCATTCCGGAGAACTCCGAGAGACGAGTGGTAGCATTCCGGAGAGCTCTGAGAGACGGGTGATAGCATTCCGGAGAGCTCTGAGAGACAAGTGATAGCATTCCGGAGAGCTCCCAGAGAGGAGTGATAGCATTCCGGAGAGCTCCGAGAGATGATTGTTAGCATTTCGGAGAGCTCCGAGAGACGATTGGTAGCATTCCGGAGAGCTCTGAGAGAAGAGTAATAACATTCCGGAGAGCTCCGAGAGACGAGTGATAGCATTCCGGAGAGTTCCGAGAGACGAGTTCTTTAGATAATAATTTTTTAAACGTCAAACAATTCAAAAAAAGATACAGCTATTACTATAGAGGCCTGGACAGACCTTCATGTTTCAGGAGGTTGAGGATCACAGATTTCAAGACAGTCGGCACATAAAGGTGGTAAAGTTGTTATTCCTACGCACCGGCCGCCTTTACCCCGAATTTGGACTTGCGTGGACAGTTTCAGTTGAAAGGTAAAGCAGTCCCGTTACAGGCCGAGAGTGGCCCAGAGGGTTCCAGGAAGTTAAGGTTCCCAGATTACGTGACAATGGCCTAGGATGGTGGTAAGTTTGCCAACCTTAAGCACCGGTCGCTTTTACTCCCAGGAAATCCTCCTGATACTCATTTCTGTTGTGGACCGAGTAGCTCAGTCGGTATAAGGACTGACTACAGGCTGGACGGTCCGGGATCTAATCCCGGTGGGGACGAGATTTAACCGCCCGTCCAGACCGGCCCTGGAGCCCACCCAGGCTCCTGTAAAATGGGTACCGAGTCTTTCCGGGGGTAAAGTGCGTCCGGGGCGTGCTGCTGACCACTCCCTTCTAGTGCCGCGGTCATGGAAGAGTACAGCTATACTTCTAACCACCCTCTGGACCACACCGGGCCGGTAACGGGATCACTTTACCTTCAACTTACTCATTTCTGTTAGAGGCTGAGTCGACCCCAGGGCCATAGTACCACCATTTGGAATTGAAACAGCGACCTTCCGATTTGTAGCACAGCTCCCTAACCGCTGTGCTACCGCGGTCCCCCTGACAATTTCAATTACAGTAACCAAAACTTTGGGCATTGGGGAACCCCGAATTATAATTTCCGACAAACGCACATTGCACACAGGGTGTTTATTTTTCCTACAGTATTCTCAGAGTATAAAGAAACAACTGTTTGTACGTAAATTAAACAAAAATATTACTGACAACATGGTAATGTCACAAGCAATCGCTACGTTGCAAGATTTGGGGTTCTTACGGCGCCGTTGCTAAATATCTTTCGAAACGTCGGTAACTATTGACCACTCGACATGGCGTAGCATCCCAGAAGAATGAATCTTCAGCAATATATTGTTCACGTACTGCTGTTTGCGTAAACTCGACTTAATTCATCTTTTTTTACAATTGCACCTATTCTATGCTTATTTTAAAACGTACCTGACTGCACAAAAGGGCATAATAGTTTATAACATAGTAATCAATATAAATAATGTAGTAAAATGCCAGGTATAATTTATGACAGCGTAAGAACGATTATTAAACAAAATGATGCATTAAAATAAGAAATATTTGCTGAAAATAAGCCCCCAGAATAAGAGAGACCTCTACTCGTTTTCTTCCTCAGACACTGACCCATTTCACCCATCTCTGATGCCCTCAAACTGTTGAATATGTCTCTGATGACCAATCCCGTGTCAAATATGTAGCCTACAGGGTTTGTGAACTTCGGGTTACGTGGTAAAATAAACACACTGTATAATACATACTTTTCTCAGTTGCTGGCATAACGTTCTTATCATTAACATGTCTATCTGCATTCAAAGGATAATAAATCTAATTACATGACAATTGGTTACGATTTGTACTACATTTCAATTCCTTCTGCTTTCAGTGACCTTACCTGTTGATATTACTGGGCATTTTCAATTGTCATTGCTGCAGATTTCAATCCGAATCGAAAGTAATTCTACAAAGAGAATTTTAAAATGCCTGTTAACAAGGTTCATAAAGCTCAAGTAGAAGTAAAAGAATCGTTTAAAAACCATTAGGAGTGCCATTGTGAAGGAGATCGAGGGGAGAATGGGATGAGAGTGTTGCAATGAATTTTCAAGGACCAAGAATAGAGCGTTAAAAATGAACTGAGCGGTTCCGGATAGGGTAAAGTGACGGGCTTTCGTAAACAAAGCAATAAACCTCATGGCTAAATAAACGGGGAGAAATTTCTGTAGCATCTCAAGGGCCAAGCAGTTTCTATGACGGACGCCCTTAATTTAGAGATGTTTCATCCCCGTTGTGTGTAGAAAAGACTAATAGTGAGGTAAATATCTGTCATGAAACCACAACTATGTTATTATGGATTTTATGATGGTATTTAATAGCAAAAAATAACTACATGTTTCGGCCAATAACGGCCATCTTCAGGTTATTACAATTTTTCTCAAAGAGTATCATATATATGTCTATACTGCGAGGTGATGCTGCGATCTCATCATCGTTACGCGTACGGCATAACGATGATGAGATCTCAGCATCAACTCGCAATATAGGCATATATATGATACTCTTTGAGCAAAATTGTAATA
>Ga0131853_10022073_pt1 | contig 11529 bp, 11 predicted proteins | sample TergutLab28metaG_FD_92764 | JGI IMG/M metagenome (GOLD analysis project Ga0131853, IMG submission 92764) | Labiotermes labralis P1 segment gut microbial communities from Petit-Saut dam, French Guiana - Lab288 P1 (version 2) (version 2) | ecosystem: Host-associated > Arthropoda: Insects >...
ACAACAATGTCAAAACCATCTTCACGGGGCATACCGTTAGCTTTGCCGCCAAGGCCGTTAGACATAAAGCGAAGCTGTCTATCGTTCATGTCAATGGCTCTTTTCCATGAAATACGTCTTGGGTCTATACCCAACTCATTACCGTGGAAAATATGGTTATCAAGCATAGCCGCAAGAAGGTTATTGGCCGCGCCAATGGCATTAAAGTCGCCGGTAAAGTGAAGGTTAATATCTTCCATAGGTACAACTTGAGCATAACCGCCGCCGGCCGCGCCGCCCTTTACACCAAAAACAGGGCCTAAAGAAGGCTCACGGAGGGCTATTACCGTATTTTTACCTAGTTTAGTAAGCGCATCACCAAGACCGACGGTTGTTGTGGTTTTACCCTCTCCCGCCGGGGTTGGGCTGATGGCTGTTACAAGAATTACCTTTGCATCTTCTCTGTTTTCCCACTCTTTTAAGAGCCTATGATCAACTTTTGCTTTATATTTGCCATAGGCTGAATAGTTATCTTCGCTTAAGCCGACTTTTCCCGCTATTACCTCTATTTTCTCCATGATACATTCTTGTGCGATTTCAATATCAGATTTCATTTAGATATCCCTCCGTTTTTTTTTGTAATGAAGCAGTATAATGTTTGCTATATTTAGATAAGCGTTATATAACGCTTAGATATTGACTGTACAGCCGAATAATGCAAACATTATCTAAGCACTGCTCCGCCTTTAATTGTGTGCATAACTTGATTATTACCATATCTGTAGAACAAATAGTCAAGATCAGGTGCATTCCAAATAACTATATCCGCTTTTTTACCTATTTCTATAGTACCTACCTTACCGGCCATACCAATGGCGGCGGCGGCATTTATGGTTACTGCACTAAGAGCTTCTTTAGGTGTCATTTTGTATCTTATACAAGCCAGATTCATGGCAAATTGCAGATTAAAGTTTGGGCTGGAGCCGGGATTAAAGTCTGAGGCAACAGCAACAGCCATATTTTTATCCATCATATATCTCGCTCTGGCAAAGGGTTTGTCCAAATAAAAGCTGGTAGCAGGCAACAGGCAAGCTATAACGCCGGAGTCCGCCATAAGGTCTATACCCTCGTCAGTGGCAGCAATTAAATGTTCGGCGGTGTGGACGCCTAAGCGCCCGGCAAGCTCAGAACCGCCCACAGGGTTTATCTCATCAGCATGAATTTTTAGACCAAAGCCATATTCACGAGCTTTTAGTAAAAGTTTTTCACTGAGAGCCGCATCAAAGACGCCGGTTTCACAGAATATATCACAGTAATCAGCCAGTTTTTTTGAAGCTACTACCGGAAGAAGTTCATTACACACAAAATCAATATAATCTTCAGAACGGCCTTTATATTCGCCGGGAACCGCATGAGCACCCATGAAAGTTGAAACAAAGTCAAGGGGCATATCCGCTTGCAGCCGCTTAACTACGCTAAGCTGCTTAAGCTCATCCTCTATATTCAGGCCGTAACCGCTTTTGGCCTCTATGGTAGTCGTGCCATGAGCAGCCATTTGCAGGCTTATTTTTTTTGCTTTTTCAAACAGTTCATTTTCAGTGGCGGCACGGGTTTTTTCCACTGTTGAGAGTATGCCGCCGCCGGCTTTCAAAATATCTAAATAGGCAGCACCTTTCAGTTTTAACTCAAATTCATGCTGACGCCAGCCGCCAAAAACCAGATGAGTATGAGCATCAACAAGGCCGGGGGTTACAAGAAGCCCCTTAGCGTCCAGCACTTCAGTACAAGTAGGCGCAGCACTTTCTGAACCTATAAAGACTATCTTGCCATCTTTAACAGCCGCAGCGCAGTCATGGAGTATATCTATATTAGCCATTTCAGCACCTTTAAGGGCCTTTGAGCCTTTGGCACTGACAAGAGCGCCTATGTTTTTAATAAGTAAATCTGCCATACATATCTTTCCTTTCGCCACTGATCGTGATTTAAGCAATAAAAAAAGCCCTGCGCTTTATTCTATCACATTGATTGCTAAAGCGCAAGGTAAAAAGCGTTGTATATAGCCATACTATAGTTCTAAAGATTCTAAGAACCCATTACCTGCCTGTGATGATGTCTTCTCACTGCAAAGATCTCTTTAAGTATAACAAGCTCAAAAATATTGTGCAACAGCCCTCGCCTATCCCAAACGCCAAGGCGCTGATCTACCATAATTTCTCTGATTTCTTTCACAAGCAAGGCTCCCCGCTGCATAGCCTTTTCCACAATTTCGCCAAGCAGTGCCGGAGTCATAGTATCGCCGAATATAGGGCTGCCTTCATAATCATATTCGTTTAAAACCTCGTCAATGGCAGGTATTATTTTGAATATCAGCTCTCCGGCAAGGCTTTTCATATAATGCATTTCGGCTTCAAACAAAGATATATCATAACCTGAGCCGCCTATGGCCGAGGCAGAGGATATATCGAAACCAGGCTCTTCAAGAGTTCTCTCAAAAAAAGATTCGCATATGCAACCCGGCCCGGTCGCAGTCTCCGGCTGCTGCTCGCCCATGCAACCTGGGTTAAAACCGTATTCTAAGCCGTGAAGGCCCTTTACATCCTCGGATTCGCTTTCAAGTTTAAAACTTGGCCAACCTTTGCCTATTTCATAGCCGGGCATTTTACCGTCATCAGTTATAGATGAAACATAGTCGCGTATTAATTTTTCAAAACTTCCATCCTTGTCTTCGTAATAAAACATCGTATCCCTCCGTTGTGCTAATGTGCGTGCTATACTATATGCGGGAGAGGCGGAGTTTGCGAAAACAGACAAACAGTATTGAATGTGGACGTATTATGAGTGAACTTTGAAAGGCGTCTTTATCCGTATGTTCCAGGGTTTGTGAACTCTTTTTTTCCGGCGGCATAGCTACAATAAGGTCTTAAACTTGTTTGATAGTAATCAAACCCATCATTGCCACTGCAAATGTAATATGTAAGTCCAGCACCATACGACATAAAAATCAACTCCCAAAAAATACGGAAAAATAATATTTTCGTTTAATAGAATAATGGATGAGAAGCAAATCACCCGCAACAAACTAGCCAACCGTGCGGGAATCCGCTTCGAAGTTGCCGACCGTTTTTACAAGGGCAACATTAAGCGTATGGATATGGATGTTCTTGCACGTATTTGTTTTGTTCTCGACTGTGACGTGAGTGATGTAATTAATTATGAGAAAACAGACTGAGGTTGCTTCGCCTGTACCGCGCAATGAAAAAAGAGCTGATAGCAATAATGTACAGCATACAAATTGTCATTGCGAGTCGTAGACGAAGCAATCTGTAACTAAATTTGCTCAAAAAATGTATAAATAAAAAACAGGGCTTGAGTCTTACTCAAATCCCTGCTTTTATAGTTTTAATATAAATATAACACCGCACAACTTCACTACGTCATTCTAAGCCCTTCGCTATGCTCAGGGTTAAACTCCGCGAAGAATGACATAAAGGGCTTATACACGGTTGCTGTTCTTTTCATATATCCAAACTAATTTGATTATCCATTTCGCCCCGTGCATCCATCAATCTTACTTCAAGCCCTTGATTTCTTGCCATAGCCACAGTCTGACTTGTACCGGAGGGTTTTTTATTCCACACAGCTATTAGGCGGCTTGAGCGGCTTATCATAAATTCGTTACGCAGTTTCATACAGCCTTCAAAGTAGGGCTGGCGGCTGGTTCTAATCACGGCATCGGCTTCGTCAATGAGTTTTGCATAGGTTTCTTTTGATTTTTTGTTCCACTTATTTTCTTGGCCGGTGCATGGCAGCACCAGCTCAAGCCTTATGAAAGGGTAGTGAAATTCACGAAACTTAAGAACAATCTGAGCCGCCCAAGTATCAACTCCCAAAGCGCCGCCGGACAGAAAAATCGAATAATCATCTTGTATGGCTTGCTCTATTTCCTGGGCGAGTCTTTTTTTAAGGAGTACAAGCGCCTGTGAGTTTTCATCAAATTTGAAGGGGAAAGACTGAGGTCTATGGCCGCTAAAGGCACAGGTTATGGGTCTTAGCGCTTCCCAATCGCTATAACTTAGGTTGTAGCCGAGGTTGTCATATTCACGAAAAAGCAAAGGGCTAGTCATAATATCTCCTTAAGTACAGCAGCAAATTAAGAAAACCCCGCTGTATTACATAATAAGCGGGGCAGGGTATTAAAAACTTCATTTAACTAAGCATAAAAACTAACTAAGCATAAAAACCTTTTGCCGCTTCTTGCCAGGCTAATTCCTGCTCCAGCCAAGACCACTAAAAAATTCTTGAAGATTGCTGCGTGGTTCAGGCTCTGCTACGTCTTCGCCGCTTAAGATGTTAAATGTTTCCATATGCCGTATGGTGGGATTGTCATCACGTACAATATTCCTTATAAAAAGCCCTCTAAAATCTTCAGGGTCTATATGAGCGCCAAGCTCTCTAATGACCTCTGTCTTTATATACTCCATACCGCCTACAGAGTTTATTCTGTCGTGGCTTAAACCTTCTATAGCATTAGTTATTGTAACCTCTATAGAGCGTACGTCTAAATTTCTGCGAACAGATTCATCAACGGCTAAAGTAAAGTCTACTGTAATAACATGTTCCGAACCATCATCAGACACTACGGTGCTAAAAACCCGGGGTACATTTACCAATTCATTATTTGTGCCCACAAACACCAGGTTCATATCTCTAACCTGAGGCAGCAAAAAGACGGCTACAAACACCAAGGCACCGGTCAATATCAACATCAAAAGAAAAATTATCAATGCATATTTATTATCGCCTCTTAATTTTTCCATAATGCATACCTCCTTTAAGCAATAAATCTGATACACTTTAGAAGCAACTTCACTATATATATTATATACTATAATTACAGAAATGTCAAAGTTCATTTATTGGGAACTTTTGACGATATACAATTATATTGATTTACATTACGGAGGCTGTTTTATGCTTGGCATTAAGCTGACACTAAATGATGATTCTATAAGAGATATAGTAGGCATGGCCAATATGCCTTTGCTTTTATTTGATCAGTATTGGCTGGCTCTTTTTCCCAAAGAGCATAAAAACTCCAGAATCTTAGCTTGTGAGCGGCGTATTGTTGATCTTATGAAAAAAGAAGCAAGAATAAGAGAAAAAACTAGAATTTTGAGCGAAAAAAAGCAGCAAGCGATTGAAAAAATACAGAGCCTTACCGCCGCCGCTTTTACCTACAAGCTTAAATCAGCTCAGGCTGAGATGAAAAAATGCCGTAGGCTTATACTAAAAGCCAATGCTCATTTTTTATTGGCTAACTATCATTTGGGCTTGATTGAAGATGAAATAGGCAAGGTTAACCGTGATCTACTAGAGGAAACAATTAAGATCTGCTACGCTCAGATGCACGAAAGTAAAGCCCGCATTGATTATTTGGAGCCGAAATTGGAAAATATGCGTAAAGAGGTAAAAGACATGACAAAAGAGCTTGAGCAGACAGAGATACGCCATGAAAATACCTATAATCTTTTGCATAAACTGGTTGGGCCCGATGTGATTGACAGGCTGGATAAAGAAAGAAACGGAGAAAAACGGCGATGGTTTTAGGCATAGGCTGTGACATTGTTGAAATAAAAAGTATAGAAAAATCTATTGATAAAGAGGCTTTTCTATCAAAGTACTTTAGTGAAAAGGAAATAGAGCTGATTAAAAGCAGAGGAAAAATAGCGGCCCAGACAGCCGCAGGTAATTTTTGCGCTAAGGAGGCGGTGGCAAAAGCTTTAGGCTGCGGCCTTGGGGCGATATCTGTAAAAAACATAGAGATTTTGAGAAATACCGATGGGGCGCCTTATGTAATACTTCACGGCAACGGGCTTGCTGAGTTTGAGAAGCTGGGCGGCTCTAAGATTTTTCTGAGCATTTCTCATTCTAAAGAGAGCGCTGTAGCCTATGCTCTTTTGGAGGGCTAGCATGAATTATAAAAAAGCCGGAAGAATAAGTACCGCAATGGGCATTGTTGCAATAAGCATAACACTTTTAATGGATTTTTTTACTGATGGAGAGCTTAACCTCTTTTCCGGATTTGTAATAGTTTTTCTGATTGCACTGCTTTGTGGGGCTGCAACCATTAAAGCGGTGTTTCATAAATGCCCGCACTGCGGCGGGGCTTTGCCTTTCAGAAGCTCTGTGGGTAATTTTTGCAAACATTGCGGGAAGAGGTTAGAGTAAGCTAAGTTTAAGCAGCGGAGCAAAAGAGCTTTACATTTGAGGTATATTGAGCTATACTTTATATATAAAAATAAGGGAGTGCGCTAACACTCCCCTGGCACGAACCGCTTAAAAGGCGGCTAGACTGCTAATCTATTAGAGAATGGACCGCAGACCTATTGTGGATTAGGGCGGTCTATTTTTCTGTGTATTTGTGGAGAGATATCAATATTGCTATTAAAGTTAATAGCAAAGATAAAGTCTCATATGTAGACACAGGGCATCACCTCCCTCTATATCGGGAGTCAGCCTATACCGCCTTTATACAACCGTGCTGATATTATTCTACAGTATTATTCAAAAAAATACAAGATGTGCAAACTTACTTGCTGCTTAAAAAGCGTAGCCAATTAAGTTGAAAATGGCCTCAGCCTTTGTCAGAAAACAGCCTGAAGCCGCCGATTTTCTGCCTCGGCTTCGTACTGTTTGATGGCTAAAATTGCTATATATATGAGTAAAAAGATTTGCACCTATATTCTATTCCTTCGCTCTTACCCCAAACCTTTCCATAACACTTAACATACGTGCTCCGGCGGGGAGAACGGTCAAATCGCTTTTCTTAATTCCCCCTATAATAACCATGGATATAAAGTAGAAAATCACTCCGCAGAAAATGGCAATAAGCAGTGCAAAAGCGTTTGATGGGATTATGAAAAACAGCGTGTGGTATACAACAAAGCAGACCATGCTCATAAGAGCCGCGCCCAGCACAGGTTTAACAAACATACCTGCATAATCGGGCTTTGCCCCTGTAAGTTTATAGGCAAAGTAGACGTTTATCGGGGCAGCGATAGCATAGCAAATCACAGTGCCTATGACAGCTCCTAAAATATTAATTGATGGTATGGGCAGCAGCACAAAATTGGCGATAATTTTACCGATACAGCCTAAAAGAGCCGCAAAAGCAGGTATTTTTACCTGTCCAACCCCTTGCAAAACTCCGGTGGAAATCTGGTTAAGGGCTAAAAAGATAACACTGACAAAACCCACACGCAGAAGCATACCGCCCTCAGGAGATGCAGGGAAAAGAAGCCGTAATATCTCATCAGCAAACAGACCAATACCAAAAGCGGCGGGAACGCAGGCCACCATAGCAAGACGCACAGCCATATTAATTCTGGCGTTAACCGAAGCCATATCACGTCGGGCAGCGGCGGCAGATATGCCGGGTATTGATGCAGTACCCATACTGGTAGCTATAGTTACCGGCAAGGTTGTTATGGCCATAAATTTAGCGGTTAGCTGACCATACATTGTAAGTATTTCATTATGACTAAACTCACCGCTTATGGCGATTCTGTCCATTACCATATAATTGTCGATTAAGGCAGCGGCAGAGAAAATAGCTGTGCCGGCTATAATAGGGAAGGATGTTCTGATAAGCTCTGACAATATGGCTTGCTGTGATTCATTGGTGGTAAAAGCACGGTTTTTAATAATCTCTGAATGAATCTTAGGCTGCTTTTTTTTATAGATATATAAAACAACCATAAGACCCACTAAGGCACCGATACCTGTGGCCGCATTACCGCCGGCAGCGGCATAGGGTATGGATACTCTAAAAAGCATGAAAACAAGAAGCAGACTTGCTACGGCGTTTATAACCTGTTCTATAATCTGGCTGGCGGCTGTAGGTATTGTATTATTCATCCCTTGAAAGTAACCGCGAAAGACGGATAAAATGGCGAATATGAATACCGTCGGAGCCAAGGCCCGTATACTTAAAAACACTTCCGGAGTGTTTAATATATAGGCGAATAGCTGTGCGCCGAAGAAAAGAAAAAGGCTGGCCATAAGACCCACACAGATAGCAAATTTAAGAGCCACAAGAAAAACCTTGTGTGCGTTACCCGCTTGAGAAAAAGCAAGGCGGGCGCTGACCATTTTTGAGATAGCGGCGGGTAAGCCCGCTGATGAAAGTATCAGCAAAAAACTGTACAATGTATGGCCTTGATTATATATACCCATGCCCGCATCACCTATCATTGCTTGCATGGGAAGTTTGTAAGCAAAACCAATGGCACGGGAAAAAAGCCCGGCAGAGGCCAAAATAGCCGCCTGGACAACGAAAGATGAAGCTCGGTTAGATGAGGCTCGGTTTTTAGCTGCTGACGCTCTTTGCTTTCTTTCGCTTTCTCTCATTTTCTTTTGTAACCTCTGAGATTTGCTGACTTATGTTTTCCGAAAAGAATTCCGAACATTTCTTGTGAATTATACTGCACCATGACACTTTCTTTTAATTTTTAAAGCTGCCACCAACGGAAAAATCTTATATTTCTAAAAAGTCCAAAGTGACCGGTGAAAACGTATTGAACCCCTTCTATCCCTAATACTTTTGCGATATAGTATCTCTGTAATTCTTCATTGTAGCGCGCTAAACGCGGGTTAATTAATAAATCGCCGACAAACAGGTATCTTCCGTCAACCAAAAAAGATACAGAATCGCTTGTATGCCCAGGGCTGTGCACACTTAAAACCGACCTGTTATGCACCTCAACTACTTCACCATCAGCTATAGTGTTATGCGGGAAATTCGGATGTTCAAAAATAAATGCCTCAAACGCTGATGTATTCGCATATCGAAACTCGGCATCAAATGAATAGATTGTTGCATTATGAAAAAGAGGAAGCGCTCTAACATGATCCAAATCAGAATGAGTAATAAAGACCGCTATAATATCATCGGATGAAATACCCAAGCGATGTAAAGCTTTTTGTGTTTGCTCCATGTCTGAACCGCCGTCAAAGGCAATATATTTATCGCCGGCCTGCATAATATAAAAATTTACCATAGGTATTGTATTTCGGTAATTACGTATGGAGTATATGCCGGGCATAATCTCCCCTGTTGGATGCAAGTACCTTGAGTAGGCAAAAACTACTACAGCCACAATTACCATAAGTAAGGCTGAAAAAACAAGCAATATTTTTTTCCATATCCCGTACTTTTTAATTAAGTTAGGTGAGATTTTTGAATTTTCTGCTATTTTCATATCTACAAAGCCGATTTCGCCGCTTTTTTCCTCATATTAGCATCCAAAATACGCTTTCTGAGCCGCAGTGATTTCGGCGTAACTTCCAAAAGTTCATCAGGTTCTATAAACTCAAGACACTGCTCCAAACTCATATTTATGGGAGGCGTAAGCTTTAGATTATCATCAGATCCGGAGGCACGCATATTTGTAAGCTGTTTCCTCTTACACACATTAACTTCCATATCGCCCAGCCTTGCGTTTCGCCCCACTATCATGCCTGTGTAAACCTGCTGACCGGGAGCTATGAAAAGATCGCCCCTCTCCTGCGCCTGTGTTAAGCCGTAGCCGAAAGCCTCACCCGCTTCAAAAGCCACAAGGGATCCTTGAGGCCGTTTGGGTATATCGCCTTTATAAGGGCTGTAGCCGTCAAAAAGGGTGTTCATTATGCCTGTGCCTCTGGTGTCTGTTAAAAATTCTGTTCTATAGCCTATTAAGCCACGGGCCGGTATACGCATAATAAGCCGCGTACCTTCTGCGAAAGGTGACAGTGACAGTATTTCACCCCGCCTTGAACCAAGCTTTTCAATGACTACGCCAACAAGATCATCGGGTACATCTATGGTTACAGATTCCATAGGCTCCTGTTTTTCGCCCTCTATTTCTCTGTACAAAACCTCAGGGCCGGAAACTTGAAATTCATAACCTTCTCTGCGCATAGTTTCAATCAGTATGGAAAGATGCAGCTCACCCCGGCCGGACACCTTAAAAACATCGGTAGAATCAGTGGCCTCCACACGTAAGCTGGCGTCGGTATTAAGCTCTCTAAACAGCCGCTCTCTTATTTGGCGGCTTGTTACAAACTTACCCTCAAGCCCGGCGAAAGGGCTGTCGTTTACCGAAAAATTCATAGCCAGTGTAGGTTCTGTAATTTTAACAAAAGGCAGGGGGGCAGCGTCAAGGGGGCTGCATATAGTATCGCCAATTTGCAAATCATCAATCCCTGATACGGCAACGATATCGCCGTAATCAGAAAAGCTAAGCTCAGTGCGGGCCAAACCTTCGAATTCATAAAGCTTTGCGATTTTTACCTTTGCCGATTTATCCGGCTCATGAATATTAACGAGAACAGCCTCGTCACCCATGCTTATTGAACCGTTTTCAATTTTGCCTATACCTATGCGGCCTACATATTCGCTGTAGTCTATGGTGGATATAAGCAGTTTAAAAGGCTCATCCTTTTTACCTGTAGGTGCCGGTATATGGCTTAATATTGTGTCAAAAAGCGGCTGCATATCGGAGCTGTCACCGTCTGGAGTAAGCGACGATGTACCCTTTTTGGCCGAGGCGTAAACAAAGGGTGAATCCAGCTGCTCATCATTCGCGCCAAGCTCAAGAAAAAGTTCCAAAACCTCATCTGTAACATCTTTTGCTCTGGCTTCGGGCCGGTCTACTTTATTAACACAAACAAGAACCGGAAGATCAAGGCTAAGAGCATTTTTAAGCACAAATTTAGTCTGGGGCATTGGCCCTTCAAAAGCGTCAACCACTAATATCACGCCGTTTACCATTTTCAAAACCCGCTCAACCTCGCCGCCGAAATCGGCATGGCCCGGTGTGTCTACTATATTTATCTTAACATCCTTATATCTGATGGAAGTATTTTTTGAAAGTATGGTTATGCCGCGCTCCCGCTCTATGTCGCCGCTGTCCATGACCCGTTCTACAACGGCCTGATTTTTTCTGAAGGTACCGCTTTGCTTTAAAAGTTCATCAACCAAAGTTGTTTTACCGTGATCAACATGGGCTATTATTGCTACATTTCTTATGTCTTCTCTGTTTATAGGCATTTATAGTTTCTCCTTAAGGGGTTTTGTTGCTGTACAACCTTAATATTTTATCATAAAAGAGAAGCGTTTGCAAGATGTGGAACGGCTGAGTTTACCAAGCTTTTTTGAGGATATAGGAAAACCCCCTTGAAATAAGGCCATTTCAAGCCTTGTTTCAGGGGGAGCTAAAAACTGATTGACCTGCTCTTATACTCAGATAACTTTGGCTACTAGTTGGATTGTATTAAAATACTTCCCATCTTCTGCTGCTTTCATATCCAAAGTCCATTTGTCCACGTACTCCGCATCCAATTCAAATTTTTCTCCCTTGTTAGGGTCAAGGGTTGTAAGATATTCTTCCCAAGCTATATCGTGGCATGTCTGTTCGCTGAGGTTTACAATCTCTATACCCTCTGCCTTGTTAAATAACTTCTTCCACCACTGGGTGCCACGGACGCACTTTGCAACTTCGGGAACACTCC
>Ga0131853_10022074_pt1 | contig 11528 bp, 7 predicted proteins | sample TergutLab28metaG_FD_92764 | JGI IMG/M metagenome (GOLD analysis project Ga0131853, IMG submission 92764) | Labiotermes labralis P1 segment gut microbial communities from Petit-Saut dam, French Guiana - Lab288 P1 (version 2) (version 2) | ecosystem: Host-associated > Arthropoda: Insects >...
GTGGATTGTGCTGACCGGACCTGCCACCCATTTGGCATCGGGGGGGGTAGGGGGTGAAATTTTTGTTGTTTTGGGGGGGGGGGGGGGGGGGGGGGAGTACTACGATCTATGAACTGAAAGACACATCCTGCGAACCTTTTGGTCCTTGAATATATTTTTATAATCGAAGAAAACAGAACAATATCCTTGAGAAATACGATCCGAAGAATAAAAATTCCTTTACATTTTTGGTACACCTATGTATATCGGGTGTGCAGGAGAGCTCTCTCGTTCCGTTCTGTGGTGCTGTGCATTTCGGAATGCTGACAAGAAGCATCCGAGAACCGTACGTTGCAGAAAACAATAACAAACAGCTAACACTAAAATACTTGTTTAAGCACACATTAATTAAAATTTTTAAAAGAAAACTATACACATTTAAATTCTGTTATCGTCACTACTTCTTACAAGTAACACTTTAATCGAAAAAAAAAATCTGTGGCAAATCACTCCCGTACCTCTATCAGCAAACCTAATCCCTAACTTTCAGATAACTACTATGTTGGTACTTGGTAATGCGCAATTTTAATACCTCTTATATGAATATGAATGTTTTGCATGCTATCTCTGGAAATAGTAATTAACGATCGCTTCCTTTGAAACCGAGGTCTCCACGCTCGGACAAGAACCGCTCCTGACTTAAAACTTGCTGTTCATGTTTGATTACTAAATGACAGACGCCTTGAGTGTCTAAACGACAATGATTGCCATGTTTAGTGAAGGAAATGATAGAGCCGAGCAGTTTCGTATGTTCAATTTCACAGTATCTAACCTAAATTATCCACTTTAAAACTTCATTAATATTATAAAACCCTCGCCTACAATGAAACGCTCTCAAGAGGATTAATAAGTCGCTGCAGTATCCCAGGTTTTACCCACGTAAAAAATGTATTTCCTCTGTAAATGTCTGCCAGTGGGAAATAAAATTTCAGTGTGAATGAACGCATACATAAAAATCGAGCGCAAAAACCTTCGTATTTGGTAGCACAAGTCCTGCCAATCCAATCAACACAATACTCTTTTAAAAACAACCGCATCATTCCCTGTTTATTCTAATTGTGATTCTAATCGCTGACTTCTTTCATACGATCCATTAACCTTATAGTGACAAGTTACGTACCACACGACTGGAATTTAATTACCAGTAGTGAAAGGAATGCTTTTCATCACAATTTTGTCCAGAATGCCTCTGCAGCCCATCCAGCTTCCTACCCAGTAGATCTAGGTAATGGTAAAGCAATACCTATACAGGCCTGGAGTGGCCCTGAAGGTTCCAGGAGGTTCGAGCTCCCAGATTTCATGACCATAGGCACATCAAGGTGGTAAGGTTGTCAGCCCTAAGCCTCGGTCGCCTTTACCCCCCAGGAAATATTTCTGGACCTCATGTCTGTTAGAGGATGAGTCGACCCCAGGGCCACAATGCGGCCGGAGGGATTACGTCAATTCCAGTGACCCCAGCGGGAATCGAACCCGAGACCTTCCGGCTTGTAGCGCAGTACCTCAACCAACTGCGCCCCCGCGCGCCCCCTATCCAGTAGGTACTGGCGGCATTTCCAAAGGAGAACCTCAGGCTGGGGCCTGAAGTTAACCACTAACTTCTGTCTAATGAGTGGAGTTATACCTCCGGAGCCCGTAAATTCAGGCACAGGAACTACATTACTTCACTGTATGATATGGCCACTAGCACTGCGTGGTTGACTTGCAGACCGACCGCAATGATACAATATGTACGGCCCTGCCAATGCACGTGCGGAAGTTGCCGACTGTGGTTCAGATCTTGGTTTCCTGCCGTCGGACGATTGTTTGTCTTTTTTACTTGTCTTGTGTTTTGCGCTCTACCGGAGCGAGAAAGTGATTAGTCGCCTGATACACTACAATTAGCAGAATCTTGTCGAATTAGCGAAAAACAGCGTCTCCTTGTGTTCCAGTGGTGATAACTGTCACAGTCGATAAAAAAAATGTTGGACGACTTCAAGGTGTAAAGACAAGGTAAAAAGTAAACAGACGAGTCTACGCGGACAAATGACAGCAAAAAGAATCAACGAGTTTATTACAGAACAAGGGAGGAAGCATACCTGGGCCGCTTTACCCTTGCGGTAGGGACCTGGTACCCGACGCACAGGAGGCTGGTTGAGCCCAAGGGCCGGTCTGAAGAAATGTGGATCACAGAAAACCTCTTGCACCGGCCAGGTTTTGAATCCCGAACCGTCAAGCTCATAGGCGAGTAGCTATACCGACTACGCTATCCCGGCCGCCGCGGGGATATACGGTAGGTCGATATTTCTTGAATTGCAATCTCGATATATTACAAACACAGATGAAAAAATATAAACATTTTTAATTAAGGTAGGCAGTCATATTAATCAAAGATGCAAAAGTTCAAAAAAATGCTGGATTACGAATTTATTAAGTGGCATGTCTCCCTGTTGCGAAATCCGGACAATCAAGGCAAAAGATGAACCCTGAAGTGCAGCTTCAGGATTACTCGTACATTCATGAGACGTTCTGCCAAACATACGTGCATGCCAAACATGGGACACTGTAGGCGTGTTGGCATATAGTCGCAAAAAGTGCTTATCGGCTTTGTCTGTTCGCTGTACCAGCTCGTATCCCACTGGACGGATTTCAGTGAAATTTGATACTGGAGACTTTTATTAAAATGTTTCGGGAAAAAAAAATCAAATTGTGTTAAAATCGGACAAAAATATCAGGCACTTTAGGCGTAAATACGTTTTACTGCTGCCGACGACAAAAATTTGCCATAAAATTACTCTCATCGAATAAAATGGCATCTGACTGCTGGGATAGTGAGGAAGTACGAACATAGCGAACATCAGCAACAATACTAACGAGAACGAACTGCAGCGTTTTCATGGCAACGCTTTCAATATTTATATTGACGACAGCGACCTATATAGATCTGTCAACACACAGTTGAGTTCCCAAGTCAAAAATGTTTAGCTCGAGGGCAGTACTAGTAAATAAATACTGCCGGCGACACAAATTCAGGTGAAGTGGTATAAGGTTATATTAAATAAATACCGACAAATGTACTTATATATTATTATGTCACCACTTTCTTAAGACTACGTCACTCCAACAGGTTTCACCCTTTTAAGGGTCATCTTCAGGGAGTATAATTGATACATTCTAGCAAATAGTTCAACAAAATGAGTCACCAGATGTAAAAAAGTATTTTTACATCTTATGACTCATTCTGTTAAACTTTCTGCTAAAATGTATCAATTATACTCCCTGAAGACGATCCTTTAAAGACTTAAACAATTTGGACTGACGTATAATCTTAATAAAGTGGTGAAATAGTAATATATAAGTGCATTTGTCGGTATTTATTTGATATAGTGATATTAGTGCACGGATATGAACAAGATAAAGGTATTGGGCGGTTGGGATAGTCGAAGTACAAACATTACTCGAAAGTGCCATAATGTTACGTTGTACGTACAATGCCTGTCTTGTTTAATAAATACAGAATAAATCAGTACCATCTAAACAAATGTATCTGTCATGATTTATACAGGTGCACTTCTCAAATTAACTGGCACAGAAGCAAGACACGAAGGAAATTATGTACAAATGTGGCTTGTGGCTCGAACGTGCAACAAGTGGCCAAACTCCCTCACTGATGACGATTACGACCGTTACAGCGTTCGTTATAATAATGCCTACAAGCTGTCCATAAGGCCAGAAGAAAAAGAATATTGTCAATCAAGTGTGATGTACACTACAGCAATAGCGACACATGTAGCACTAAGCGTTCGGTGCTGAGCGTCAGCCGCTTACTCGGTTCGTGGGCTTTCTGGCTTGTCGCAATTCGTAGGATTGCTCTGGTACAGCTGATTTCTAGCCGAAAGTAGAAGGAACGGGAGGTGGATAAGTACTTGGCTGAGGCAGGTGTGGAGTCTTTTAGCGCATACCACTTAACGCGCTTAGATAACCTGAAATAACACTTAGGCTGAGTTTGGAAAAGTATTAAAACGGTTCATAGAGAAACAGAATGTAAGAGTGTGGGGTGGGTTCACCTGGCCCAGGATATGAACCAATATGGAATTCGTATAAACATGGAAATGACCATTCTTGCTCCATAAAACGCGAGGATTCCGTTGGTTAAGCTGGGCAACCATTCACTTATCAGTGAAGTACTCTGTCCCACAAAATAGTGGAAAAAGCAATCCCTATGGGGACCTAGATAGACCCTTCCGGACCCAGGAGGTTGAGTCTCCCACAATTTCCGGATGATCGGCGCCAGGTGAAGGTGGTAAGATTGTAAGCTCTACGCCTCTACCTCCACAAGAAACTCCTGGTACTCATTTCTGTTAGAGGCTGAGTCACCCCATATCCATAATGCGGTCGGAAGGATGAAGTCAATCGGGAATCGAACCCACGACCTCCCGGCTTGTAGCGCAGTGCCTCAACCAACTGCGCCAACCGCATACCCCTCTCAGCAGTAATTAAACGCGCCTGAATACCGGTCAGGCAGGCAGGAGTTACAAGTCCTGATCCCGGCAGCAGGCGGTTAAGACGACCAGGGCGAAACAAACGACCACCGGTTCAACTCCCACCCGCGGCACAAATGTTAATGTGCGAACTTCATCACCGCATACACTCCCCCTGCCACACTTTAATGTATGAGTTCTGCCAGTGTCACGCTTTCTGTCCAGATGAAATGTGACGTTAACAGTCCTGGTGATTCCCATGGCTGAATGAGCTCGGTAAATCAAAGGGCAAATTTCAGAGAAAAGCATTTCCTAATAACTATGAAACAAACAGAACATGAAGAAACTACAACCAGACGTATTCAAGAAATCCACCAATCTTATGACAGTCACTGCACCCTGAAGATGGAGACTACCGTAGCCCCATATACAGACGCGTGTAATTATCAGACTGCAGTACATATAACCACATTATCTTAAAATGGAGACATCGAGGGTGCATCAGATGTGCCAAATCGAAATACGAACTTCTGGCAGTGATCCGTACCATCGGGGGGAAAAAATCTGGTTAAAATCACGCGGTTTCAAAATTGTTAATGGTAATAACAAAATTGATTTTTACTGAATATACTTACGTATTTACGAGTTTCCTACGTGTAAAGCTAATGCCCTTCGCATCTCCCACTAATACATAAGAAGTAAGAGGCAAAAAGTCCCTGTGCTTAATTATGCACCGTGTCAGGAAGACTGTAGGTATTACGCAACTCACTCTTAAACTCCGGCCTGAATGGGATTTGAGTGGTCAGTCAAAGGCTACGGCCGCTTTACCACTGAAAAAAGAGCCCCCAGTGCCCAATGCATAGGAGACTGGATGAGACCTGGGGCTGATACGGACGTGACGAGAAAGGTTCCTGTCCCTGTCCAGCATGTACCCAGTCAATACACTAACTGAACTCTCCTGGTCCATTACAAATTACAAATAAACCTAAAATCCCAGACAAAATTCTTTTAAAAGGAAGCTAAAAATACCAAAATCTATGATATCATCAGTTTATTCCTTGGTACTTCTCTTCAGACTCCAGAGAATTCATTCCCTTTGCACCAACTGTAAAACATCGCCTGAGTTGAAATTCTGAGAGGGAGTTTGGGAGATGCACTCTGAAAGAAAAAATGAGTTACCGGTTTACCGAGTTTTTAGGTTGGTATGGTGGTCTTCGCTATTCCCCACTTCAACGTATTACCATTTCCAAGAAAATATAATACATGGTTATGGGCTGGACTTCCAGGGTGCGATTTCCAGCAATAAAATATTTTTCTCTCTTCACTGTCACATCAAGACAAGTTCATATTCAATTAATATGAGAAGCCAAGTGGCCTAAACTGTGAATGTGACAAACGCCTCCAACTAGTGCCAATATTTATATTTTGCTGCCTTTCTTCCACACCACATATGCCTTCGAAAACGGAGCAAGTTGCCTTTAAACCAAGGAAAGAAGACATGGAATTCAAAGCATACATTTTGAAATATGGAAAATGACATGGCCGCCAAGGTTTAAAAGAGCTAATTGTCAATGTCACTGTGAAATTATGTGTTGTCATAGATTATAAAACATGTCCACAATTTTCGGAAGAAAGGTGTAGAAAACCCCAATTATGTCGCAGATGTTAATCTGTGAAATAACCGTTACAAAATACTGGAAATTTTAAAGAATTTTTGGAACAATGATTTCTATCACATCTGGTCAGTTCCGTATTTACACTTTAAACATCTGAAGGAAATTATAGTCAAAGAAAACAAACGAAGAACTCGGTATTCTGGCATGTAACGCTGTATCTCCGAGTTAGTTGTTCCCGACGTTGCGGAAGAACGCAGTCTGTCGTCACTACTAATCCAGCGTCACATCCCAGAAGAACTGAATCTTCAACATCGTCTCACAAAACTCAAATCTCGTAAGAATCGAATTACTCGCACAGTATTACTGCTTACCAAAGGTAATCAGCAGCAAAACTCCTCAGCTTTAAATTGGAAACTAGCCACTACTAAGACCAGTCTCGTGGACTGGACAGGAGGCAACCCAAAATTGTATCTATTTCACCGTCTTGTTTAGTGGTTTATTTTATAACCGGTGAGAATAAAAATAAACATGGGATTAACGATGGTGCTAGGACATGGCTGTAGACATCACGAAGTGGCAAACTCATCCCTACAGTTAAACTGTTGTTAGTATCCACAGACTAACTCTGCCAGACCCCCTGACAAACTTCTCACATCCACCACTCACACTACAAGAGAAGCAAAAATAGATCTGAAAAGCGTATACAAAAGTGGTTACTTACTTAACTACACCTGAAAATCAGTAAGTGCATACAACATTTACAGACATACAATAACCTTAGGGTATTGTAGGTTATCAAAATTACATTAAAAAAAAAAATGTAGCTGGCGGTTGTGAGGCAGCGTGATGTGTACTGTTGATCACTGTTACTGAAGCGCATTTCGACGATGCAGCTTCATGCTACCAAAGGGGTATTTATTTATGAAACTAACATAAATGACATGTAATACTTGCAGTTAACCTTAACACCACCTCACATAATACACAAATGTGCAGACCGGTAGAACATTAAAAATATTGTAAACGTCGAACTGTACCTTGCCTTCTCTAGAAATCTGAAGATAATACACGATGACGAACATCCATGCCATTGAAAATAACAATAACAATTTCACGTTACGTCTCATTGTTGCAAAGAATGTTCTGACACTGTCCAATCTCCAAGTATTCACGATCACACATACGAACCACACTTCCACCTTCCTCGCCTGACAGAAACAAACTGCAGGCGCATGCTAGTTCAACTTGCTATCACCAGAGTGTGTTCCTCTCCATCGACGTGCATGGAGAAAGTAATTTGGGAATGTCACAGCGATGGTAATAAAGACAAAAAGAGCTCTGAGATTTAGCTTAGCGTAACGAATTTCAATGAATTGTACAAGGAGTTTTTGGTACAGGAGAATTTATTTATATTTTCTCGCGTTTGTTATGCAGTACTTGTAAGCAGTAACCGCTAGTTCCGTATTTCCGAGTTTCGTGCTTTTTGTAACATACATGAAATCAGCGATTCAAAGTTGTCGCTGAAGTTGACCATGAATGCCAGCTTGAAATTTTTTGTTGTGTCAGTATGTATTTATGCCATGACATGTCTCATAATTTATCATGAAAATGAAATCCGTAATCTACAAATTCTTCAAAGTGTTACAAATAAGCATTGATTAAATGGTGGACATGCTGATTATGATACATTCAATAGTGCATCAATCTGTGGCAGTAATGCTGCTTGTAATAGTACCAAATAATCCCACGTGCTTTGGAACATAACAGTTCCGGTGCGCAAGGAAGGGGTTGAATGGCGCGTGTACCCCAGTAATTTATATGTTAATGTGTACTAAAAACTGCTGCCTAGTGTGACTCCACTGCCATTATCACTAGTAGCAGAGGGTACCTTAGACGTAAACGAATACTAGATGATATGTGCTTAAACGTAGGAGGCTAAACTGATAATAGATGCAGAGTTGAAAAGTATTTTATTGTATTACAGCTACAAAAAATATGCTACACTGTTATGATGACTATGCATATTTGTATCTGAATTGAATGATAATGTTCTAGACCTAACAGAATGAGTTTAAACTTTGAAACCACTTAACTAGTCAACAAGTTAAGGTTAATTTACTGATACATCTAATTAAAACCATTGTGAATTTTGTAATATAATTGGTCACTGTACTCTTGTTTCAAGTAAGGTAATATATTCAGACTATTTGATAGGTAAATAACAGTTTGACAAAATTAATAAAGGCACAAAATTGTGATAATTTTCAGGTGGTTAAGAGATTTTCCCATCAAAGAATGTGCTTTTTAAAGTAATTAAGATAACCAATCAGGTATAAATATGCTACATCAGCTATACTTTCACTGAAGCATGAAGCTCCTTCAATTTAATTGGATCATGATTTTCTAATGCTTGTCAATATAGACTACTTTGTGGATGTAGTCACTGACCATAATAATGGTAAATGTAATTTTACCCAAGCAGAACTATAAATTAATTATACTGATTTTTTTTTTTGGTAGAAAGTTTGGGAATTGGTTCTCACTAGTAAAAATCATGTTATGAAAGTACTCTCATTTTCCTTGTTCACACACTCTGGGTTGTGTAAGCCCTGAATTCTGCAAACTCAACCTTGTAAAATTTATCCATAACAATGTTTGTTTAATTATGTGTCTGTTTTCTCCACAGAATATTTCTGCAATATTCTGTTAGTCCAGGCTCTTAAATCTTCTTGATAACCTGCACCATGCAACAGAATAGGATAGGGTCAGTGAATCAGATAACAAAATGCATAGGTATCACTAACTTATAACCTAAAATCTGACTTCATCAATAAATGAATGCAGGTTTAATTAGCCCACAATTAAAAACAGTAACTCCAGTTTTTGTAAACATTATACATGACACACACACACAGTATATTTCATAAAAAATCATGCATGCACACACACACACAGTATAGTGCATAAAAATAAAATCATGCATACACACACACACAAAGGCAACTAGGATTACTGGGCCCATTTCTTTTCCTGAGTCCCCACCACTATGTTACACAGATGTTGACACCGTTTTTGAACACCTACCTGAGTACAAGAGAATTTAAACTCTCCCCCCCCCCCAGATAATGCACAACTGACACTGATGACAATTCTATGTGCTACCTACAGCGTGTTTTTGGTGATGGTGATGGAATAAGCAGGGGACTATGGCCTCCTTGTTTCCAAGAAAAGTTTGCTTTTGTAGCATCCTTGGCCAGGTACAATTTATTCAGCTTGACTGAAATTTATTCAGTGCCCATAGTCTTGGTAAACTCTCAACCAGTTACAACAGAAATTAATGTCATATTTTAATATTACTTCTTCCTGAGATCTCAGCATGTGGTACGGAACACAAGAATAAAGAACTGTCATTTCAAAACTACTTGTATAAAATCACTGTTCCCCCAAAACTGATCCATTCCTGTCTTAAAATAAATAATGAAATACAAGGAAAAGTAATGTATGCTTCTATTCTGAAAGAGCTTGCTCAACAAGATCCTGGATCCTGGAACACTGTTCTACATTACGACATTTATGAGGCAAAGTTTTGCCATTAAATTTGTGCACAAAAGGAATGACACAACAGGAATGAAGCAATTCGTGTCCTCAATGACTGAGGAATGCCATTTTGCAAATTACACATCCAGATACAATGAACATGCTCATTCTTGTTTCAAAAAATCAAGAAAAACGTACGGTTTCACCAATGTTACATAATACCTGGTAATTCATCTTTTATGTGATGTATAAAAGCCAAGGGCTATGCTCACAAAAATTCATGAAATCCTGCTGTCAAATACTCACAAAATTTTTTATAGAAGTCATGGAGCAAAAAACAAATTCACTGCTGATATATGTTATCTTTATGCCCCATTCTTTTGCATACTTGCTTTGGAGCCAGGCCTAGGTCACCTGCAAATGCTGTCCCAACATTGACCATTTACACAGACCCTAACAGTAGGATAAACACTGAAGCAAACCAGAGTGCATAGTTTTATAGTGTTACCTTACAAGACAGTATGTGAATATGTACTTTATTTTTATAAAAAAATTAAACATTACCAACAATACACACAGTTTTGTTATCAATCTATAAAACTGACATATTTGGAAGTAATAATAAAAAACTTTAAAAACTGTAATAAAATTAGTGTCTCTTATGTGCAACATTACTCACTGAAGAAAGTTCATATCACAATATGGAAGAGCTGTCAATCTGCACAATCTTTGGTGTGCTTGAGTATATAAACACAAATATAAAATAGACAAAGTCTGCTGCATAAAGAAAAGTATTCATCTGAGTGGTCTTCAATCAACAGTTATTAATTTCACAAGCCCATGATGAAAAAGCAGTGCCTCTTCACAGCATCACCTTGTTTAGAAATGATATCAGATCCAATAGTTATCATGGTACATTATGTTAACTTCACTGGAATATTGCACTATGATTATATTTATCAACTCTTGGCTTTAAGAGACTGCATGTATCTACTTCAACATTTTAGTGGCAAGGGTTGACTCTGATCACTGGACCTTTCAAATGCAAATGGCTTATTTTGAAGCAATAATAGCAGACACTATGCTATAGGTTGGATGACCTGGGGTCTGATTCCCAGAAGGGATAAGAAACTATTTCTTCCCCAGGTTGTCTGAACTGGCTCTAGGGCTCATCCAGCCATCTATTCAACTGGTGTCACAGGGTCTTTCTTCATGAGCAAAGTAATCTTAGGTGTGAAGGTGACTACTCACCTCCACCTAGTACTGATGTTAAGAATGAGTGAAACTAACTGCTGCTCCTCTGTACTTTCATGACATGCAGAGGGATACCATTACTACACTAGCATATCAGGCAGCAACAGATTATGTCACATATAATATTGGTATAATAAATCAATTTCTAAAGAATCACATTTTCTATCACACTCATATCATTTGGCACCCTGCAAGTATTTTATGGGAACTGGGGGGCTGCCACTTTTGGTCCAGAAATATTGTAAAGTGTAAGGCTGGTCACAAGACTGTGGTAAATTTTAAACTCATGGTTCCGTACATCACAATTCAGTGTTAATAAAAATCCAACCAGATGCAACAGTATGCAGATATTTATTCACTGCAAAGTCACTCTACATGTTTCAAGTGTCACAGCACCAATCATCAGGAGTACTAAAAACTGTAACCACAGCCTTCGGTACAGGTCAAAATATCGGTACAGCTACTTCCTTCCAATGTGGCCTGATAGGGCCGATCAGGCCATGTAGGAGGGAAGTAGCTGTACCGATATTATGACCTGTACCGGAGGCTGCGGTTACAGTTTTTAGTACTCCTGATGATGGGTGCTGTGACACCCGAAACATGTAGAGTGACTTTGCAGTAAATA
>Ga0131853_10022075_pt1 | contig 11528 bp, 9 predicted proteins | sample TergutLab28metaG_FD_92764 | JGI IMG/M metagenome (GOLD analysis project Ga0131853, IMG submission 92764) | Labiotermes labralis P1 segment gut microbial communities from Petit-Saut dam, French Guiana - Lab288 P1 (version 2) (version 2) | ecosystem: Host-associated > Arthropoda: Insects >...
CAGTAACATACGTCTTGTTCTCCTGAAGATGGGCATAATGATGCCCGAAACATGTTGAGAAATTGTTAAAAATAAACATCTAACTGTTGCATCTTGTTGGTTTTCTCTCTCACTTCACAATCATTATGTTTATTAGACTATTTATATTAACATATATGATTAAGGTTTAGAATGCAGGAATCAATACTGAGAAATACCTGGTGTCTTAGAAATTCACACTTTTTAATTTGATGGCCTTGCAATGGACTGCTGCATCGCACCACCTCAAAATCTGTGAATCCTTGCTGACATAAGTAATGATGGAGCTCATGTCCCTGGAATAAAGTTACTGCTTCAATTAAAGTACTGAAAGGGTACTCTGGAATAAACATACATAAAATGGCTGTCAAGATCACACTCTTCTTTGATGTGATGCTCTGCAGTTTAGTAGAGAGACACTGTCTTTGCAGAGGAACTCTCTCAGTCACCTGACAGTCAACATTTCAGTTGCCTTCTTTTTCATTGTTCTGACTCTTTGTGTGTGATGGTAATGATAACAGTGTTGACAATGCTTGCAATCGTTTAGAGCACATCACTGGCGGTACATGAATAAACATACGTCAATGATCAAATGATAATGACTGGGGAAAACAAGAGAAAAACATGTCCTAGTGTCACTGGAATACAGAAGTCCTCTGCAGCAAGAGGCTAGTGACCAATTGCCCGAGGCATGACACAGTGGCCATGCAAGAGTTGTCTGAAAGTCATGTCAATCTTTTCAGCCTGTGCACCACAAATGGTGACCCATGGAAATTGTGTTGCTCTCTCTTTGTTGCAGGATATACACTATATGCACACATGACTTTCATGAGACATCTTCAAAAGCAACGAATGATGTTACAGAGCAATTCCATTGCTATCTCAGCATTTCTTTATTATCAAAAACTAAGCAGAGTTTCAGTTTACCTAACATCAGTCTTCCCCTGCTGACAATTAGCATATGATACCACTATCAATGAACTTCCTACTTCAGACTGCATTTCTGTTGTGCCAACTTTAAATTTAAAATTGACAGGGTTTGCAGAAGACAGACTTTATATCACACACATATCTGCAAAGATGTTTGCCTGTCTAGCGACAAAACAGAAACAGTGTGCTTGATATACAATTACTCTTTATTTTCGCCCCCCCCCCCCAAAAAAAAAATGTAATGCGATATTGCCTAACGTTAAATCAAGGTGCACATGCTCATAAACATTAGCCGGCGAGCTGTGACTACAAGTGACACCATCTAACAACCTACACTGTAGTAACATAGCCTAATCTCACACACGAAATTGTGTCAACAAAAGTAAACATTTGAATACAAATTTGGTAATTATAAACATCGGCAACAAACATTACTGAGGACGCGGACGCCTTTAATGCCCACTTGCTAATAATACACCTACGTTGTAAATAAATACAGAAAGCACCATCAAACGTAACTTACCTCAAATACTATTTCTTCGTCTTCTGACATGACACACAGTGCGTCACTGATATCCGATTGTTCGCTTCTTTCATCACTGCAACATCCTGACACCTTCCCTAAAATGAAAGCTTGCTCGTATCATAGCTTCCAAAATTTTCTCTACGTCACTTCATGGCGAACTCTTCTAACCGACACCCAATTCCTCGGGCGTCATCTTAACCATGGAAACTTCGTGCACATGAAAATTTACAGCTCCACAAGCGGCGTGCTCGTCCTCCTATAATCGACGTGAGTTAGCGATCGTCAGTACAGCGTACAGCATTCTCCTGGTTGTAACTTAAGGAACTATGTAGCGTGACCTCTCTCTCATACCCACAGATCATCAGAGCATACCGTATCTATCCACCGCCAATTCCTAATGACAATTAAAGAACAGCAGCAAACTTCGAAATTATTTCAGACCAAATAAATACACTTATTAGTCAGTATACCTTATTATTTTACATTATAATACGGTATATTTATTGCTTTAGACATACATCTGGTTAGTTTGTAACAAATACTGTAGTGATACAATGCATGAATAATGCAGCACATTAAGATTTAAGAGTCCTCCGGGTTTTGGGACCGTGTAATTTGATAGGTGGGTACCGACGTTTTGGTCAAAACATACTGCCTCCATCTTTCGTCTCTGAATATAGGCCCAGAATAAGAGCTGCGCTTTTGTGGGTTATGAAACGGTGAGTAGTGGTAATTTCTTACTGACGTTTCGGGACAACCTAAAGGTCCCATCTCCTTTCTTTCGTATTTGGACCCTGAAGATGGGACCGATAGGTTGCCGCGATACATAGGTAAGAAATTACCACTACTGAATGCGTAATAACCCAGAAGAGCACAGTTCTCATCTACTTCACAGCGCAAGCCTGAAATCGCGCAGAGACCCAGAATGTCCTCCAAAACATTCATAACCAAATACCAGAACAAAAATTGTACAAAATTATAAGTTATTTTATACATCTTCTATGTATCTTAACACAAGTTTTTAACGACACTGTAAGCAAAAGAGGTATCAATCCCACATACAGGTCTAAGGTTTTTTGTGTGCCTTCTTAAAATTAAGCAGGACTGATGATGGCTTAATTGAAAAGATGACACTAGTAATATGCCAACATTTTAAACTGTTTTGTGCAGGATAGTGGTTCTAATATATACACACACATATATTAATAGCAGAAGACAACAAACTATGTCCAATAAATGAATACCGGGACTGTTACCTGTGAGTTGTGCATCAGAAAGAAATCAAAATAATTTGTCTGCAATTGCCAAATGAAGAGTAATGAGTCTAAAGTCGATTCATTTGAATGAATAAAAAAAAACCTCCATAATATTTGTAATAACATTTGAATGTGTCTTGTACATTGTGAACTATTTGCCACATGTAATTTTAAAATGGACTGTTTAAAAACCTTATCATTCATGATACAAATATATTGCACAAGATGTTTCTCATGTAGGCTTTTTGGACACTAAAAAATGGTCCATGAATGAGCCTCTTCCTCTCCTTCTGCATCTTAAGAATTTTCTCATGCTCTTTCCCTTCAGTATTTCCTCTCTGTACCTCTTTAGTCCCTCCACCTTACTGTATTTGTCTATCTTTCATATGCCACTCACCTTTCATTTTAATTCTCCTAAGCCAGCTTTCACTATTTTGTTCTTTCACCCTCTGTTTGTTCAGTCAAATTATTCCACATATTTCTTCCACTCTTGTTTTCCTTATTTACTTTCTTTTCTCAGGTTCACCTTACTTTATTTCATTTTCCTGGGGATTTTTATGCCTTCCTTTCTTATCCTTCCAACTAACGTTTTTTGCCCTGTCTTACTCTGTAGTTTCTTTACCTTAATTTCTTCACATTCTATCCTTCTTCTATTATCTTTGCTTTCTTTCCACAATCTCCTTCCTTTCCTTCGTCCCTTACTAGTTTATGGGCCTCACACCAAATTAAATCCCATACATTAACAATTCAATTTATTCTTTTCACTGTTCCTTCTTTCTGCAGTTTTATCCATTTCACATCACATGGCTTCCCAAGTTATATCATTTATTCTTACAAGCAACCTTTATAGAGTTTACCAATGTCACTGCCATCAACAACAATGCTTTCAATGTATCATATTTAGCATCTCTTTTGATCACAAGACTACACATGGCTCACTACATATTTATTAATATCTAATTCCCATTTTTGTATATGGACTTACTAATTTTCTTTAGTAATAAATGTAAATAATAAAGCACAATAATTTACCAGATTTAGTGCTGCATGTTATGCATACATCAATTCAAAATTACATTAAGGTCTGTCATTCTGTCACAACTATTGGTAAAATCTGTCTCCACAAAAGTGAGGAAACACAAGAGTTGAACAATAGGTACATCACTGCAGAGAAGCCAACATGGTGTAATCTGTACACTGGCATGGCAGGCTGGACATCCAAAGAATCATGGTTGAATTACCAGCAAGGACACAAAATTCATCTCTTCTCCAAAGCATCAAACCTGGCTATGGGGTATATCCAGCCTCCTACTTATGTAGGTACTTGTAGATCTTCCCTGGCGGTAAATTGGACAGGGCGTGAAGCTAATCAGTCACCTCCATACAATACCCAGGTTAAGAATAGGAGTTATTTATCCACTCCCACATATGCCTTCATGGCATGCACAAGGACACTTTTAACTTCATGTAATATGTACAGTCTTCTTTCTTCTTATCCTTCAATTTTCTGATTGAAGACAGGAAGTATATTATTCTAATAAATGTTTGATTTCTCCTGACATAACATATGTGAGAATGCAGTCTAGGAAGAATGGATAATGACAGCATGTACACATGAGTCTCAATTTTAAAGTTTGACAAAAAATGTTCCTCATCCTCCCTGAGTGGGCAATGCTGCCACAATTTGACACTTTCACCTTGGATACACATTCTTGTCCCTTAAAAAAACGATAGCTACTTAACAAAAGGCTCACACTTTAGAAACCAACCATTCTTACTGGAAGATGGTGGGATAGAAATACACAGATTTCAGAATCAATATATTCAATAATCAATATATTTTGGAGACTACAGAATGTTATATTTGCAATTAATCAATCAACCAAGAAACACCAAAGAAGTCAATGCACAGCCTGTATGTAGTTTGTGAACCTACAAATCAAGCATTTTGGAATAAAAAACTGCAGACAGCTTGATTATTTAGAATACAATATACTAGGCTGTGAGATCATGTCATCACGCATGTAGCTACCACCATATTGGAAGAACCTGCTGCCTCCAGCTTCACAGTAAGACAGAGGCAGCACCAACATGAAAACCTCAAACCACAATTCACAACGCTACTTGAACCACACATATCCATCAAGTTATTACCTAAAAACTGATCCCTCACTATACACATACAACAGTTAAAAAATTCTTCTAATCACTGCCACTGAAACATGTTGGAATGTAATTTGATGGTGTAAGAATTATAGAACTGTTACATGTGCATAATGTTGGATCAATCTCTTGATAATCACATTTTAAATATTTATGTTCTATTTCATCTCATGTAAATGGTTTTTCACACTTACATTAAAATATGTCACCTTTCAGGTGCAAGCCTACAATGGATCTTGAATATTAATACATATAGGAAATTTGTACTCCATTTAAAACCTGTATGCATTTATTTTTAATTTCAACTGTTCAGATATGATACATTTACATTTCTCGCCATAGTTAGATTTTCACCTGTACTGCCTGGAGGTGCTTAAATACAGAAATCCAAAACAATGGGTATGCCAGATGTGAAGGACACATCCAATCATTTCTTAAACTTTACGAAATAATTTTTTTTTTTTTTACTGTCACTCAAACTTGGCACTATAATGGTTAGCTGCAATACCAGATGAATACCGAACATCTGATACTCATGATGCACTTCGCAGAACACTGATAAAGTAATACCTTCATCAGAAACCAACAGTGACTATTGTGTACTTTATTCCGTAGTGCACTGAATGGTTTATTATAAATTATACTGGTCACAACAGACAGAAATAAACTGAACACTCGATACTAGCACATGAACCTATCACCAGGATAATATTTACCAAACCCTAAACATGGTTCTAGATTTTATCTCCATACAAAACCACTGATGGGTACCAGTGCTATATATAATACTGTCTATTCACTGGGAATAATTTACTGACCACATAACAGGGTAGTCTTTGACATGTTCTGTCTTCAATTCATGATCATAACTTTCATACTGTTCATTCCATGCAGTGTAAATGATTCACAAATCCTCACAGTACCAACATATACACAATTCCACTTATTATGTACTTCACTCCTAATTAGCTCCTACAAGTTCCGTCCTAACTGCCATCATTAGGGAGCTACCACCCATATTACTAAAACTTACAGCAATGAACTAGTCTTTAACTATAAGCTGTAAGTTTTTATGTGCATAAGCATTGTGAGATAATTTTATTGCTGTAAGTTTCACTATTATAGATGTTACCTCCCTAATGAAGGCAGTTAAGCCAAAACATGTAGCAGCTACTTAGGAGTGAAAAACACAATTAGTGGAACTGTGCAGTTGTTACCGCTGTTAAAGATCTGAAGTTCAAAACATACTTTAATTAAAACAAAACAGTCACTTCAACCAGAAGCACGAAATCAAAACTATACAAATGTCACATAACAAAAACAGAAGCAATACATTAACTGCAAATCCCACATTGACTTCTTCTACTAATCTCTATACCAAGTAAAAAATTATACAGTAATATAGTTTTGTTTTATTTTTACTGTGTAACTGACGGACCTGCACGTACACAAAAGGTTTATGCAGAAGGTTCTATTTAATGAGACCTAACGAGATTTTCAATCAAATGTTCATAAATGCCTGAAACTAATTCATACTTATATTATATATACAAACACACACACACACACCTAGGTAGGTGTATATGCAGTAATAATGACAGGAGTAATATCAGTTTTTATCCTCTTGGTGCAATGAATGGATCATTGGCTATTAATAGCATAAACAACATAGTTTTCTTCTCTTAAGTGAAAATGTAACACTGGGGGGAGGGGGGGGGGGTATGGCTTGTGTGGTTGCAGCATCATGGTAAATGTATATGTACACTGTCTCTCAAATTAAAATATTATGATTCTATTTCGTACTCTACAATAATTACAACTGCAACACAGCAAAAAAGAACTAGAATTTGCACTGCATCTTCTTCTCATCTACCACATCCGATCACCTCAACACCTGCTACTTAATACGCCAATTACTACAAAACAAAGTAATATACTTAGTTAATTATTATTATTATTATTATTATTGTTGTTATTATTATGTGCATGTAACCTCATTCTATACATACTAACACAGTTATAACTGACCTTGTCAATTCTGATGTTGCTCAATCAGTGGTAATAACACCTTAATGTCTGTCACACATATCAGTCACCATAAACTTGATCAGTTTGTTCCTTCCTTTTTTTCCAAAATTTTGTTTACAAAATTATGGTATGTGCCATATTCAAGCACTATTTAGTACAGTATTCTCAATCCTACAGGAAAGATAAACCTCTGGTCACAGTTCTACATGCAGCTGTGCAGTCTGTAGTGTGACTAGTCACACCACAGAGAAACTCTTGTAAATCCATTTTAAATGCAGTAAGACTAATGTTACACAAGAAATGTACTGGGATCGCGGGTTTGCAAACAATTTCCATAAAAAATAATTCATGACATACAATCTGGCACTTAAATGTTATCATTGAGGTGGGACAAACCTAACCTAAACATGCCAACATGGGCAGAACCAATCCGGACTGGTCACAACTGTTCCAGTGCAAATTTCACACAGAACTGCAACACAGCAAGTAATGCAACTGACTGGAATATTTAAGCACAGTAGCAGAGACTCAAAATTACAGTTGGCCAGCACACAATGCAAAAGCTCACTTCATCATATGCATTCAACAATGTGTTCAGATGATATTGAAAAGAAATTTTGTTGTGTGTTGGCTCTTAGTTTATACAGTCCACTGCCAGTTTCAGTATGTGTTTGGCCCAAGCTGATAAATGGAGTCCTTGCCTCTGTAGACAGAAAACTACATAGTCTAATGTGCTTCATCTCAACTATGTTTACAATAGCACAAGAATAATTTATGTTCTGTCTACATGCAACTTTATTCTCAACAGTTGCAAACAGCTGCATATTTCAGCTAACTACAGGAGCAATCATGAAGCTGAACATGATCAAAAGTAAAAAGGAAGATCTACAGCTCAAATTAATGGTTTTAAATTTCAAACACACAGGGGTAATCTTATATTATATATATAAAAACATGTAAATACTACTCAGCTTCAGGCATAGTAATATATAAGTTAAAATTGTTTATTAGCTGTGTGTTGAATACAGTAAGACACAGAATCTCCAGTAATGAAACTGAGGGCAGTGTAGGCAAATTTATGCACAGATAGCTTGTATGTACTCATTAATAGCCTTGTATATGTGGTTCAATGGTGGCACATTGCAGCATAATTAATTTTACTCAACAATGTTGTATCTTTTTATAACTGCTGTTAGTTACATATGCAGGACATGCAGCTAAACTTTATAATGGTTCTCATTTGTATCTTAAATAAATGTATAAGAATTTGTTTCTTCTTGTGGCCTTCTGGTCTTGAGCACATCTCCATTACATTCTTGGTAAAGCTACAAGGTTTCCTTCATTTCGGTTTCTTACGTTGTTACTGATCTTTGAGCATGTCTCAACTGTATCGAGCTTCACCACATAAATAATCAAGCCACTAAATGCTGGGTGGAGGGTGGGGTTTGTTTATGGGACTAAGTGTGAAGAGACACATGTGGGAAAACAGGATACTTCATGCAGTCACAGCAGTGCAGTAGCTGAGTGATAAGTGAAAAACTGGTTTTCCCAGTTCTAAGTGACCATCCAAATCTGTGGAATGAAATAAACATACAATGCAGCAGTTGGTGTACATACTTGAAACAACTACAAAGTATGTATGTTGAGAGAAAAAAAACATATCCATGAGTACGAAAGATTAAGGCTCATTTAACTCCTGAAGCTATTCATGACCAAACTGTATATGTGATCGCAACACATAAGCAATATTCTACTTGTGACTGAGCAAACACCAGTTATACCTGATACATTGCAGTTGTACTGGTGAACATAAAAAGCAGACAATTTTGAGTCCGGAGTTAACAAACTGAAACATGCACCACATGTAAGAACTTCATGTTCAATAACATACATTCCAACCTATTACAACAAAATGATTACTCCAAACCAAAATAAAGCTTTAAAAAAACAACACATAAAAATATGTTATTTTTTAAAAAATAAATACATGTTTTAAAAAAACTCAGCACTTCAGAAGTGCGTAACTAACGCACCTATAGAGTAAAATAAAAATCAAACTGAAGTAAACCAATCAATACTTCATGCCATAACTCATATTATGACTGGCATAAAAAAGTTCTGAATTTTGGTATTCTAAGCTGACTTCAAGGCCCTGAAGCACAAAAAAGTGAAGTCATGCATGGGATAAAATACATCAAACTTCAAGGAAATCTTTCAGAAGAGTTGTTCGCCTCTTCTCTGCTATGTCCATCTGGTTCTCCAGATCACCTCGATCAGTTGTTTCTGCTCGTTCAATCTTCCATGAAAGATTCTCTATTTCAGCCTCTAACTGGGCTTGCTGGTATTCAAACTGAAAAATATCAGTACATTTCAAAATCTGAAAGAACTCTGTAACTCATACTCAAACTAAGTGAGTCTCTATCTCTAGTATGGACATAAAACACTTCCCAATTTGTCACACAGTGGTACACATCTGGCCCTATGGCCCACTATAATTTCCAGCCCTCCTGTTGAGGCACACCTCCTTTATTTCTTATTCTTTGACACCATAATGAGGTGAATGGTGGAGGAAAGTTGCTTCACCCCTGGGGAAAATGCCCTTAGTACCATTTGGACAAGAGGCTGTGTGGGGTCCAGAGTCAGTCTGGACATAACAAAAGAACCTCTGCTTCCAATGGAAATCAAAATGCAGTTCTCCAGTCATCCAGCCAACAACCTAGTCACTACACTGTGAGTACATGGCTCACTAGTCTAATCATGCGAGCAAGTTAAGTGACATAAAAACAACTGATTTTTCCTGAGGAACATATACTCAAACAATTAACTACAGTGAAAACATTCAGCTCTGAAAACTTTCCATCCTCATTATAAAAAATGCTGTATATTCTTCCTCTTCTCAGCTTCACTCAGATCCCATATGAAAAACTGAAACATCTTACAGGGCTAGTACTCTTCATCACTATCTTACACTCAAGCCAAGACCAGATGATCAAAATTTGTTCAAAACTTACGAGACACTTTACAAAGATCACAAGATATTGCTGTAATAAATAACAGGGATTTTATTACTGAAACAAATAGCATGAGCAGAATAGTAAGAACTGATATAACCTTTTCACTGATGAGTAATTAGTGCCCAGCCATGCCCTTTGTGCTCACTTAACTTTGCTGCTGCAGTGGCATTATGGTCCTAGTTGAGCCTTAGCCTCGTCAATTACGTGAGGTTTCGAAACAATACTTTTTACAGGGTGTAGTTTTCAGCCCCATGCCCAACCCCCAACATGGAAGGGCATCCCTTTTTATCTGGGTCATCACCTTTGAGCTGTCTGGCATTGGAGACCCTACCAGTAGCTACACTACTGCCAGCATAGCTGTCAGAATCATGTGACCATGCAAGCCCCACCACTACATCAAAGCAGAGATACCTTCAAGGGGATTTACCTTTGCAGTTCTCATTAAATAAGGAAATTATGCAAGTCTGAATACGTGGTGATACTCTATTACCAAAAATGCACTGCAGTTACAACCTTTCATTAAAAACTCCTTACACCAGATGACATGTTGTTTTAAATTTCCATTGCCTGTATAATTTCACAAAGGATCTGTTTAATCTTTCACATACAATCAAATTAAATAATACATAATTGCCATTAGTAACAGGAGTAAACAAATCTGACTTCTGTAACAAAATAAAACAACACATGTGCAGTCAATTTGACTGTAGCAATGGCAACTGAGCTCCAAGCAAGCTCAAATACAAACATCTTACTTTATTGATATCACCAAAAAGTACTCACAAGCTCTTTCCTTGGACCAGCCTCCATGTAATAAGCGTATGGGTAAGTGTACTGTAAAGTATATCGGCACTTCGCGAGCAACGTTGCTGCATCATGCAGGTACTGCCAATCTATCCACGTACCGGAAGCATTCATGACTTTATTATTGATTCGAGTCTTGATCTTTTGCAAGGTTTGTTCCTCAAGTTTTAAGCTCTTGGAATGATTTTCCCACTAAAATAAACCACAACAGTCAACACATTAGGACAAACTAAGCAAACAATATTGCCTCAGACTTGCAAGTGGCCAGCACCCTGTCTGAGTGTCCGTATCTGTAAACAAACTCCAAAGTAGAACACCAATTAGGCCAGAGGAGCTTTTTTCACACACTCTTTAAAGGCCACTGTTTACCAACAATCAGCAATTGCTCAAGACAACACAGTGAGAGATATGAGTTTAAATAATAATAATAATAATAATAATTACAGTGTTGTGGAATCAAGCAGTACATACAGACAGAGAAGTTACAGCGAATAGGCCAGATATAATAATTAAAAACAAAAAAGAGAAAACATGCACACTGATAGATGTGGCAATACCCGCAGACAGAAACGTTGTCCAAAAGGAAGCGGAAGAGAAGTTAAAATACAAGAGTTTGTGTATAGAGATACAAGAAATGTGGAACCTGAAATGTACGATTGTACCAGTAATAATTGGAGCCACTGGAATAGTAACGAGAAGCTTAAAGAAAATTTTGGAAACTATACCAGGAAAACACTCGATAGATTCACTACAAAAGACAGCTATACTTGGAACATCACACATAATACG
>Ga0131853_10022076_pt1 | contig 11527 bp, 6 predicted proteins | sample TergutLab28metaG_FD_92764 | JGI IMG/M metagenome (GOLD analysis project Ga0131853, IMG submission 92764) | Labiotermes labralis P1 segment gut microbial communities from Petit-Saut dam, French Guiana - Lab288 P1 (version 2) (version 2) | ecosystem: Host-associated > Arthropoda: Insects >...
ATCAGTTTATGCTGTAAGTGGCACAAGTCGCTGTTTGTTCTCAGATAAATACAAAACACATAAATACAGTGTGGGCAGAGCGTACAGTTATTGAATGTTAAACTGTTGGTGCATCACGTGACCTGTAGGCTTTAAAGACGAAGCACAGACCGCTTTATTTAAAGACCCAGTCCGTACCGCGCTGTAAACATTTTTCATCTCGGTTATAAAAACCAATCAGTTTATGCTGTAAGTGGCACAATTCGCTGTTTGTTCTCAGATACACACAAAACACATAAATACAGTGTGGGCAGAGCGTACAGTTGTTGAATGTTAAACCTGTTGGCGCATCACGTAACCAGTAGGCTGTAAAAGGTTACATTTTTTTCTCTGTGTGATTTTTACACACACACACGTAACCACCAGAGCTCCCGCGCGTTGTGAGACGTCTGTCGTCTTGAACCCCTTGAATGTTTATAGAGTGAATTCGAATGACATTCGGGGTGTGAATACATGTTTGCGGTGTATTTGTGTTTGTGTAGTCCTGCGTAGGTAGAGGCCTTGTGACAAGCCGATTCCAAGTTCCAGACTAGCTGCCAAGCTTGTACAGTTTCCAGAAACGCGCGATGGAGTTCTGTGGTCGCGTGATTTAGTGACATAGACACATGGATTAATGTACGAACTGACCGAAGGAAGGAAGGAAGGACGGACAGATAGCCAGAAAATAGTTAAACATAGAGACAAACAGACCTCGACTTGTCGTTTGGTCTTTTCTTTATGCAAATCCAAGCCACCTTCAGTTGTGCAAACCTCTAAATATGTGCGTGTTTGCAGTAAACCATCAGCAGAATGTCGTATAGTTGTCACAGAGCGCAAACATATTTTTGTGGCATTGGAAAAAAGAAATGTCAGTTGTTCCCATTAGCTTTGCCGTTTCCGTGTTTATGTTCGTCCGTATATCGTATCTCGAGGACAGCTGCTAAACTCAGGCGAAGTGGTATGGGTCCAAAATAATTTTTATGAAGGCAGAATGCAAAGGTTTCTGCGCGCAACTCTAGCGTAACTCGCTAAATACGTATCGACGGATGACAAATTGCGACAAAGATGCGGAGAACACTACAGGAAATATTCGTTGAACTGAACACTGCTTGGCACGTTGGCATTACCGTTCAAACCAAGGAACACCGGTAAACTAGGTAACCATTGTAGACATTCTAACCATACTAATACTGGTAACCGTGGTAACAAGCAGATCAGTGGCAACCATAGGAACACTGGTAACGATGGTAACCATGGTAATGTTGGTAAACAGCTCAATCGTGAATGCGCTGGGGCCTTCATGTAATGTACGCTATTTCTCCTATTTTAACCAAAATCGGAAAGTGTTGCCAAACCCCCAATATCAATTTTCCCTCATTCTTTCGATGGGAGTCGAGTCGTTTCTTGCGCCCTGCCGGGGCGGGGGCAGGAGGGGGAAGGCATGACGAAGCTAACAGTAGCTTCTGTTAGCATATTTCTCAACTCACCCGCAAATTATGTTCATTGTAATTAATTTGATTGTATATTGGCACAAACGAAATATTTTTACACATCTTCTTCCAAAAAATTCTTGCAGTTTATGCACGATGCACTTTCTCTGTAAGACTTACGGTTTTCGGAGGTACAAACAAGAATTGTTACGCCTACGTACTTTTCATGTGTTATGAGTTTGGAAGTCACCAGTGAGCTTCCGAAAACACTAAAAAATAATTTAATTTCTTGATTCTCAATCGCAGTTAAGAAAGAAAAGTCTGTGAGGAGTTTAGACAGCGTTGAAATCGGGACCCTTGAAGATGGGACCGATAGGTTGTCCTGAAACGTCGGTGAGGAGTTACCATTCTACACTTTGTAACATGCCTGAAGAGCGCAGATCTCATATTTCAAACACTATAATAAACTTGGACATTCAGAGGACCGTGCATCGTGATATATTCGTATAATGGAAGCCAACTATATGCGCCATTTCTCGGAGATTTATTTTGGTTAAGAAATCTACATGTTTCGGACAGACTTACTGTCAGCTAGCAAGGACGACCTCGCTAGCTGACAGTCAACATAACCAGTATGACAAATAACAGTTGCTGTGAATACAGTATTAAGACTACTGATGATTGGCAGTAATTTTGTCCGAAACATGTAGAGTTCTTTAACAAAATAAATATGAGAAATAGTGCATTTGTTGGCTTTTATTATAAGAATACAATTAACGATTACATTCGTGGAACAAAACTTATAGGTATGAAACACAGCGCTCATGTAGACGTTACGGGTTTCAACCAGTGGCGTACCCAGGAGTTTTGTTCGGGGGGGGGGGAGGTTCAACAAATTCAGTTGAGGACAGAGTACAGAGAGAACGGGGATCTGGGGGCGGTAGCCCTCTAGTCAGGGGTCCTGGAGGCAGCTGTAATTTCGTAGAAGAAATTTCATTTCATATAGTAAAATCTTCTTAATTTTTGTTACTTTAAGACTATTTATGATGACAACCAATTTATTTGTCATTGCTAACGTAAAACAATTGCGAACCGGCGGTAGTTTTAGAATTTTACTGCCTTTTTTCCGAACATCTTGGGGTGTTTGCTTCCTAAATTCAGCAATTTTTAACATTTTTCACAATCGGGTTGAGTTTGGCACGATTTTGGAGGGCCTTCGAAATTTCGGGGGGGGGGGTTGAACCCCCCCCATCCCCCCACCTCTCGGTACGCAGCTGCTTTCAACAAACCATAATAATGTATTTTTGTCTTCGAGTAATGTAAGATTACTTTCGCGGCTGCTGTGCAGACTGTCAAAATGCAAATCATTTGTGTTTCGTAATAATTTTCATTACGCTCATTTAGTTTCTGATTAGAATACAAGAACGTGAATTTTCATGGTTGATGAATTACGTGGATTTATTAGTACCATTTTGTATTGCCCGCTTGGAATGCAGCAGCAGCTGTAGCGGACTGTACATATCTTGGCCCGTCTGCCGGAGAACGATGCAAATTACGCTCTGGTCTCATCGTTTATATGGAGTTTTGACAAGGCGATTTCATGAGGGGGTTTGCGGGGAATGGAAACAGGGACCTGGCTGCATATTTCACAGTGTAAATGTTCATGTCTACACCCATAAAGCGTCAACTCCATGCCAAAAAACTGTCCCCTGAAAATTGGTGTGTTAATGTATGGCCATTACTACTAACATTGCCTAATGGAAATGGGGGAGGGAGGGGGGGAGGCGTGACATATGTACAGTAAATTTGAATTCAGGTCCGGCCGACACATTTCATAAAAGTTATGCATTTTATTTGAGAGGAGAGCCACCAGATGACGCAGTAATGCCCGCCGAGTGTGTCAAGTAAATTTCCGACTCCCGTATTGCGTTCGTAGCTTGACAGCAAGGACATTGAGGCCGGAAGGAGCGCAGTAAGTCCATTTATGATTTCGCGCGTTCGTTGCTCGAATTACACACGTGCACAGGATATCATGTCTGTCGTTCCGCACCGCAGTCAACAGAGGGTCCTTCATTGTCGCCAAGTATGTACCTGACATTAGTGTAGTCGGTATAGCGACTGGCTACGGGCTGGACGGTCCGGGGATCGAATCCCGGTGGAGGCGAGATTTTCCGCACCTTCCCAGACCGGCCCTGGGGCCCACCAAGCCCCCTGTACAATGGGTACCGGGTCTTTCCCGGGGGTAAAGAGCGGCCGGCGCGTGACGCTGACCCCTCACCCCCTTCTAGTGCCATGGTCAAGAAAGAATAAATCTATACCTCTAATCCCCCTATGGACCGTACGGCCTGTACAGAGCCTCAGTGCCTGTACAGGGTACACTTTACCTTTACCTTTACCTTTATACGTACCTGACATATTCTGCTTGTGTCTTATTTTTTGTTACCTCTCGTTGACTTGTAAGTGATTTCTCTGTACCACACCGTTAGGCATATGCAGGATGGTTGCATACTTAAACACATTGTAAAACCTTGGTAAAGTGTGGCAGTTGCCAGCTTCATATTCCGGCTTCTTTACCTCCGAGGATGTACACACTGATACTGATTGTGTAGGATGCTGGGTGGGTCCCATATCCAGGCTGGACGCTTTGAAGAAGGTGTCTCGGCCAGAATTAGAAGCCCGATGTCTCCATCATCTATATCGCAGCGAAATAGCTTTACGGATTGATATTAATTAGTGTGGGACCAGCCCTGCAGACTTGAGTAAGCGGTAAGACTGCTGTTGACAGAATACGCAAAGCTGACTGGAGGTACACGAACGGGGAGATACTGTCTATTGTAAACAGTTCTTGCCTATTGACATAGCCGTTATTGTCACAGAGGCTTCGACCTGAACAACATGAGAAGCGTTTCTTTTTTTGTGGGGAAATTTCTTTTCTCTTTGAATTTGAACGAAGTCATCCCGTTGCGTATTGATTCTATATATTCACTTTATTATATATATATATATATATTTCAGTCAACACAACTATATAATAAAAGCATATGTTAAAGCGACATGTTTCGGCTTAAAAATTTACCGTCAGGTTAAACTAAGAACCATTGAAGTTCTTAGCTTAGCCTGACGATGAGTTTTTAAGTCGAAACATGTGGCTTTAACCTATGCTTTTATTATATAGTTGTGTTGACTGAAATATATATATATATATATATAATAAAGTGAATATATTTCGCTGCTACGTGATAGCTTTGCATATGTATATTTGTCGTATACCTGTAGACGTCATAAGTGAAAATTTAAATGTATTGTAGACTTCCGTGAAAAGTTCAAACCAAAATGCCACGTTTCAAAAATTTATCTCGATAAAGCTATGAATGTGTAGTGGTCATGATATTGGTGTTACGTCAGGGACTATTTTCTCTTTGACACGACAAAGGTGCACATTGTTGTCATTTTAAAATTGCGTGGCACAAAAAACAAACACTTCTGCTGTCGATTCTTTTTCGATTGCTATTTGTTGTCTGTGAGAGAGCTGTAGTCTATATTTTAATTAACGCTTGTGTATAAAACCAAGCAGAGTTACCGGCGGCTTGGGGTTTTCGTGACGAATGCCGAAGACCGCGCGGTCGAACCACAACTACAACGACTATTTGTTTATATCATCTTTCTGTTGGTAGCTTTAGCATGAATCGAAAATGAAACTCATGGTGAATGCCGCGGGGCACAAATCTGTTTGCAGATTTCCTTCCATCGAAATTACCGCTTGTTTAAAAAAAACAATCTGTCCTGCTGCTTTTTGGTTCTTTTCTCTTCATTTTGGTTTATGACAGCCCGTTTTTACATGTCCGTGTCGAAGAGTGGAAGAAATTATGGTCGGCCCCGTGGGCTCTGTGAGGAGTGGTGGGCTGCTGGTATTCGTTTTGATAAAGGCGTGGTATTTTATTCCGTCTGTCATTTCGTCCATATAAGTCCTTGCACAAACCCAGTGTGGGTCCAAATATTTACGTACTTCGGTGTATACTTTTTGTACGCTCCGAGTGCGCTGTCATTCTTCTCTTCACCAATATGGGCGTAAATTGAGTCGAAATCCATATTGTATTTATTGTGTTCTTTACTGTGACACCGTGTAGTCTGGTAGGATGCTAACAGCGTTTCGGAGGAACAGACTTTTACCGTTGAAGAATAAAAACCAACTAGATGCCACTTATTATTTTATTGTACTTCTTATAGGCTTAACGTGTTTCGGGCACTACTATGCCCATCATCAGGAGCTCGCTACTATGATGTTGATTACCACATTGGTCGTTTCGTTCTTGGTTTGCTGTAGGTTGGAGGTTACGTGCGGTTAGGCTGGAGTAGTGTCCGGGCTGCAGGCTGCAACCTACAGCAAACCAAGAACGAAACGACCAATGTGGTAATCAACATTATAGTCGCGAGCTCCTGATGATGGGCATAGTAGTGCCCGAAACATGTTAAGCCTATAAGAAGTACAATAAAATAATAAGTGGCATCTAATTGGTTTTTTTTATTCTTCATTTATCACAATGATGCAGGGTCCAATAAACATCAGACTTTAACCGTCTTTAGGACATAAGCTTTCACTTGTCCACTTCGGCTGTGACACCGTACTGACTTGTGCATAAGTGTTGAGATTTCTTATCATCACGTCAGAAAGAGCTCATGTCGTCACCGAACTCCGACCAACAAGAGTATCGGAAGCCCTGACAGAGGCTAAGAATATGTGGAGGTATGCTAATTCTCCCCCTAATTCTGTGAAAGTAGTTTTACGTTACTCAAAAACAGAAATGTGGCGGGGGGAAGCAGCGTAGCTAAGCAGATGCACAAAGGACCGGATTAAGGGGGAGGGTGCATGAGTGTCTGGTGGTGATAGCGCCTCTACGCTGTTTTGTTTTGAAATAATCCGAAAACTTTTGAGTGACATGTCCTCGATTTCAGTTTTGGCTGGCGGAAATTACAGCCTTGTTTTGGAAACCGGGTTTTGAATAATTACGAAAAACGTTCTTGTAGAATTATTGGGTGATTAGATATTACATGACATGCAGAGAGGCTACGTACTGCTATTTGGGAATATGCGGGATGTGGGGCGGAGGATTAGGACTGTTATAGTGCTGATTCTTCCGTTACTGAATCTCTTATTCCGCTACTGAGACGAGTAGGTCACCACCACCACAATTACTACAATTTCTGCTGCTGCTGATACTACTACTACTAGCGCTACTACTACTGCTACTACTACAACTACTACTACTGCAATACTGGAATCTTCCATATATATATATATATATATGGAAGATCCTCATATATATTATATATATGAGGATCGCGGTGGCACAGTGGTTAAGGTGCTGTGCTACAAATCGGAAGGTCGCTGGTTCGATCCCAGCTGGTGTCATTGGAATTTTTCATTGACATAAAATTCTTCCGATCGCACTATAGCCTTGGGGTCGACTCAGACTCTAACAGAAATGAGTAGCAGGAGCATTTTTCCTTGGGGTAAAGGCGGCCGGTACGTAAGGCTGACAACCTACCACCATCCTGGGCCGTTGTCATGAAATCTGGGAACCTCAACTTCCTGGAACCCTCTGGGCCACTCCAGGCCTGTAACGGGATTCCTTTACCTTTTATATATATATATATATATATTTGCCAGTCCCAGTGGCCGCGCGGTCTAAGGCGTAGGTCTGCGGCCGCTCGCCAGTGAGATTGTGGGTTCGAATCCCACCGGGGGCATGGATGTTTGTCAGTTGTGAGTGTTGTGTGTTGTCAGGTAGAGGTCTCTGCTACGAGCTGATCACTTGTCCAGAGGAGTTCTACCGAATGCGATGCGTCGTTGTGTGTGATCTAGAAACCTCGTGAAAGAGGAGGCCCTGGCCCACTGGGTCGGGGGGGGGGGTGGTTTTCATTAATTCCGGAGCACAATAACTAGCACGGTTTCCAATACGTCCATGAATACAGCAGTGTGCTGTCAGTGCTGACCGGATGTAAGACTGTCACAGAATTGACATTCAGCTGACCATGCATCGTAATATATTCTTACAATAAAACCAACGAGATGCACTAATTTCTGAAATTTATTTTATGAATAGAACTCTGAATGTTTCGGACAGTATCTCTGTCCATCATCAGGAGTCTAGCACTGTACACACAGCAATAGATATATGTCATACAAGTTATGCTGACAGCTTGCTAGCAGGCAGTCAACATAACAGGCTGTGTGACCGAGTAATCGTCGTTCTATTCCGGGCTGGGCAAGAGGTTTTCTCTTCTGCCTTCTTCTGAACGGCCAGACCGGTCTGGGGCGCACTCATTGGTACAGTGGATTGTTTCCGAGGTGCGTGACTTGACCACTCACCTGCGTGTAAAAGTGCACCCTTGTACAGGCACTGAGGCTCTGTACAGCCCGCACGGTCCATAGGGGGAGTAGAGGTGTAGGTCTACTGTACAGGCACTGAGGCTCTGTACAGCCCGCACGGCCCATAGGGGAAGTAGAGGTATAGCTATACTGTACAGGCACTGAGGCTCTGTACAGCCCGCACGGCCCATAGGGGGAGTAGAGGTGTAGGTCTACTCTTTCTTGACCGCGGCATTAGAAGGGGGTGAGGGGTCAGTGTCACGCCCAGGCCGCTGTTTACCCCCGGAAAAGACCCGGTATCCATTGTACAGGAGGTTGGGTGGGCCCCAGGGCCGGTCTGGACAGGTGCGGAAAATCTCGCCTCCACCGGGATTCGATCCCCGGACCGTCCAGCCCGTAGCCAGTCGCTATACCGACTGAGCTACCCGGCCCACACCTGCACGTAGTGAGAGGTTAAGAAGTGGAGGTGTACCTCCACCGTCCCATACGTCTTCATGGCTCGCATGGGGATAGCTTTATGTTGTACATTAGGTGTAAGAGTTAAACAGGTTTTCCTAGAGCGATGAAAAATGTCATCAGCAATGACCATATGGCTTAGTACGTTCATGTAAAGAATGCCTGTAAGGCATTGGCAGTTCCGTGTCTGATGACACACGATTAACAAGAAAGTTTCTCTTTGTGGCCTGGAAGCGGTAATTGTGTGGAATGGCGGCGAAGGCACGTACGGAGGTTCTTAGTTCTGCAGCAGAAAGATGTGAAAAGAAAAATCCCACTAATAGATGCATTGCCAGCTCTGGGTCACACACGTGTGGCTGGTGGGAAAATGATGGCCCCCTCTATACCTCTGGCATGTAATTACAGTCCGCGTCTTGGATTAATTGTATTTCACGCTTGTGACAAGAGTTTTCACAAATCGATGTTGCGGCTCCTGAAATGTGGTCTGTCGGCGACTGGTGACATCTGAACCCTTTATTAACCTTGATTTCTGTTGTGACAGATTGCCCCCCCCCCCAAGTCAATATATATATATATATAAAGTGCACCCTTGTTCAGGCACTGAGGCTCTGTACAGGCCGTACGGCCCATAGGGGTAGTGTAGGTATAACTCTACTCTTTCTTGGCCATGGCACTAGAAGGTTTTGGAGGTCAGCGTCACGCCCCGGCCGCTCTTTACCCCCGGGAAAGACCCAATACACACTTCACAGGAGGCTGGGTGGGCCCCAGGGCCCGTCTGGACAGGTGAGGAATATATATATATATTTGACTGCAAATGGGCTGTCACCCGTTGGCAGTGGTTATTATGCATGTACATAAATATGAAATAAAGATAACATAAATATGAAGTAAGGATCTAAGAAATTTAAGTCGTGAGGGCTACATGAGAAGCGCTCAGTCCGGTAGGTGATCCTCTTTCGGGAAACGGGTGTGGTTCACCGAATCACATACAGTTTATATTATTTCTTTTTTTTTTTACTTGTTTTATTTACTCAATTTATTGTTGATAAAATTAAAAAAGTCGCGCTGTATCAAGTTAAACAACTAAATCATATTTTATCAAAATAACACAGTCACTGTACTCCCTCACTCACACCTCTCGTACGCGACTGACTTCCTTACTGGACTGCTAGCTTCCGTTATCAGCTCCTAACGTTTTCTCATTTAAATCTCTCCCCTCTTACCTATCACCAAAGGTCCTGAATATGCGTTGACACATAACCTACAACGCGTGGTAATAAACCGTCCGTAACTGACGCCAGCAATCCTAAGAAACAAATACATCAAAAATTTTCGGCCACAGTATGCAATACACACATAATATATCCAGTCACAAACACATGTCAACCCGTCGAAACAACGATACTTTGAAAATGGTGTTGCCGGGTTCGTTACCTATAGCGTTGTAATTGGTGAATAAACGTGTAGTCTATGTAGAAATTTTACCCACACTTATCAGACTGAGAGACCATCTGTTTTCACAGTATTCGTGAATAGTCCATTGTTTCTCAAACTGCAGCAGTTAACAGAATTTTTAACACCATCATTGAATAGTCCCCCCCCCCACCTCAAATGGGCTAGTATCAACCGCCGTCCTGCGCAGTGTTGATGTGTGGCTGCCTTCGCAGATGTGTGTGTTTCTTGGTTTACTTAAAAGACCCGTCTGATTCAGCGCCGTGTAAAGGCCCAGTGACTTCTGTAGCCAGATTTAACATCCAACATCTCTACATTTTCCCTGCGCAGTGTAGTGATGCGTTTTGTATGGATCTCACAACAATCTATGATCATTTCAATATCCAACCGTAAACCTTTAAGGACGAAATTATATCTGTCTTATTTGAAGAACCAGTTCGTACCTCACAGGAAACACTCTCTGCCTCGGTTATAAAAACCAGTCATTTAATGCTGTATAGAGCAATAATCGCTGTTTGTTTTGAGAACCATGCAAAAAAAAAACATAAATACATTGTTGGCAGAACACAGAATTTCTGATTGTTAAGGATGCTGGTACGTAAAGCAAGTCTTAAGCTTTGAAAGGTTAACTGATTATTTCTCATAATGGCGACAGTGTGTTTACAGTCTTGAACCTTGGAAGCCTGTGTTCAATGCTGGTACATCCCAATTGAGATTTGTGTTAGACAATGTGGATCTGGGAGAGGTTTCTTCTGTACGAGTACCTCCGTTGTCCTCTCAACCTCATGCTACCAATGACGCATGCTTTTCTCCGTATTAATACTAACCCTTAACCGAGGAATTAGGAGTCAACAAATCGCTACTGTCAGTGAGCCCTGGAAAGAAAAGCATGTCCAAATTTATTGTTGGTCTTGTGGAAGTTAATGTGAACGGTTGTTGGTATGGGGGCTGGTTGTGGCGGTATCCTGGAGACCTCTGGGGAAATCCACGAAACAAGGGTGGTTGAAGCAGGAGTGCGAACCGCTACACCGTTATGCCTGATGAATTTTGTGATAAATGTAGATAAACGAGCCAAGAATCATAACCTGTCTAAGATTCTAACGATGTTACGTCATACTTGTGGTCATTTACGTCGTGGACTCTTGGTTGTCGTCTGGTGGTAAAAACAAGAATTAATGAAAATAATGTTTTAATAACTTTTATTCATTCAACACGAGATTATGGATAAAGCCAATGAAGCTGAATGGTTCCGGAGACACGTAAACTTCGGTAAACCGAATTTGACGTTCAGATGGCCGTGCTTCGTGATACATTCTTATAATAAAACCAACTAGATGCACTAATTTCTCAAATTTATTTTTGGAATAAAACTCTACGTATTTCGGACAGTTCCTCTGTCCATCATCAGGAGTTTTTCACTGTACACACAGCAATGGTGTATGTCATACGGGTTTGCTGACAGTTGAAGAATAAGAGACCAACTTGATGTCACTAGTTATTAAGTTTTATTTCACTTCTTATATGCTCAACATGTTTCGGACATTAATGTATCCATCATCAGGAGCTTGCAACTTTTCTATTGTATCACCACATTGGTCGTGTGTTCTTGTTTCGATGTGTGTTGGAGTTTCGGTGTGGCTGGGTTGGGGTGGTATCCGTGTTGCAGGCTGAAGCCAACACACACATCGAAACAAGAACACACGACCAATGTGGTGATACAATAGAAAAGTCGCAGGCTCCTGATGATGGATGTATTAATGTCCGAAACATGTTGAGCATAGAAGAAGTGAAATAAAACTTA
>Ga0131853_10022077_pt1 | contig 11527 bp, 10 predicted proteins | sample TergutLab28metaG_FD_92764 | JGI IMG/M metagenome (GOLD analysis project Ga0131853, IMG submission 92764) | Labiotermes labralis P1 segment gut microbial communities from Petit-Saut dam, French Guiana - Lab288 P1 (version 2) (version 2) | ecosystem: Host-associated > Arthropoda: Insects >...
CCTACACAACACAACAAGTACTCGCTAGCTCCTGAAGATGGACGTATTAACGTCTGAAACATGTTGAGCAATATATAATAAAGCAAGTGTCATCTAGTTGGTCAACCTTTATTCAAACATGAATACACTGTTTTGGCAGAAGGGAGAATTGCTGAATGTTAACCCTTATCCTGCTGACGTGAAGAATATGGTGAGTTCTTAATAATGCCATCAAATGAGACATGGGATTTAATTCGGCGTTTGAAGGGTTCAAGCTGGTGGTACATAAAGAAATTATTACGTTTTAAAAGTTTAAATATATGTTTAATCAATTAATACACCAAATAATGCACTTATATAAAAGTTACACATTAAAACACTAAAACTGCTCCTACATGTTTCGGTCCTAAGAAAATCATCAGGGAGCTACATGCAGCATGCTGCCACAGCACCATATTAGTACAACGAAGTTAATCAGTGACTATTTTTAATGTGACTTTATCAAGGAAAATGTAGCTCCCTGATGATGGTCTTAGGACCGAAACATGTAGGAGCAGTTTTAGTGTTTTAATGTGTAACTTTTATATAAGTGCATTAGTTGGTGTATTGATTGAGTAAACCCGACAACATGCACGGTGTAACAATGAAAAAGTTGATTTGTATGTGTTAGGGAGAAGGAAGCTTTTTGTCACATGGTGACACGTTTGTATCTACAGTTATTTATCACTGAGAAACGATAATATTTATTCTCTTTGTTCGTTTACTGCCCACTCTGTTGAATGGCTAGTTAAGAAATGTAGAATATTGTTTTTATCTGACCCACCCTTCCACCTGGGGATGGGGAAAAATACGCTTTTCCAAAGGTTTTCTTGTTTCAAAATACCAGTTGATGGGCAAATTCTACAAAACAAGAAATCTTACAACATATCTACCGCTGCCCCTTCGTTATATATTTTATATATATATTTTTTAGTATGTGGCTTTGAGATCTACACAGTTTGCTCTCATTTGAATGGCCAGAATGTGTGTACTTCACAGTTCAAAATCATATATAATGTAATATAAGTTCCTGTTATCCTATAGCTGTTTCTTTTGTAGGTAATTGTATCTCTCAGTTTTTTGATTGGATACGGTTATTAATAAAAAATATATATTTTGGAAAAAAAGATTGAAGCCGATGTTTACAATAGACCAATGGCAATGGATCCCATTCTCACATCATGGCAGATCTGTCTTGGTGTGTTCCAATTTGTGTACTCTCTGACGCTATTCCATCACCCTTGCTTCCTGATGCTGGAAGAAGGATCTGACTCTAAACTTGTAATCTATTGATTATGTGATCATTAAACCATTACTGTTGTTTCATGATACTGTGTGGAATCGTGTTACATAGGCTGAGGGAATTGAGCATCTGTGTATATGATATGAGTGGCGTAATGCCCTTCGGAAATATTAGCAGCGTTTAAGGGCAATCAGCCGCTTGGTTAACAGAGCAGGCAATCAGAAAGCGCCCGGGATTGCATTTAGACTACTGTTTGCCGTCAGTGATCCGTACAGGAGAAGGTGATACGAGCAGATGAAGGGAACAGAGCGAGCCTGCTGTGCGTCCACATCGATGGGCTGCGAAACGAATGTCCTTTTGCCATTTCTTGGTTCATAGCTTATTTTATGATGCAGCCAGTATCTTAGATTATATGGAGTTGAAAATTAAGTTGTTAGTTACATGACGCTGGTATTGAGGGAGGATCTAAGGGTGAGGCCGTTTGAGAATAGGGTGCCGAGGAGAATATTTGGGCCCAAGAGTGACGGGGTAACAATGGAGTGGAGTAAACTGCGTTGTGAAGAACTTGGTGATCTGTACTGCTCACTCAATATTGTTTGGGTGATCAAATCGAGATGAATGAGATGGGCGGGGTATGTAGCATGTGTGAGGGGCGAGGAGAGGTGCATACAGGGTTTTGGTGGGGAAACCCGAGGTAAAGAGACGACTTGGAAAACCCAGGAGTGAATGGGAGGATAATATTAAGAAGGATCTTCAGGAAGTTGGATGGGGGCATGAGCTGGATTGATCTGGCTCAGGATAGGGACAGATGGCGGGCACTTGTGAATGCGGTAATGAACCTTCGGGTTCCATAAAATGCTGGGAATTTATAGACCAGCTGAGAAACAGTTAGGTTCTCAAGAAGGACTCTGCTGCATGGAGTAAATAAGGAAGTTGTTAGACACACAGAAAAAAGTAGGAGGATACATGAGTAACGTAATTTAAGCCAGAATCAAATACGTGGAAGGTACTGAAGAAAACTACGTTAAGTCGCAGTTAGGATAGCAGGTATCAGGGATGAGATTATAACATCGGACTTCCCGAATAAGAAGGAAATTGAGATGTCTTCTGTCATTCGGTTTGTTAAAAACTTACAATTTAACTGTACCAAAGTTGTCCGGGCGACGTAACATTCATAGTGCGGCTACTTATCAAGGAACGGGGATTCAACGGTCCGTGTTCATTGTAAAAAGTGCTGTCCAGAAATATCAGGTTGTCTGACCCTGATAATTTAGACAGACGGTAAGCTGATAATGATATGTTTCATGTTTCTTCACGACGCCATTTGCAAGTTTCTCTTCCCCTCCTTCCTCCATGACAAATATATAACACGTCACGCTTCAAATAAGCTCACAAATTTGTAGCTGTTATAATGCTAAATACTCATTTGTTTTTATGCAATTTTGCCTAACTTGGAGTGTGTCAACAAATTTAGTAACAATCCTAATCAGTTTTTTTTAAATATTGTTTTATCAGTAGTGCAGTTGTTATACCGATACAGACAACAGACGAAAAACACACATACCAAATATGATGTTGATAATTTTTAGAATAAGTCCCGGTGGGCCCGGTAGCTCAATCGGTATAGCAACTGGCTACGGGCTGGACGGTCCGGGGATCGAATCCCGGTGGGGGCAAGATTTTCCGCACCTGTCCAGACCGGCCCTGGGGCCCACCCAGCCTCCTGTACAATGGGTAACGGGTCTTTTCCGGGGGTAAAGAGCGACCGAGGCGTGAAGCTGACCATTCACTCCCTTCTAGTGCCGTGGTCAAAAAAGAGTAGAGCAATACCTCTACTCCCCTTATGGACCGTACGGCCTGTACAGAGCCTCAGTGCCTGTACAGTAGCGCTATACCTCTACTCCCCCTAAGGGCCGTACGTCCTGTACAGAGCCTCAGTGCCTGTACAGTAGAGCTATACCTCTACTCCCCCTATGGGCCGTACGGCCTGTAGAGGTCCTCAGTGCCTGTACAGTACAGCTATACCTCTACTCCCCCTAAGGGCCGTACGTCCTGTACAGAGCCTCAGTGCCTGTACAGTAGAGCTATACCTCTACTCCCCCTATGGGCCGTACGGCCTGTACAGAGCCTCAGTGCCTGTACAGTATAGCTATACCTCTACTCCCCCTAAGGGCCGTACGTCCTGTACAGAGCCTCAGTGCCTGTACAGTAGAGCAATACCTCTACTCCCCTTACGGACCGTACGGCCTGTACAGAGCCTCAGTGTCTGTACAGTATAGCTATACCTCTACTCCCCCTAAGGGCCGTACGTCCTGTACAGAGCCTCAGTGTCTGTACAGTAGAGCTATACCTCTACTCCCCCTATGGACCGTACGTCCTGTACAGAGCCTCAGTGCCTGTACAAGGGTGCACTTTACTTTTAAGAATAAGCCACATATGCGTGACCAGTGCAATGTGCAGTGTACTCGAATGGGCTCAGTTTGTGATAGGGTAACTGAGGGATTAGTTGATGATATTTACGCCAGATGTCACTTGGCGTTGTAAAACAGTGAAGAGATAAAGAAGTATCTATGATTCAGTCGGTATTACAGCATTGTAATTTGCTGATAGAATTTATCCCGTTTTCCATTAATGAGTTTTTTTTAACACCACGGAGTGAATGTTGAGCCACGACATATTTCATCCTATGTTCCTAGGGCTTCAGTGCTTATTAACAAATCAGCTGAAGGGCCACCTCTTGAAATCACAGCTAGACACGTCGAGGAGTTACGCGTGAGCAGTTTGTTAATTCCATCACATGCTGGGGGCAGTGGCTGGTGTACTAATAAGGCTTTGTTCGCCAAATGCGGTACAAGCTTCTTGACAGAAATAGGAATAAATCAGGGTGTTTTAGAAAGTAGTGTCTCTTGAAGAAATCTGTTTTGAACCATACTGTGTCTAGTATGCCAAGCATCATTATATTAAATCAATAGCTGAAATTAAGCAATTGTAAGTCAGAAGAAATAAAATATGGAGATTAATATGACGGTGTAAAATCTGGTACAAAATTTATCTTATTCAATATTTTCCTGCCCGTGTTCCTCAAAGTGGAGGCAGTGTGTTCCTCCGAAAGGTCTGTTCGTTATTACCAGGCTATACGGCATCACATTCCAGACGAAGGTATCCTCTGTGGTTACCGTCGTGTGAACCCCAGACTTCGCACAGACAGACACTGCTGTATGAGCGGTAATGGGATATGTAGAGCCGGCCTGGTCATGCAGGACTGCGCTCAATACACAAAAGTAGACAAAGAAATGGAAGCGGTAATGTCACAAGTTTTGGTGAAGGAAAGGTTGTCAGGAAATGGCTGCGGCTTTCTCTCGCAACAATGGCAGCTCACACGTTTTGACTCACGTTAGCGCGCTGCGTGACAAATGGAGGTAGCCACGCGCGTGCAGAAGTGTTCCATTGAAGTCATAGGGCGGGTCGGGGAAAACGTAGTAACGAGTCCAAGTAGCTGAACAAATACATGTGAGAACTTGTTTGTGCTGCAAACACCAGATGTCTCCTCTCTGTACACCAACAGGTGACACACTGACAAAAAAAATGCCGTCTGTAACGAAGGTATGTGTTCTAATAGAGCCTGGGTAGTAAGCAGTTGGGTATGTTAACACTTAACGTCGAACACAACTATATTTGTTTTTATTACAAGGAGTTTACAACAACGACGTGTTTCGGCCCTATATGTGGGCCATCATCAGTTTGTGGTTAGACTTACAGCTTAGACTATACTAGCATGCGTGTAGTGGTTTTGGGTTGTAATGGGGCGGGTTCGAGATCTCATTATGTCACAGGGTACCATGATCCCGGGTGTATCTGGCACCCTGTAATATAATTAGATCTCATTATATCACGGGGTACCATGGTCCAGGGTGTATCTGGCACCCTGTAATATAATGAGATCTCATTATATCATGGGGTACCATGGTCCAGGGTGTATCTGGTTGGATATCGTTTTTCTTTATTCCTCATGGGGACTAGATCTCGAACCCACCCCATTACAACCCAAAACCACTACACGCATGCTAGTATAGCCTAAGCTGTAAGGTCTAACCACAACCTGATGATGGCCCACATATAGGGCCGAAACATGTCGTTGTTGTAAACTCCTTGTAATAAAAACAAATGTATTTGTGTTCGACGTTAAGTGTTAACATACCTAACTGCTTACTGTTGTACAAAACACAACGGGGATGACGCACATTAGAATTAAGACGCTGGGTAGTCAAATGTTCTTCGATTCAACTGGTCGTGCGGTCTAAGGCGTAGGTCTGCAGCCATTGGATTACCGGAATTGGGGGTTTGAATCTCGCTGAGGGCATGGAAGTTAATCTCTTGTGTTTGTTGTGTGTTGTGCAGGTAGAGGCCTCTTCGATGGGCTCATCATTCGTTCAAAGATTCATATCGAGTTTTATATGTGTGTCTAATTGCGTGTGATTTAGAAACCTCAAAAACGAGGCAAACTAAACCCTATTTGGGTTGTTGCACCACAGAGAAATGTATTCTAAAGATTTTCCGCAAAATCGGTGGTAATTTATCTACCACATTCGACGACATCACATCTCAATATGACATCAACAGCAACAAAGCATAACTCGTACTAGATTTGTGGTGTGCCTTTGTAGACTTTATTGTGTCCAGCATTTCCTTTTTCCACGGAAGATTATTTAGAACGTTGGGGTGTAATCAGACAATTTGGAAATGCCTGCCTGGCATCCCGAAGTATCACAAGTGTAATATTTCCTGTCCTCAGAACCTCGATTTCTGCCTGTAATATTTCGGTCCACATGTGTTATATAAGAGTGGACCTTTAAGTAAACTGATTGAATTACAAAGGTAAATCAATCTCCAAAGAGACCTGGACAAACCTTGAGGGTTCCAGGAAGCTGAGGCTCCCCAATGCCATGACAATCGACACATGAATGTGGTAAGGTTGTCAGCTCTACGCACCGGCCACCTTTACACTCAGGAGGTATTCCTGGTAACCACGGCCACCGGACTACAGCCCATTTGCAGTTAAATGTGTTATTATTATTATTATTATTTCTGTTAGAGGCTGACTCGACTCCAAGGCTAAAGTGCTGACGGAAGGATTATGTCAATGACGCCATCGGGAATCGAACCCGCAACCTTCAGACTTGCAGCGCAGTGTCTCAACCAACTGCGCTATGGCCTGCCCGACACTGATGGAAGTAAAGCCTTGAATTCTAACCTTATGCCATTTAACATGCAGCCGGCTAACTTAACAGTTTGGTCGTCACCTTTTGGCGCCGGAATAGTTTTTTTAATTTTAGCACACCCTGTATATAAAATTTGAATAATACAGGAAGCAAATACGTTAGAATTATGAAACAAACTGTATTTTTAAGAAAAAAAACGGAGAGTATACACCATGTTTAAAATATTCGGTACATATATTTGTTGAATAAATATATAAAATGCAAATTTAGAGGTTAGCGGTACGGTACGACCACTATAGTTGACATTAGGCGTCAAAAGGTTAAATAATGATGAGAACATAATTAAAAAGAACACGTCATATCCCTTCAAAATACAACTCTCCTAACATTACAATTTTTTCTATTTTTCCCCACTTATTATGATTAATTGTATATAATTTACACGTAATAAACAGATTATTGCCGTATATAATACTAACGGATTGTATTTATGTCTGAGAAGTGGGCCTGGTAGCTCAGTCAGTGTAGCGACTGATTACGTGCTGGACGGTCCGGGATCGAATCACGGTGGGGATGAGATATTCCGCCCGTCCAGACCGGCCCTGGGGCCCACACATCCTCCTGTATAATGGGTACCGGGTCTTTCCCGGGGGTAAAGTGCGGCTGGGGCGTGCTGCTGACCACTTCTAGTGCCGCGGTCATGGAAGAGTAGAGCTATAACTCTACCCACCCTCTGGGTCACACCGGGCCTGTAACGGGATCACTTTACCTTTACCTTTACCTTTATTTATATCTGAGAAATATTTTGATTACTATCGGGGAAGAACTAAAGTTCCAGTTCTTACTTACATGAAATCCAGGGATCACAACATAAATAGTGACCAACACCAGGCACATTTTCCCATTTTGACCGGGACCTTCGGAGCAGGAAGTGTTGGCTGCATACAGGCAACACTCACCTTTGTAAAAATAATGCAATATCAGAGCTTTTTACCATCACAGAGGGCACTTTTTTCATAGCAGGTATCAGCTACTTAATTTTCATGGTAAGATACACTCTGCGATAATGGCAGACTGCCTTACCTTGTGACAGCTTTATGATCCGTGCTATTTATATGGCATGATATCCTATCCAGTAGTTATTCATCATGATTCAGAACTTGCCATTCCCACAACTCCCATTTTTATATGTAAATTGTAAGCTAACCATTAGTCATAACGTCACACTCTTGAGTCAAATCCTAGTCTGTTGACTGCAAATCCCCTCCTTTTCCGCGACTCTCTTTGTATACTTTGAAGTTTTGACTTGTTCGGCTATATTTCTCATTAAATTTAATTCTGTTTATTATTGGAGAGATTTGTTAGCTCTTTTTGTGACAAATACTCATGTGTATAAGGGGGACCGCGGTAGCACAGTGGCTAAGGTGCTGTGCTACAAATCGGAAGGTCGCTGGCTCGATCCCAGCCGGTGTCATTGGAAATTTAATTGACATAAAATCCTTCCGATCGCACTAAGGCCCTGAGGTCGACTCCGGCTCTAACAGAAATGAGTACCAGGAGCATTTCCTGGGGGTAAAGGCGGCCGGTGCGTAGGGCTGACAACCTTACCACCATCCTGTGCCTTTTTCATGAAAGGTGGGAATCTTAACTTCCTGGAACCCTCTGAATCACTCCAGGTCTGTAACGGGACTGATTTACCTTTACTTTTATGTATAATATCAGATTCCTCTATTTTCATGTATACTACATAATATAATACAATACATTTTGTTCACAATTCATTGTGATTAGTGCGATGTGTTTTTATTGTAATCGCCATAATTTGATTTCATTACCGGTTATTCTTATCAGGTTTTCATGTAACGAATTTTCTCAACTAATTTTCGAAAATTACTCAAATATCAAATTTCACGAAAAACCGTCCGGCGGGAGCCGAGTTGTTCCTCGCGGAAGGACGGACAGTTGGACATGGAGTAGCTTTTCTCAATTTTGCGAAATCAACTAAAACCTTCATGTCTCGGTAAGAGAGGTCATGCAACATTTTGCTGATTGTGGGGAAACCGACGAGGTATCGGGTTACCGAACTGCTGGGACATGACTACGTGTAGTAAATATTTGAACGTCCTGATAAACCCTAATACCCTAAAACAGTGTCCGTTTCCCTGAAGCCTTGCTGGGGAACATCAAACACTAAACCAGTCCATGTATTTCATAACTAATTCTAACTTGCTCTTTCCCCTACTCTTTTATTCGTCTGCGTCTTTCTTTTAGCCCGTTTCTCAGCTTTCGCTTTAAAAGTGTGAAACAGAAATTCTTTGTGTTTGCGTCCATTTTCCCGCCCGCTTTTCGCTTGGTTCGTCCAGGCTATTTCGCCTGTACGAATGCTGTCTCTTCTCCAGGAGCCACTCGGACGCTCAGTTCAGTCGGTTGTCTCGCGCACAGCAGGACGGTGCAATTTTTCATCCGGACCAACATCCATAGGACTCGAAAACCCAGGACTGTGCAGCCATCCAACGCAACCTAACCTAACCTGGACTGCTGCCGGTATATGGCCTACATAAATATCGCGACTACCATGGTGGTGTTAATTATTAGGGGGTGGAAGGTTGGGGGAGGGGCGGTTGAAGGTTTGGGGATGTAACAGAATGAGGGGTTGGAATGCCCACTCTTTCACTCTGCCTGCGGGTAAATGCGCAGTGACGTATTGTTTTAACATGCTAATGGCTGGGACGTAACTTCTCTCTGCGAGAGAAAGAGAAACTGTGTCCACTCCTGCAGTTTCCACACTCTCTTTTTCTAACAAAGCTTGCACCATCCTCGATTGCTCATTCTATTGTGTGTGTGTGTGTGTGTGTGTGTGTGTGTGTATGTGTGTGTGTGTGTGTGTGTGGTGTATGTGGAGGTGGGTTTGCTGATTACTGTTTTGTGGATTTTGCGTCTGCTTCACATTTGTGTGCATTTTAGAGCAGTTGTAGAAGCGAGTGTGTGTGTGTTTATGTTTATGTGGTTTCTGCGAGCAGGAACATGCTTCGCCTAGATGACGTCATTCTTTTAAATACTTTCGATAAAAACATATAATTGTTGTACAGTTGTTGTTCAGCATATTGTCATGGTGACAAATTCTTTTCCACGTTTATAAATTCCCGATAAATTTTGACATTGACTGACAATGATTGTCACTATAGCATTTGGCTAGAGTTTCATGAATTTAATATTATAGTATGCTAGTTTTTAAGTGTATTTTAAGTACATTTTTCTAATGATACCAATTATCACATATCCTTAGCGTAAGAATAGTAACCCACTAGACATTTGTACATAAACAACTAATGATAATCCAATTGTAACAGCCCTAGGTCATGGTACCCACTATTGAAACAACTAGAACTCGTTCCCCCTTCTCCCCCCAACCCAATCCCCAACAGCCCCCAAAAAACACCCCACACATCTTGTGTAACTACTGTGTAAGTTAAATCACAACCTGAAGATGGTCCACACGTAGGGCCGAAACATGCAGTTGTATTACTACATTTAGAAACGTGATAATGTGCTGGAAATTTTAATGCAGGATATTTTGGAAACGTGCATGAGAGGTAAATTGCTCCTTTGCTTAAGCACTACAACATGGAGACATCTCTACTTATTATTAGTCCCACTAGTAGATTGCAGTGTGAAATCAGGTTCACGCTCCGGTTGCTTTATCCCTAGAGGAATTAACCCCGGTGCCGTTGAATAAATGGCAGATGGGAACCAAAATTGATCAGGAAACGACAGAGAAGAGTAAATTTCCTGTTTCTGCTAGGAATGAAATCCTGATTTCTCGGTTGAAGCACACGGTCTAGCTGCTACACGCAATGAGCAGTCCCAGTTCCTGTAATCATATGCGATGCTTCGATAATGATATAACACGTCTCTGGCGAGTTGAAAGGATGCAGAGAATTTGTTTCTCACAGAGTTTAGTATCGATAAATTCGGCACTGATTTATCCTTACCCTTTCCGAGGCCTCGCACATGAAGTGAGTTTTGATATTACTGCTGCCTAAGTCCTGTATAGCCCTTTACCTTTAAAAAGCCCTGTGGTCACAGGCCTGGACAGATCCTTAGAGCGCCAGGAGCTACAGGTTCTCAGAATTTATGGACTTTCCTCACATGAAGGCGGCAATTTTGTCAGTCCCAAGCACCGGCCGCCTTAACCCGCAAGAAGATATCCCTGGTCCTCATTTCAGTCACAGACTGAGTAGATTCCAGGGCCACAGTGCGGCCGGAAGGTTTAAATCAATAAAAAAATCCCAGTGGACCTATCGGGAATGGAACCCGGCTTGTAGCGCAGTGCTGTAACCAAATGCATCACCACATGTTCTTGTCCGGTTTTGATGACAATTGAATTTTCTCGACAGATTTTAGAAAAATTCTGAAATGTCAAACGCCACGCAAATCCGTCCAGTGGAGGGCGAGTTGTACCATGCGGACGGACGGACGGATATTACAGCAGGAAAACAGAGTAGTTAACTAAATAATAGAATGAACCTTTCTCAGAGAATTCCTTTACAAATCGTGAAAATTCAGTGTGCAGAATTGTTGTCGGGAACGTATTAGTAACCATACTAATCAAGACATGACCCAACGTTTATGAAATTCAAAGTGCATGACCGTTTTCACATAAGTCGGTTACTTTTAATGTTACTGTCTGACTTATGTTCAGTAATCACCATCTCACCTTAGTCCTTTAAGATCCATTCTTATAATATTCTTAACTCTTACTCGAATGATCTGGGGAGACAGCGGTGGCACAGTGGTTAAGGTGCTGTGTTACAAATCGGAAGGCCGCTGTTTCGATTCCAGATGGTATCATTGGTATTTTTCATTCACATACTCCTGGCTCTGGGGTGGACTCAGCCTCTAACAGAAATGAGTACCAGAAGCTTTTCCTGGGGGTAAAGGCGGCCGGTGCGTAGGGCTGACAAACTTACCACAATCCTGTGCCGTTGTCATGTAATCTGGTAACCTTAACTTCCTGGAACTCTTTGGGCCACTCCAGGCCTATAAC
>Ga0131853_10022078_pt1 | contig 11527 bp, 6 predicted proteins | sample TergutLab28metaG_FD_92764 | JGI IMG/M metagenome (GOLD analysis project Ga0131853, IMG submission 92764) | Labiotermes labralis P1 segment gut microbial communities from Petit-Saut dam, French Guiana - Lab288 P1 (version 2) (version 2) | ecosystem: Host-associated > Arthropoda: Insects >...
ATCCAACCAGATGCAACAGTATGCAGATATTTATTTACTGCAAAGTCACTCTACATGTTTCGGGTGTCACAGCACCCATCATCAGGAGTACTAAAAACTGTAACCGCAACCTCCGTTACAGGTTATAATACTGGTACAGCTACTTCCCTCCAACGTGGCCCGATCGGGCCACGTTGGAGGGAAGTACCTGCGGTTACAGTTTTTAGTAATCCTGATGATGGGTGCTGTGACACCCGAAACATGTAGAGTGACTTAGCAGTAAATAAATATCTGCATATTGTTGCATCTGGTTGGACTTTTATTAACATTGAATTACGATGCACGGAACCATGAATTTAAAATCTGTAAGATATTTCATTTTATACGCTGAGTGAAAGTACAATTACATATAAATGGATTTCAAGTCGTGAAACTGGCGACATCACAAAATATGATCAGCTTGTTCGTATCATTTCGTCTAACTCTTTTCACTAACGTTTACTTCCTTCCTGTGCTCTCATTCTCGTATTGCCGTAGTAATACTTTGGCTTTCTCTTCATATAATTTTTATTCCTTATAACCCGGACTTCTGCAGCAGCTGTTAGCATAACTGTTTTCATTTCCTTACACTTTTTATTTATATCGAGACTCTTGAATGAATCAATCATGTAGGTCCACTGCTCAGTTCTAATCTCACAATACCAACTTTGTACGCTCTTCTTGTTATAATGTGATTTAAACGTTTACTTCTGTTTGACCCTTTAAAGACGAAGCGCAGGCTAGTTTTTATTGAAGACCCAGTTCTTACCTAGCAGTAAACACTTTTCAGCTCGGTTATAAAAACCAATCAGTTTATGATGTGACACAAAGTCGCTCTTTGTTCTCAGATAAATACAAAACACATAAATACAGTGTGGCAGAGCGTACAGTTCTTGAATGTTAAACTGTTGGTGCATCACGTGACCGGTAGGCTTTAAAAGGTTAATATGCAAGCGTTATACGTTCTATTTTCGAGTATAGTTTACTCAGAAGTGGGAAATGTTTGGACATAATGCCCGTGCTCCTTCAATTAATTATATCAACCGCATTATTGACCCTGGCATTTAGGAGAACAACACAGTATATCCCCAGTTCTATAAGCAACAAAATGTCCCTAGATAGTGGGGTAACTGCGGGTAAACTAATAGGGTGGTAGATAAGGGGTGGGACTCTGCTCCGGTGGCTAGGCGAATGTTTATCAACCTTTTCCCGTGAAAGCTGCTCTGTTTCCAGCTAACCACAAAGCCTTGGGTTTGGTAAGCAGTTTACTGCAAGGCTGTTCATCGTATTCCATACCAGGAAGGTTGTATATGAGGGAGAAGGCTACCTTACAATCCACAATTAATTTATAAAATTCCCTTGCTGCAGAATATGAGGAAGGAACATTAGCTGAAATACACAATACGCACGGATTTCCAGTAGGGACGGTGGTCTACAAGTAATAAATGTGCAATGTTCGTTTATTGTAAAAAAATAAACAACATAAAGACAGTTAATAAACCACCTAAAAGTGTGGCCGGGTTCAAAGATCTGGGAACGACGCTAATAAATCAAACTTGCATTCGCAAAAACTTAGCGGCAGAATAAAGCGGCGAATGTTTGCTTCGGTTAAGAACCACTTGCATTTCCACCTCCTGTCTAAAAGCGTAAAGATTAAAGCATACAGAACTATAGTTTTGCCCTTTGTATTGCGTAGGTGTAAAACATGGTTTCTCGCACTGAGGGAAAACATGAACTAAAGAATCACCGTAATTTGCAATGCACCGTCACACACACAAATTTTAAATCAATTATTGAACTGATATTCAGTAACAAGTCGATGTTAAATAATGCCTACATTCAAATCATACATTTACTGAAACCTCGCTGATATTCCTAAAAAAAAAAACTGTGTTCTGTAATAATTGTTAAAACATTGAATGGCTTTCCATGTTTTGTTACGTATGTACGCATGTATGTATGCATATATCTTGCTCCGCGATTATCATGAAAGAGTAGTAGACCAGAGAAGTACGTATTTGCTCTGATTTGCGGATCTGAAAGCCCCTCAGGCCGCCAGAACAACGTCTCCAGTGGTTCAGTAGTGCCAAAAGTCGTTGAATGATATCTCCACCCACCATACTGCGGGGCTGTATTGGGTCCCTGGACATGCTGGGGTAAGAGAAAAAGAAATGGCCGACAAGCTAGCAAGAGATGGTTCTGTTTAGGAGTTTGTTGGACCTGAGCCGTCCTTGGGGGTCTCTAGGCAGATTATAATAAGAAAGATAAAAGGCTGGTTGGATAACCAGCACTGGGCAAGGTGGCGAGGTCTTGGTAGTACTCAGGGACAGGATCGAGAATTAATTTTGGGCCCCAGTTCGAGTGCAAAGAGCAGACTTTTGTCCTTTAATAGGACACAATCCAGGGTCAGGATTGGCTTTCATACTGGACCTAACACCCTGAGAAGACATCTTCACTTGATGGGGCTAAATAACAATCCCTTATGTAGGAGGTGTGGAGTAGAGGTTTAAACCTCGGCCCACATTCTCCGTGAATGTAAGGTTTTGACTTCACTCAGACACGTATATCTGGGTTCCTTTTTCTTGGATCCAGAGGATATTAAGAGTTTAATCTGGGAGCCATCTGGAACTTTAGAAAAGGAACAGGGTTCTCCTGAACTGATATCAGATAATGGGGCACAAAGGTCCCGTTAATTAAGGCCAAGTTGCATCGGGACCACAAGGGCTCGAACCCAAATGCTTTTAAAGCAATCAATCATGAAAGACGGAAGTACGTGGGAACTATCATGCATAATAAGTGATTTATGCTTTTGCGTGCTACGACGGTGTGTAGGAAATTACACTTGCGTAGCGCACAATTTATAATGCATAACCTCAAAGCAGGCTCCAAGTTTTCCTTTTCAGGACATTGTGAAGAATATTCTGACCAATGAGGAAGAACCTAGGGGGAGGATGGAAAAAATTGCTTGACGAGAAATTTCACGATACGCATTGTTGACCGGGTGCCCAAATGACGAATGGTGAAATTCGCGGATTATGTGGTAGGAATTAGAGAGACGAGATAAGAATAGAGACTTTTGGTGAGAAACTCTGAAGGAAAGATACCACTTGGAAAATCTAGGGTAGATAGGACAATAATTGTAATACTAGTTGCACGCGTCCGAGTAATTCGCACGTAAAAACAATAAAATATTTCCACAATAAATATTTATTTACGTATTTAAAACTTCAAAGCACTTCTCGATATACAGTATTTGATGTTATCAACTTGTTATTCTCTGTACTTTGTCGATACTAATCAATAACTGTAACAGCGACATTGTCAAATGAAGCGGATTGGAAAAATGCCACATAAGGCTGACCATAGGAAAAGCAGTCGATTATAGATATATTCCAACACCTTCAAGTGTCTACCCTTGGATCTTATTGATTGTCTTATCAATTAAGATTTTGATGGGAAATCTTCATCCGTGTGCAATGAAATGTTCTGGACAGACAGCTGCGGCTGTCTGTCCAGAACATTTCATTGAATTCTATAGATGAGAAAGCTTCAAGACTTTATCACCCGCACAGTTTGAAGGAAATGGTTGAATCTGATGGACATACGGAATCCTGGTTGTAAGGATAGCTCTTCTAGAGCAAATAACTTTCGCTGTTAAGAAAAGTTGTGCAACCGTCTTACGATCACGTGCTGCTGGCACCGGAGGCCAAAGAAAATTAACAAATTTCACGCACTTCCCATGACTTCCGGTCGAGGCAGCATTATCAATTTTTAACGTTGGGGTTTCTGTTAGAAACAACTTTTTGAGAAGAAATTAATGAAAACAAAAGACACTGCCATTAATGTCGAATCGCAAGCTTACTAAAAATGTCTATATTGAAAATAGGCGATCGGTTTTTCAGTAATCATGAGGCCGCAAACAAACGTGACTTATTAATGTAGATACAGTTTGCTTCCGAACGTAGGAGTTTGTTTTGAGTATTTTTGACGATGGAAAAAAGTTATTGTAAATAATGATAATGTTTATTATGATTATGGATCTTAAAACTATAGGACAGGGTGACGTAGTTTGAATATACGTGGCTTATGAGTTACCAGTGGATTTTCATAAGACGAATGAAATTCTTTCACTACTAGCTGACAAGACATTTTATTCTTAAGAAGGACTATAGTTAGTTAGTCAGGTAACATGTGCCATTGGCCTAGCAAAGCAGAATGTAATAAGCAGGGAGTGTTCAGGTTTTCACAGTATTTGCTGCTTATTCGTAATAATTGACAGTAATCGAATCCAGGAAGTTTCTTATTCGGGTGATAAGACACGATAGTGGCAGCAGCTGGATCGAGTGAGCAGAAAAAAAAAACAAGCAGTAGCATTTTCTTCTCGCGTACCACCTGCCAGAGAGGTCCATTAATGTAAGGCGGAGTAACAAGCGAAGCAGGAACACGCGTGAGGAACATGATAGGCTACGGGTTCTGCATAACCGAGCACCAAGCCACGCGCTTCGCTCATCTCGGAAGTAGATGTGAACACTGGGCCGCAACGACAACACTGAAACATTACGTGTTTCTCTTCTGTACGTGCAGATGGATTGCAGGATAGTGCGCGGAAATCAGCCACGGGTGACTGCGAATTGGAAAAATTAATGTTTCACAGTAATCCTCTCATATGCCGCGTTGAACATGGTTTGCAGTTGGTAAGGTCGTGTCAGGTGAAGTTAAATTGTTCGCGGGATACACTGTATAGGTGGCTGCTTAGGCCGCATAGCCGGGCTGAAAACTGCGGAATTCCTTGGTTGCCTGATAAACGGCGTATTAACTGCTCTAGGAAGACAGCTCCATGGAGTCACGCTGTCTTAAATCATGAACCAGTGAACACGCCATATTAATATTTCACCACTGAATTCCGCTTGTTTTACGCCCTTTCGCTTTAACGCCCCTTGCCAATTTAAACCACATCTTAATTTGCGATCTCTCGTTTTAGGTTCAACGTCCTTTGGCTGACTGCATTTGATTATGCTAACCTCTTATTTCTGATAGGAACATCATTTTTATTTATGTCTACTTCTTCAGAAATTAAACCAGAGAGTAAAACAAGGGATGGGGTATATATATATATGTATATATAGTATTAAATTCTCGTGAGTCTCTTCACAGTTATAAAGACATGTAGTAAGAATGGATCAGTGAAGAACATTTAAGAAAATTTTTGAGAGTAAACCTGAGGGAAGTAGAAGAAAGGGAAGACCTAGATAGAGATAGCTGGAAGAAGTGGAGAAGGATCTACGGGAGATGAAGGTTAAGAGATGGCGACAGATGACAGTCGATAGGAACAATGGGCGTCCGTAATGGAGGCCAAGGCTCCCAGAGGACCGTAGAGTCAAGGAGTAAGTAAGTAAGCACTGTCACAAATCTTTAGAAAATCTTTGTCATTGGACTTGGACAACGAACCCCATCGAGCAGAAGCCCACGTCAGAAGCCAAGAACCGCTTAGTCATTCAAACAAATTCTTTTTCATACTAAACCAGAAGAATTCAGTCAATATCCCTATACGCTATTTCTCTAAGACTCGCTTTCATACAATTCTCCCATCAGCGTATAGTTTTCCAAGTGGCCTCTTCATTTTAGATTTCCTGACCTATACATCTGGTTTATTAATTTTTTTGTCATGTAAAACATAAATGGTTTATAATATCTCTAACCGGCACACCACTTCTACTCTGCCAAAGATACGCCTGCAACTTGACTGAATCCGCACAGCAATTACTGGATTATCGGACAGTGAACTGCCGTCCGCACACCGCCTGCATTGTATGAAGGTCGTCTCCATTACTGCAAAATCATTATTGAAGAGCAGCGAGCACACCATGTGGTCGTCATTACAGCAAACAGCTTTACCAACACTAAAATACATGTTTGCCTTTCGTTCTTATTGGGGAGTCTACAACCAAATGTCAGTCTGTCTGTCTGTCTGTCTGTTTGTCTTCTGTAAGAAACCTGAACATACCTGGGCAGACTTTTTGACAATTTATCCTGGGGAGTTTTACTTAAATTTGTTGTTACTTTTCAATCCTTGTTAAACTAGAAAGACAGTAACGAAGGTTTTACATGAATATTGACGTTCCTTCTGAGCACAGCTAAAAGTAAGTCGCCCCTGACTCACTACATATTTATGGGAGCAACACATGCTACGTTCCGGATGTGACATAAATGCCTCTTTCTTTTGCGTGTTGTGTGTTTTCAGGTAGTGGCTTTGCGTTGGGCCGATCCCTCGTACAGAAGAGTCCTATCGAGTGCGGTGTGTCTTGAACGTGTTCTTGAAACCTTAGCAATGAGGCGGCCTGGGCCCAAGTATGCTGCTGCTTCACCCCCCCCCCCAAAAAACTCTTCGAAATAACGAGGCAGATTCGAAATAGAGACATGTATTAAGCTCCCGTCAAGTCTTGCGGCTTTCGAGAAAATTTGGCCAAAGCAAACGTAAGGGAATACGACGAAATTGTTCACATTGCCTGGCCAGAAATTTGAAGTTCTCACGGCGGGGACTATGGATAACACTGACTTCTTGTATGTGACACCGTTTAGTCTGGTACAAGTGTAACACCGTTTCAGGGGATCCTACTGTCTGCATTGCCTAAATAGACGATCATTCCTTGGTGATAGAAGCTGCTTGCCCTGAGGATAGACCCAGTATGACCCATTCAAACATCTGTAAACTACTACCACACTATACGGTGTCACATCCCAGAAGCCCCAAATCTTCATTTCTTAACATGTTTTAAGTGTAGCCGTAGTATCATTATTTTATCGCGAAAGTAAGGTTATGGTATTTTTATGTGTGTCCATCCATGTGAGTGCCCCAATAATATATTTTTAAACAAATGGGCTGATTTCCAAGAAACTTTGTATATATGTTATGTTACTAGAGGACACTCCAGCACTCTCTCTTCCATTTCCTGCCTGTATTAATACCTACGAGGTGCGAGCCAAAAATTTTCCGACCTTGTGTCCTGGAGGGCAAACCAAAAATCATGCAGCTGCGCTGACAGTTAGAGATGAGATGATGTATCGTGAATTATTCCGATGAGTGTCGCCATTAACAGTGTCTTGCTTTTTTGTGCAGTGCACATTTAAATGTGCCGATGTTTGTCGACGTTTTGCGATCACGTAGCTCAGTAAAACAACAGAAATTAGGGAACAGAAATTGTGCATCGTAAATCAGCTTCTGAGACTGGATGAAATTCTTAATAAGTCTTTAGTGATAACGTCACGAATAGAATAGGAACTGGTAAGCGGTGTTCGCATTTCAAAAATGAGCAAACGTCGAATGAGGTTTGTAGACGTTCAGGTCGCCCATTGTTAATTTGGACTGACGAAGATGTGGAAAGAGTAGAGAACAGATGGCGTAATAGACAACAGTAAAACAATCCGTCAATACACAACACTGTATTATATTAATCTAAAAATCTACATGTTTCGGCTGTATGAGACAACAATGCGATCCCCCATGCACGCGCCCTGAGAAAAGAGGCAATACCGCGCGTACCGAACACCCCCTCAAGGCCATTTTCGGAGCGGAAATTTTCAGTCTGTGGTATTTAACCTGGGGAAATGAGTAAGAAATTTACCAGAAACTCTCACCACTTGTACTACAAGTGTGAAGGGCACAAGTTTAGTGAAAATGTAGGAATTTATCAGTTTCTACCATTTTATGGACATTTAATTAGAGAAATTTATCTAATTTTTTAAAGAAAGATGTTAATGTGAAGGAAGTTCCTTAATTATGAGGCTGATATAGCCTTTCAACGACACACGCAAAACATTCACGCTGCCACACTCTAGTTTACTTGCTCCATTCCTATTACAATACCGCAGTCCTGATACTTTTGTCTCGCACCTCGTACATGACAGCAAAGCGCATTTATGTGGCGGACCGACAATTGGGCCACTTGTTGTAGGAACTCGACGTGGTAAAGGCTATTCCAAAAATTTAGAGGTCTATAATCGTAAATTTGTTATAGACAATAAACAATATCGCGACTGAGCGAAACGGACGTTTAGCTGTCGGTTCCACTGAACCGGGCGTGTGAAGTTTGTTAAGGATAATAACGCTCCATTGCAGTGGGTACTTCGCGCAAAGTAGCAATTTAAGTTTTCGTTGTGTTTCGTTACGGGCACATATAAACACTTCGAAAGAAATATGTCGAAGTGTTTTAAATATTATAAAGCATATTTTAATGTTCTTTCTTTTTTCCACGACAAATTCATTTAAGCTTAACTCAGTGTTCAAAAGCTAAAGGAAGAGGTAAAGCTATCCCTACACAAGCCTGGACAGGCCCTTATGTTTCCAGGGGGGTGAAGCTTCCAGGATTCGAGACAATCGGTAAATGAAGGTGGTAAGGTTGTCAGCCTCAAGCAGCGGCCGCCTTTACCATCCAGGAGTCGATCCCAGGTTCAAAGGGCGGCCGAAATTATTACGACAATGGAAAATCCAATGATTTCATCGGGAATTGAACCCGCGACCTTCCTGCTTGTAGCGCAGTGCCTCAACCAACTGCGCCACCGCGTATCCCAGTGTCCAAACAGCTCGCCACCAAAACCTATTGTGAGCCAGTTCAATCCAATTCACATCTTGGCAATCTCTTTCACTAACATCTATTTTAATATTACTCCCCAAATTAGTTGTGTTATAACTGATACCTCTCAAACAGTCCTCTTGCTACTGAACCAGCAGTTGGTCGCTCGTGGCGGTCACGTGCCGTCATGACCGCACTGCCTGCCACTTCAACAGCAGGTGGGGATCTTAATGACACAAGGAATTTTCATACAATACCAAAATAAAACTATTTTCTACTTTTGACTTAAAATTGTTCCCGCCATAGGGGACAAATTACAACTGGCGTGAGATGAACAGAGAATGTGTGACGAAACTGGGTACTATAATTTGAACGAGAAATCATATAACAGGCATTTGGCTAAGTTTCTTCAGAATGTGAATTTCTAAACAATTTTTATTTAAATGACTATGTGGAATAGAGTTCTCTCTTCTTTTGTAATAAATTTCGCGAACGGAACAAAAAACTGCTCGCTCTCGAAGGCTACAGGTGACTTAGAGGTTATTTTAGTTCAAAAAAATTATTTTTTAGTCAATTGAAGCGATGCAGATTTTTGCGTTTTAGAAAATTTTGTAATGAATGTTTTCATCAACAGAGCCATACCAACTGTACCATCAGACAATTTATGATTGTTTATCAGCAATTAGATAATCTTCTAGGCATTGTGAAATGAACTCTTCATCTCGTGTATGATAATACCGTTTAAAACAGGCTTAGGTTAGTTTTAATTTTAAAAATTAATACATCACCTAACTTTGCTATATGGAATGAGTATTCTGTCCACAGGCATCATAGGTCTATATTGCTCTGACGGTGATGTGGAATGGTAAACTAACACACTCAATCAATCATATTAATTTTAAATGAATTTAACACTGTTGCATAGCCTACTATCTTTGAAATTCCTATAATTTTGAACTTAGACAAATTTACAGTCCACAGACTTAAAATAATAACAAATATACACCATCTCTGCACAATAGAGGATTATTACATGTAGGAAAACCATACCAAATTCACAGCCGTATTTAAAAGTCAGCAAATATATATATATATATATATATATATAGTGATACCTCGGCTAACGAGTGACCCTGCTAAGGAATTTTTCGGCTAACGAAGATTTTTTTTCGCTGTTTTTCGGACTCGGCTAACGATAATGGATTCGGCTAACGAATGTTTTAGTGGATGCGCGCGCATAAAGCAGCAAACATGAAAGGTCGGGCCATTCCAGGAGCTTATCTTTTCCGTCTGTATGTGTGTTTCGGCTAACGAAGATTTCGGCTAAGGAATGTGATTCAGGAACGAATTACCTGCGTTAGCCGAGGTATCACTATATGTATATATATATATATATATATATATATATATATATATATATATATATAGTTATTAGATACTAACAATACGGTCATCTAACACATCTCAGTAATGTGGCCACATGTTCCGACTACTTGCTATAGCTAGTCTTATCCACAGTATTACAAATTAACACCAAATTTAAACACTAGTGAACTACATTTCTTGCCCTAAATCTACACTCTTTTTCCATGGTGTGAGAGCCCCCAGTGGGCCACGGCCCCATTATCGACGCTCAGGCACACCACACTCGGCGGGTCTCCTCTGGAAGAGTGATCAGCCTGTCGCAGGAACCTCTACCTGACAGCCCACACCACTCACAACAGACAGACATCCATGCTGCCTGCGGAATTCGAACCCGCAGTCCCAGCAAGTCAGAGGCCTCAGACCCACCACTCGGCCACTGGAATCGCCTATACTATTTATGCAAATATTAAATTCAAAGAACAAGCAAATGGCTATCTCTCGTATTTATTTATGAACAGAGGGGGTTCTGTCAGTTCGTTTCGAATATCCTAATGTGTTGGAATGGAACTTGTTGGCAGCACTGTATGTCTGAAACAGGAGCACACGCTACATGACTATTTTGGTATTGTCTAATAACACACATTTACTAACTTGTAAATACAGCTGTGTATTTGGTATTGTTTTCTTACAATTAATTGAAAACACACAGCGGTAAGCACGAGGATTATGTTAGTCCTTCGTTTATTTGTTCGCAGCTTTCCTAAATTTGTCATCCTTTATTCGGCCACGTCAGTTAAATCATTGCTGTACAACGTAGGAAGTCACTTCTGGCTTTACTTTGCATCACACGTGTTAAAAATGTGACTTTTAGAAACTCTGGTGATTAAACATCAAATTCGGATCAGTATAGGGAGAAACTGTATGGAAAATGCTTTGACTTCAAATGTTCACAACGTGTCATTCTGACCCATCATGAGCACTACTTACAAAGAAGAAAACTACAGTGGGTATATATATATATATATATATATATATATATATATATATATATATGCTAATTCGCCATTGAACAGGATTTTGCTTTCTTTAAGGTGAGAATTGTTTGACAGTCATTATATTTATCTGATAATTCACATATCTCACTTATCTTTTTCCAATTTACAAATTATTTGAATTATACTGTAGTGCACCGTATTAATGTTGTCAATGCTCTTGTTTAAGCTATTAATTAGGTTGTATCTTTTTTTGGAAAGGCGCACCTGATACAAAGCACGTGTTTGGAAGTACACTTTAAGTTTATCGGTTATAACCTTATGAGCAGGCAATTCGCATTCGAAAGCAAAAGGGTGTTGATTCATAGAGTTCAATATACTAGTACACGGCAGTCCCTAATTCTTAAAAAAAAATGGTTTAAAGATGGTTTAAAATTGTATTTTGCCCATTTTAAACAATGCTGTGACCGCCTCTGTGGTCTAGTGGTCAGAGTTTCTGGCTACAGATACAGAGGTCCCGGGTTCGATCCCCGGCGCTACCAGATTTTCTGAGTAGTAGTGGGTCTGGAACGGGGTCCACTC
>Ga0131853_10022079_pt1 | contig 11527 bp, 9 predicted proteins | sample TergutLab28metaG_FD_92764 | JGI IMG/M metagenome (GOLD analysis project Ga0131853, IMG submission 92764) | Labiotermes labralis P1 segment gut microbial communities from Petit-Saut dam, French Guiana - Lab288 P1 (version 2) (version 2) | ecosystem: Host-associated > Arthropoda: Insects >...
GATTGCGACCATACCACTGGCCAAATCCTCATCGCCCTCGGGCATGATATGAGTACGCCTAAGACAGAAGCCGCAACTTGCACGGAAGTTGGCTACAATGGTTACTCTGAGTGCCAGCGTACGGATTGCGACCATACCACTGGCCAAATCCTCATCGCCCTCGGGCACAACTACACAGGAACTTGGTATGTAGATATTCCAGCGACATGTAGTACTGAGGGCGTGAGCAGAGGCACATGCACTCGTTGCGGTGACAATAACGCAACACAACCGATCAACAAGGACCCCGGCGCCCACGATTTCAGAGCCAGCAGCGGTGGCCACAGTGTGGTGGAAGACGGAGTCTTGTATTACGTATGTGGCCTTTGCGGAGAACGAGTCACAGCTACTGACATCCTTGTGGCAGGAGACCTTGCCGTGACAAGGGGTGCAACTTCTACCGGTGCTAATCTTAGGGTGAGTGTAACGGTAAAAGGCGGACAATTAACCACAATTCCTTGGTCACAAATGAGAAGAGTTGATACTGGTCAACTTTTACGGAATAACGAAACGGGCTATGGGGATTGGGTCTATGTTGAATTCGACTACCTTGGTATCACTTACAGAGTGGAGATTCTCTTGAACGGCGAAAATGGGAGTGGTTGGGATGTTGCTCCTGGTAATGACAGTATTCGTGATCCTGTGGTAGTGGGGCTAACTACCCCCTAACCCCCACCCACCTCCCACGTAAAAACCACGGCCGCCCTTGGCTTCATGTCAAGGGCGGCCACTTATGTCCCCCTATGATTTGCAGACAAAATTAAAAGCCTCTGGAAGTCCAGAGGCTTTCGCGCATTATCTAGGTAAATTTTATTTAAGCCAATTTTCAACCGTCAACCCCTCGACACGCTCAAATTCACGAACGTTATCGGTAACGACAATAAGCCCTTTCGATTTTGCGTGGGCAGCTATCAACATATCCATTTGTCCAATCGGTGTTCCCTTACGTCTAAGCAAAGCGCATATTTCACCATATGAAACGGCACATGACCCATCAAACGGCAATATTTCAACCAGCGGCAAAAATGCAATCAGTGTTGCCCTGTTTTTATCATAGGCGGCGCTATTGCAAACCCCAAATTCTAGCTCGGCCAGCGTAATTGATGAAATAGCGACACCAGCATTCTTTTTTTCTGAAAAAATAGATAAGACTTTGGGATTATGTTTTAAAATGAATATGCAAGTGCTTGTGTCAAGCATATATTTCATAGTGATGCCCTCGGTGCTTGATTATTTTCTTGCCTTGCATTTAAAATCGCATCCCCAAAATCATCCCCAATTGGCTGGCTATTTAAAAAACCAGTCCAAGCACTATCTTTAGGAAATAATAGTACAAGATCGCCAACTTTTTTTATTCCAACCTCATTCCCCGAAAAACGATATTCTTTCGGAAGTCGGACAGCTTGGCTTTGACCGTTGACAAATAATTTAGCTATATCCAATTTAATCACCTCTGCAATTATAGTATATACTATAGTATATACTGTTGTCAATGCTTTTTAATTTTTTGAACTGCGCTCTTTTTATTTGCGCGTCAAGTGGGGTTTTAAAATGAGCAGCCATCCGCATCACCGTCCTCCCGAAGTGACGCCAGATAAACCCTTGTCACGTCGTCTCTGCCGTGGCCGAGCAATTTTGCTACTTTCTTCCTCGCCTGAAACTCGCTGTCACCGGATTCTATGTATTGCTTGTACCATTCAATCGCGCAAGTATGCCGAAGTCCGTGGAACGTCATAGGCCGCACGGAACCGGGGTCTTGAATATCAGGTTTGTGCCTTCGGATAAATTCCTCTAACCGTTGCATGGCAAGGTGGGTTTTATCCTCCGGCTCCACGAACAGCTTGTGTCCCCTCGGCGTTATAGCCAGCATCTTTTTTAGCTCGATTCCTATGGAAAGGTTAATGGGCACGTCACGCACAAGCCCGCCCTTGCCTTTTATAGTAATGATTCCCGTCTTTACGGCTTTTGCCGCGATTTGCGTGTCGATGCGGAAGCATTCGTGCAGCCGCAGTGCCGCATAACGCGCCAGACAAAAAATTGCGGCGTAATCCTCGTGGTCAAGCTCCATTGCCTTTGCGACAAAGAGATTAAATTCACGCTGGCTCCAAGTGCGGTCTGTTTGTCCGTACTGTCGTTTTTGCAAATTGAGTTCGGCGTTGTCCGGCAGTTTATGCCTTGCGTTTGGAATCTGATCATGGAAGAATCGAATCGCAGAAAGTTCTGTTTTGATGTACGCCGGCGAGCGCCAGTGTTCCTCAAGATTGGCAACATAAGCGGCAACATGCTTCGGCGCGATGTTGGCGATTCGCTCCAACTTGTATCCTTCCGCAATAAATGCAAGAAATCGTTTAAATGCCTCCGCATACCTTTGCTTTGTTTTGTAACTGCCCTGCCGGTTATGTTTGAAAATCTTGTCGAACTGGATAAGCAAATTTGCGTAAATGTTTTTGTTTAACATCTGGGATACCCCCTAAAAATTTTATATTTTATATTGCAAAAAAGTCATGCGAAAAATCTATCGTTTGTCGGGTCGGCACCCATTGAAACAACAGATTGAGTGTAATATCTGTGTGGCTACGAAAGGGCGCACCTATCCCGTGGAACAAGGCCATTTCCGCCCCGTTTCGGGCGTGATCCCTTGTATAACCGATTGAACGAGTTTACTTTGGATTACCACAATCCCGCATAAAATCGGGCTTCTCTCGTTCCAAAGCTAACCCGTACCGCGGCCTCGTGCCTCGTCCGTCTCGTTCAGAAATAACCCTGAGTTGAGTACCTTCTTCCGTCTGAGCCTTTCAAAAAAGGCTGGAGATTTGTCCTCCACGGAGAACGCCGTGCTGTATGCAGAAGCGCTAGGAAGATAAATTCGCTTTCAGCGAAAAGTCCATGTCTGCATTCAAAGCATTCCTGCCGAAGCAGGTACGGCAATAGCCGCTGGCGTTTTTATACCGCCCTACCTCTGCCATGTGGAGCTGCCGGCGGCGTGAACTTTCCGGCAATTCCACCCGGAGACGCTGCCAAACGCCCCCTTGCGATGTGTTCTTGGTCGATTGTCCGGCTTCCCACAAAAGGGGCAACCGCCGGACAAGACCATAAACTACCTGCCATCGCCAAGCAGGTAAATTAAATTAATAGATGATAAAATATTAAGCTCGGGTTCTTGCCCAAATGGTTGGCAACCATTCAGCTTTTCATTTTCACGGGGCTTTTTGCCCTCATTTTGGCCGTTTGAACATAAAAAGACCGCGATTTCCCATACGGGTTAAATCACAGTCTTTTTTGTTCGTTGTTCTAAATTTTAATCGGTATCGTCGTTTGAAATCCCGTAAAGGCGTACCTATACAGGGAATTCACACTCATACCTAGCGGAAATGTGAACCAACATGGACGGCAATTTACATGTTCCAGTTCGGTTCAACACGCTTGCAAAGCAATCCCGCACACTCATACCTAAGAGAACATTTTCATTGTATCATATATTTTCACGCTTGTAATCTAGCAATTTTTGCTATGGGTGTCAAAACTGGCGTTTATCCATCACAAGCAACAAGAGCCCATTGTCTAAAAAGCGTTTTAAAGCAACATTTGCTCGTAGAAACAGCGCTCATAAATAAGTCGGATGCACTAACAAACAGTCTGGTTGCGTTTATAGCTCCGATTTTCATCGTATACCAGAGTTTAGAGCGCAGATATGCTCTGTCAGGTATTTTATCGACCCGATAATCCATAAGATAAACATAAAGAAAAAACGTGCTCCATCTGAATACCTCTATTATACAAGAAAACCGCGCTACAAGGCAATGGAAAACATCACCTTGTAGCGCGGTTTTTGTACAGGATATGTATCTTGCTTACTTTAATCAATCTAGTTATCCGGTTGGCCGGTACACATAGCTGGGGCATTAATATGTATGCCTATAATTACTTATCGCACCACTTCTTTGACAACATAAGCCCATAATAAAACCAAGCATAAAAATACAAAATAACCGAAATAATAGCCGGGTATTCCGTTACTCCCATAAACTTCGGTATAAATGCAGCAATAATCATAGCAAGAGAAACAATACTGAATATTCGTATCACTTTGATTTTTCTACAAAAGATTAAATTAACAATGGTAGACAGTATAAAAGCTCCTTCCGAAGTAAGAATGAAAATGTAGACGATATCGAACCATTGTCGCTCTATCCCCTGATAAAAAATACCCATGATAGTAAGAGTAGCGACAGCAAATACAAAACAATTAAGTATATGAATAAACTTTTTCACAACAATACCTCCTGTAAATTATAGAAATTATTATCATTACATAGCATCAAATACAGGCCGCAACGCTACCCGGTATATTTACGTTGCCGTAACCTCTTTGTTGCTGGTCTTTTTTGTGCCAAAAAGTATAACCAATAGCCGCAAGAACATCGGCCAGCGCAAGCATTTTCACCGCTAAGTCATAGCCCATACTGAATATATGCATTGTAAAAGCGGTTTTTTGTATGCTTCACAAATTTAAAATTGATAGTTGCTTTTGTTATGCGCTTTTTGCCTTATTTTATATTTCGTTAAAGTAAGCTTTAGCGAAATATTTAGTGCTATGGACTAGCAAAATGATTATAGGCTATCCTTTAATCTACTTGGCGCCTTGGACAGCAGCGAGGTTCCCGTAGGTTGTCTCCGCACAAAGGTAGGAATGCATTACACTTTAACATACGTCGCTTGGAACTCTTCGGCTTTTCGGGCTAACCTCGATCTCCTGCATTTCGCATTTATGCTCTTTTATTCTTTTTACTAACGATATAAGCTCGTCTCCCCTGAATGAATCCGACTGTATTATATCCCAATTTCCCAACAAAGTTCACCGTTCCTGCCGCCGTCAAGCAAGACGGTCTATTTTTTCGTGAAAGCAAAGTGCGAAAGCTGCTGCTGTGCGGTTCTTGCCGTTGGCGGCAGCTTCTAAATCTTCATGCTTGAACCCGTTGCGGAAGCATGTTATAATTGACGTAAACAGTATTCACAGACAATGACAGGATGGTATGAATTATGTCAAAAAAGCGGATGGAAACCAGCGAAAAAGCCCTGAAAAAAGAGAATAAACTGAAAAAGACAAAACGAAAAAATCTTATGGTTGTGAGTTTTTGCGTCTTAGCAGTAGTGGTTGCGTTGGCATTTGTGATACACTCTGTTGTCCGGCAAAGCAATGTGGAAACATACCGTGACGGAGGGCAGATGGTCCAGCTTCATCCCGATGGAAATTTCGCCGCCACTTTAGCGCATAACGTGAATAAAATTGGCACATATTCCAAAACAGTCGATGGCGACAGGACTATTGTTACATTCAATATAAATGGTGTCGAAGAGGTTGGTTGGATTGAGAATAATGTGCTGCGTATGCCGGATGAATGGGACGACGGCCACAACCACGGCAATCTATTGCCTAAGAGATAGGAGAAGTTAAAAAAATATACGCGGTAAGCCTCTCCTATCCCCAGGACAGGCTCTGGCTATGCCGCTCTCAAGGGGTTACATCATCGAAGAATCCGCATAAAGAATTATTTATTGAAAATGGCTGCTTATCGGCGGTCTGTTTTGTTGTGTCTTTTTTTCAACCTTATTTCCCTCTTTAACTATCATACGCTGAAAGCGCAGCTCTGACGATTTTTCCGGGCGTCGTTCCCTCACGTTCTGCTTTCTGTGTCAGATGTTCATATTCCGCTTGGCTCATTTCTAGCACTATGTCAATTGCAACACGGGCAAGGGATGATTTATCTCTCTCCTTTTTTTTGATACCAGTTTGTTCATCAATCTTTATAATCTGATCTTCCACCAAATAAAAAGATACTTGTTGTTTTTTTTCTGGTGCGGCCTTTCTACCGACTTTTGCCGAAGCTTGTTTACCAGTCTGATCCGCTACTGGTTGCGCTGCCAATATCTCGTCGCCCTGCTCATGGCCTTTTCCCAAAAGACTGTCAAACAGTTGATCGGTATCCACACGCTTTTTCCCCTGTGGCATATATTAACCCTCCTGTTTTTTTAAATATTCTTCAATAAATGCGGTGTAGTCCTGTCCTACTATGCTTTCTGGACTGTAGGAAAATATATCTAGCTTGTTTGCTTGTGCTTCTTCAACAACAACGCTGCTACGGATAAAGGTGTTAAATATTGGCATTTGCAATTCTCTTCCGATCCGCTCTGTCAGATCTCGCATATCTTTATTTATGTTTGTGCGTGGATTAAAACGTGTTATTAAAATACCAATGACGGAGAGCTTTTGATTATAGCAGTATTTCCGCACATTTTTAATGGTCGTATTAAGCTGGATCATTCCAGTAGTCGCATATACCCCAGCATGTGTAGGGATAATTATTTGATTTGCCAGCGTGAAAGCATTTATTGTGAAAGTACCAAGTGACGGCGGGGTATCTATCACGATGAAATCATACCGCCCAGCAATCGGATCAATATATTCTTTAAGCCGTTGTTCTTTACCAAGTGGCGGCAACTCTGTTTCAAACCCGGCAAGCATGATGTTTGCCGGTATCATATCAAAGCAATCTAATTTCTGTATGGCTTCCTCTGCGGGAACCTCGCCTTTTATCACATCATAAATGGTATGGCTTTCTTGACACTCTGCTCCGGCTGTGTCGGAAAAATTTCCCTGAGGGTCTACATCGATTGCCAGTACTTTATATCCCCGGCTATGTAATCCAGCAGCAAGGGCGGTGCTGGTAGTGGTTTTGCCAACGCCGCCTTTTTGATTTGCAATAGCAATAATTTTAGTCATAGTTCACTTCCCCTTCGCGCGGATCAAGGCGTATACATTTTTCTGAAACCACATCTTGATATCCGTCTTTTTTATTATTCCACCGGTTTTTGGCGGTTGAAAACAACGATAACAACCCCTAAATTTTAACGCAGTCAAAGCAGTAGTATCTTAGTACCATAATACTATATCATACTGCAATTATAGTGTCAAGTAATTTTAGTGTCATAATACTATATAATATTATAATTATAGTGTTAAGTAATTATAATATCAATAATAAAATTATCATTTTAGCTGATTACCGCCTAGCATCACAAGGCGGTGTTTTTTTCGTGAAGGCAAAGGGTGAAGGCTGCTGTTGATAAGGCGGCTATATTGCCCGAAATGTAAGCGGCTGCACCATGAACTTTATCGACAACACGATGAATTACATCTTTTGCCCCACAGTAAAGTATCCTAAGGGCCTAAAAAAATAGTATACATGCGGGTGGCAGGGGCGTTCACATGGGCCGCTCCCGCCATACCTGCCCGCGCGGCGGGAAGCCGGACCCGTTTACCGCGTGACGGTGGACCCACGACACCGAAATATTCAAGGCCATCGGGTGTTGGTTATAACAATAAAGGCAAAAAAATTTAGTCATTTATTTTTGTTGATTAACAAACCAACAAACGTTTACGTTTGCTAGCTTGTTTTATATCTTGTTTTATATCTTGTTTTATATCTTGTTTTCGGGTTTAAAAAATCCTATGATTATGCGGTTTAAGAAACACAGTTGACTAGACGAATCCGCACAGTTGACTAGATGGATCCGCACAGTTGACTAGATGGATCCGCACAGTTGACTAGATGGATCCGCACAGTTGACTAGACGGATCCGCATTTTACCGACACCAGTCAACTAGCCTAGTGTAATTGACAAGTCTAGTTAACTATGATATTATCATTTTGTTTAGGAGGTGGTATATATTGACAGTTATTAAAAGCAACTATTTAGTAAAAAAAAGAAATATGCTTAACGAGATACGCGCCAACAGCATGACGCTACAAGAGTTACGCTTTTTCAGTATTTATTTAAGTAAAATTCATAAGGACAATCCCGAAACAAGGGTTGTGCGCTTTCCCATTGCGGATTTTCAAGCTATTATGGAGCTTGGTAGCAGGATAAAAATTGACTACATGAAAGGCGTTGCCAACAGCTTGTTATGCAAGGTCGTGAACGTGCCGAATGAGCGCGGCGGTTTTACTGCGTTTCAGCTTTTCAAAGAGTGTGTAGTAGATATGGACAACACGGGCACGTGGTATGTGGAGATTGACGCACACGATAAAGCGTTGCCGCTGATATTCGAGTTCAAAAATAATTATTTCAGCTATCAGTTATGGAACGCTCTCCGGCTTAAAAGCTCTAATCAATTGCGCATGTATGAAATATTAAAACAGTATGAGAAAATTGGCACAAGAGTATTAGCCGTTGAAGAGTTGAAAGATTTATTGGGCATAGCGAGAGACGAATATCTGCGGTTTGGAAACTTCAAACAATGGGTGCTTGACGGTTGCCAACGAGCGTTAGCTGAAACCACCGATATAAAATTTACATATGAGCCATACGGCAAACGAGGTAAAGGTGGCAAAATATTATTCCTAAAATTTACCATACAAAAAAATGGGAATTATACAGATCAGCTTACGCTTGACGAATTTATCGAGCAGAATATGGAAGAAGATGCAGAGGATTCCCCCTATGATGAAAAGATGATTTATTTAGCCGATGCTTGCGACAATGAATTTTCTATCAAAGAAATTATTGTCTTACATGATTTAATGCTTGAACATTTGCCATATGAAACGGTTCGCGACCAAATTGAGTGTTATAACTACTTAATGCGAAAATACAGGTACATGAATATGCAGAGTGAAAAAAAGCCTATTCCAAAGCGATTTAGATATATGCGAAGCATTATTGGAAAAGATTAAATTGCAGATGCTTTCGCCCGAGGAAAGATGTCTACCGCGCCCACGGACGCAGATGTGAAGGTGTGGCTTCTCCGGAGTTTGTGTTATATCCCCATGCCCCTGGGACATAATTAACGCGGGATTGTCCCGTTATCCAGTAAGCCTTTGCTCTTTGTTGCCGTTATAACACTAAAGTATTATGGTACTAAAAAAGCAAAGCGGTAGGCAAAAATATCAAGAAAGGTGCCAAAATGCAAATTTCCGTCAAGGAAGTGGGGCGGTGTCACACAACAGGCAGATATAACCACGCCGCCGAGGTTTTTTTCCCCTTGTCTTCAATCAAACATTTTTAAAAATTTAAAAGAATAAAAAATATTTGAAGTAACTCATCATAAAAATGGATTTAGCCATTAAATTTACGCAGAAAAAGATGAAAATCTTAAAAAATGTAACCAATTTGTAACCGTGAAGATGTAAAATGTGGAATGGATGCCTAGTAATTTGGGATATTAATCCATTGTTAGTAAATTACGGCATTAAAAGAAAATAAAGTCGCTACAAGAGCCAACACTTAAAATTTGAAGGAAAAGGGAGATATTTGTTATGAAAAAAAATCTTACGGCAATCGCGCTTGTTTTAGCATTGGCTTTTTCCATATCTGTTCCGGTGTTCGCCGAGGCAGATCCTGTATTGGTGGATAATACAGGCTTTGAAATAAGCGCGAGGATAAACGGCTCTTACGTTAATGTGTCCGATCCATTGTATGATCTTACAGACGACGGCGCGGGAAATTTTTATTTAACAATTTACTACGATATGAAGGCTACCGGCGCAGATAGGTTTCGGCTAGGCGGCATACAGTTCAAAATGGCAGGCAGCGTCAGTACATTCCGTGTTGATTCTATAGACGTGATGGAACGCGGTGTCGGTACTGTAGAATATTTTTATCCTGTTGATCCTCATGGGCTTGTTATAACGAAAACCGGCGATGATGTTTACGTGTTAAGTACGCAATTTACTTATCTGCCGGAAGACTTAGGCCGATATGAAGTATATGTTGACGGTAAATTTGCCGGCAGCCTTAACATTAAGCATGTAAATGCCGAAAAAGATGATCTTCTCCTGCTGCTCACCACCGACGCGCACAGTGTCAAAGCCGGAGATTCCATCATCCTGAAAACCGCGTTTAACAAGGAAGTGGACACTAACGCGGCTATCCTTACCTACACCTTTAATACCGAAAAATTCGAGTATGTAGGCTTTACCGGAGCGAGCGGAATCACTGTTCTGAAAGAAGAGGAACTCCCCGATGGACGGATCAACATAACGGTAATGAGGCTCACCTATGACACCAAAGACTACGGCGAAATTATACTGCGCGCGAAAAATGATGCTGTTTTTGACGATGACTACGAGACCGTTTATGTCAGCGCCAGGTATGTATTTTTGAAGGATAAGCAAGATATAGAGGACAAGGAGATCAGAACCGCCGACGCATCCGCTAGAATATCGACGTTTATTCAACCAGAAAGCTTTACCCTGCTCGACCTCTCCTACATAGTTGAATTGTTCAACAGGGGCATTGACAATACACATCCTGGCTGGATAACCGAAGGCTACGTCTTATGGGATTTCAACCGCGACGGCAAGATTGACACTTATGATATCGTCTTTGTAGCACAGAGGATCAGGTAATCAAGTTTAGCCTCCCGCCCCCCGCCGAAAGCGGCGGGGGGTTAATTAAAGTAAGCCATAAACTCAGCGTTGCGCCCATGCGAATTAAATTTCAGGAGGATTTAAGTAATGTTGCGTAAAAAAATCTTAGCTTTATTCCTGGCGGTGATTATGACAGTTTCTACGGTTACGCCTGCAATGGCGACAGAATATGTAACTGTTAACAAAGAGCAGACGGCGCATTCAGACTGTATTGATGGAGCGCATGGTTGTTTGGAGCCCGACAACGAGCATGAGCATGAACCTGCGCTGGCAGCAGATAGAACTGTTAACGAAGAACAGACAGCACATTCAGACTTTATCGATATCGCGATCGATGAAGTAAATTTTTATTTGGAAACTGACAACGAGCATGAGCATGGATCTGCGCTGGCAGCAGATTATGGAGTAATTGAAGAAGAACAGGGATTAGAGCCGATCGAGCTTGAAATGTTTATGGCGGCTTCTCCTGTCATTATAGTGACATTCGACCCTAACAACGGAGAGAGTACCTTTGAGAGTGAAGTCGATTTTCCCTCCGATTCGGTTGAAAATCCCGGCGCTCCCAATGGTAAGGACGGATACATATTCAAGTTTTGGTCTTTTGACGGCGTAGAATTTGATTTCAGCATACCAGCCGGTGAAGTGAACAACGGGCGGAACTTTAGGTTGACGGCTATTTGGGAGCCCATCGTGTACACGGTAACTTACGAACCTGGAACCCAGGGTACATTCACGGCCCAGGTAACCAATAATCTGGTATACGGCGCCACAACGCCAACGGCCCCGACGGTAACCGGCAATCCCGGTTGGACATTCGACGGCTGGTCCCCTGTGCCGACGGCCACAGTGGAAGGTAACGTAACCTATGTTGCGCAGTGGTCGCAGGGCATCTACACCGTGACTTACGAACCTGGAACCCAGGGTACATTCACGGCCCAGGTAACCAATAATCTGGTATACGGCGACACTACGCCAACGGCCCCGACGGTAACCGGCAATCCCGGCTGGACATTCGGCGGCTGGTCCCCTGTGCCGACGGCCACAGTGGAAGGTAACGC
>Ga0131853_10022080_pt1 | contig 11526 bp, 8 predicted proteins | sample TergutLab28metaG_FD_92764 | JGI IMG/M metagenome (GOLD analysis project Ga0131853, IMG submission 92764) | Labiotermes labralis P1 segment gut microbial communities from Petit-Saut dam, French Guiana - Lab288 P1 (version 2) (version 2) | ecosystem: Host-associated > Arthropoda: Insects >...
ACAAGCGTCCGCCACCTGTCTCTATCCTGGGCCAGCCCAATCCAGTCCATATACCCACATCCCACTTCCTGGAGATCCATCCTAATATTATCCACCCATCTACGCCTAGGTCTTCCCAGTGGTCTTTTCCCCTCCGGTTTCCCCACCAAGACCCTATACACCCCCTCTCCTCACCCATACGCGCCACATGCCGAGCTCATCTCATTCTTCTCGATTTTATCACCCGCACAATATTGGGTGAGGATACAAATCATTTAGATCCTCGTTATGCAATCTCCTCCATGGATATACATAAACGAAACAATATTAAAAACACAGCACAGACAATACAAAACACAGTAAATACAAGTACACATATTAACAAAACACCCACACATACACACACCCACATACCCACACACCACAAAACAAGTTAAAAAAAACCACAGTACAAGCTAAAACACAATACAAGATATACCCAAATGAAATAGTCACAATAACATCAAGGACCCTCAATACAAGGTCACCTAATGTACATGACACTTTTATCCCCAAGAACTTTTCCGTAACTCACTTCACTTCACATAAATCACGAAGATCTAAGTACATTTGTGAATATTTTAGTTACTAACTACTTACCACATTTTCTGAGGATAGCGATCGATAATACTCGATGCGGATCGACAGTAATCGTTCCTAATATGCCTTATTTCCTCAACGTTACGTTGTAGTACATTTCTGCTTTATTTTATTCCCAATCCTGCCGCCCCATATTGGCCCATTTTACTGGCCCCTGATGACAGACAAATGTAGAACAACTGATGGATTATGAGTGGTGGAGGGAGACTGAAGTGTTTGGAGACACACCTGCTCCAGTGTCACTCCTTACCCTAGAAATTTAGTATAAATTATACTGGAAATAAATTCGGGTCTTGCTGTGGGAAGCCGGTGTTGTACCCCCCTGATCTTTGGCACGTCCAACATTTTGCAGATACAACGGTTAAATAAATCTTATACAGTCACAATACATTCGGTGCCCACCATTACCACCATCAGGAAAGTCCACCTCCATGAACAGAAATATGGCTAAAAGTAATCCCATTACAGGCCTGGACAAGCCCTGAGGGTTCCAGGAGGTTTAGGCTACCAGATTTCAAGACAATCGGCACATGTAGGTGGTAAGGTTGTCAGACCTAAGCACTGGCCGCCTGTACCCACCAGGAAATATTCCTGGTACTCATTTCTGTTAGAGGCTGAGTCGACCCAATGGCCACAGTGCGGCCGGAAGAATTATGTCAATGACAAATTCCAATGACACCAACAGGAATCGAACCCGCTACCTTCCAGCTTGTAGCGCAGTGCCTTAACCAACTGCGCCACCGCGCGACAATACGGAAACATCCCTACTTACTGTAAACTGTCTTACACACACACACACACAGTCACTTTCCGTCCTAATCAATACAGAACGTGCCCAACAAACACAGTAGTCCGGAAGCTGTCGAGCATCGTTGAAATCCAGAGTTGTAGTAGTAGTAGTTGGCACTTGTACAATAGTTGGCATATATCGGTGTGTATGCGTGCGTGTGTGCGTGCGTGCGTGGTGTTTGTTTACATGTGTGTACTGGGGTAGGCCGCTGCTCGACAGCTACAGGACTGCTGCTCAGGTTCTCCAAGCTCTGTGTCTTTGGGGACACGAAGTGAATCTGCTTGTGTGCGTACGATAGACAGTTCACAGTAGCCATGTTGCGGTTCACAGAGGTTGACTTCTCTGATGATGGTGGTGGTGGCTGCCACCGAAACATGTAGTGTGACTGTATAAGAAATTTTTGAACCCTGATATGTTTCGACGTGTTTACTGCAGTGTTACTTCAGTGTTTGTGAGTTTAAAACGTATTAAAAAATTGCCAATACTGGGACTCGAACCGACGTACTTTGTTTCGCGAAGACTGCTTTATCGCGTGTTAATGAGCTCGGCTACCACCGGCTGCGGCGATTTACCCTCCCCCCCCCCTTGCAATATCCATCCCTGGCAGCAGAGCTAGGTAGCCGCACGCCTCAGAAAATTAATGAATTTTAATTCATGTTTTGTCTTCAAATTAACCAAATGTTTGGTGTGTTTGGTTAATATATACGCGGCGTGACCTATTGTAATGAATGGAAGCCACAGTAACGCCACGAACGCATAAATATGGGGAAAGTAAAACGACTCGAATTATGATGGCAGCTGTAGGTCACGTTACTTCCGGTGTGGGAACTGGAAAATTTCAAACTGCTTGATGTTTGTTGCACAGAGTGTACATTTTGTTGTATCATTTTTAAAGACAATAGCAGTACAAACAACACTGTGAAACTCGAAGAAGGGGTACACAAGTTCCAGTTGAAACTTTCAGCTGTATTGCATTATCTCCATCCCACCCACAGGGGCACTGAAACCTCCCAACCAGCTACCCGTCAAATTGGTATCGGGAACTGTTTCCCCGAGAGTAAAGAGGCTGGAGAATGAAACTGACCGCCTATCTCCATCTAGCGCGGAGATTAAGAATGCATGGAGCTACCCAACCACTTCCCCATATGTTGTTATGTTATGGTGCTTAACTGAACACAGAGGCAGAGCCTGGTGTACCGTCTGAAGGTGAATGAACTTGTGTTTGGAGCGGGGGGCCACGAAGGTAAGCGAGAGAAGAATTTTCTGATACAGAGTCGCTCTGTTTCTAGGAACTAGCTATTCCGTTCTTAATATTTTGCATCTTTTGTTGTTGTTATTATTATTATTATTATTATCATCATCATCATCATCATCATCATCATCAGGCAATACAGTCCGTTGTGGACCTTTGTTTTCAATAAAACCTTCCTCAATTACCGACGGTCTCTGACCATTGTCTCCCTGTTTTTAATTCCCATTATATGTAAATCCTCCTCAACCTTGTCCCTCCATCTTTTACATGGTCTTCTTCTTTTCTTATCTTTCGTGCCTTGCTTTATTATCAGTTAGGGTCCATCAAAGTACTGTTGTTAGAAAAAAAAATAAACTTCAATATTTTATGTTAAACTGTAGTATTTGGTATTACATTTTAATGTAAAACCAGGTGTATATTTATTGTCTAACAAGTGTATTTTGCTTGATTCTAATACATTTAGAGTTTTTATTTTTGAAGAAAGAATTTCGCTGAATGACGTGGGTGTTGAAAGGTTCTTCTGCTGTCCCTCCGTCACATATTCGTGCACGCGGGCTGACCGACTACCGCGTGACTAGGATACAACCCACACACGATGTCGCGTGCTGGAATCTGCCAAACAAACCAGCGATCGTGAAGGTGATCCGACGGCTGTACCTTGAGAATCTCGAACTGGTTAGCTAGGTCCCTGCAGTTTAATGCTGGGACAGACCGCTGTGAGCAGGTGTGGCCACAGCTGATCGAGAATGCAGACGCTCCCCCCATTCCATCCACCATATCACGATGGAAAGCACGGAAGCAGACGCACGTAAATGGGTTCGCCGTATAAGCACTAGCCAATCAGGAAATTTTCTGATTTTGTGTTATCAAAATGTTAATCCTTTCGGTACAAAAGAAATCCCGTCACACGACGTCCCGCACATGGAGGAAGTTGTTCGAGAATAGTTTGCTGAGGACGAGGTAACAGGGGAGTTGAGAAAACTACATAAAGCGGAGTTTTATAATCTGTGCTCCCCACCAAATATTATTCGGTGATCAAGTGAAGAAGAATGAGATGGGCGGAGCATGTAGCGCGTGTAGTGGAGGGGAGAGGTGCATACAAGATCACGATGGGAACCTAAAGGAGACCACTTGGAATACCTAGCCGAAGAGGGGAGGATAATACGAAAATGGATCTTCATGAAGCGGCATGGGAGCACGGACTGGATTTATGTGGCTCAGGATAGGGAGAGGTGGGGGGGCCGAATGAACATTCGGATTCCATAATATGTGGGGGAATTTCTTGTTAACTTCTCAAGAATGGCTCTAGTCCATTAAGTTAGTTAGTTAGTTAGATTACTTTTCAGTAGTGAGCTAGTATTGGGAAACTGTTATTTTTTTTTTACAATGGTCTGTTTTGGGGCCTTAGTTTTCCATATCCCTCTATCCATAAATTATGTGTGATGAAACAAATTTATTTTAGGTATACTAGTGACGTCAACATTTTCGTACTTTTAAATACGCTAATGGCTGTTCTCTGCTACAGTTCGCTGATCCTGTACCAGTCTGGTGCGCCGCTAATAAAGTGCAGCTATTTCTACCTTGACGACAACCAAATGCCAGTCCCAGTGGCCGCGCGGTCTAAGGTGTGGGTCTGTGGCCGCTCGCTTGCTGGGATTGTGGGTTCGAATCCCACCGGAGGCATGGATGTTTGCTGTGAGTGTTGTGTGTTGTCAGGTAGAGGTCTCTACGACGAGCTGATCAATAGTCTAGAGGAGTCCTCCAGACTGTGGGGCGTTGTTGTGTGTGATCTAGAAACCTCGTGATTGAGGAGGCCCTGACCCACTGGGGGCTTTTGCGCCATGGTAAAAAAAAAGACACTTTGATAATTTACCTGAGTAATTATTAACTCTGTTCCAATTCCCACTTACTTTCCATGTGCAAATTAGGTTTTTTGTCTGTTTGTTTTTGACACGACAACCCCCAGTGTGCCAGGGCCTCACTCACGAGGTTTGTAGATCACACACAAACACACATCACAGTCTGTAAGACTCCTCTGGACGAGGGATCAGCTCATCGCAGAGACCTCTACCTGACAACACACAACATTTAGAACGGACAGACATCCATGCCTCCGGTGGGATTCGAACCCACAATCTCAGCAAGCGAGTGGCCGCAGACCTACGCCTTAGACCGTGCGGCCACTGGGACCGACATTACAGAATTAGTAGATGGAAATCTGATTGCAGTATTAACACCAAAAACACACTTGTTTTTTGCTATATAAGGAAATTATAGAGAGGGAAGGGGAGGGGAGGGGTGATCTCTGGATTCTCGTGTGGGAGAGTGGTGTCGAGTTGGGCTACCCCTTCCGCGGACGGGGATCGAGCACCCCAGGGGTCGAAAGGTGCGGTAAATATAATCTTTACATTGTATTATTTCAATAAAATTAGCCATAGTATTCTGTACATGAAAATGTTCTTAATTAAGGGTCGATCGAAGAAAACGCCTGCCGGCTTAGGCAGTTGAAGTACAAGAAATGTCTAACAGATGACAGGAGGCACTGATTGTTTGGCCGGGAACGCATTCCATTTTGATGTAATTGCTGGGAGTTACGTTGGTCATCTTAGACTGGCATAAAGACAGCTTTTGTTTGCCGTTCGGTTGTGTGGAGATAGGTGAATAAAATCGACGAATATGTGGCTTCAATTTTCAAGTGTCTCCGACCTCTGATTTTATTTTGTATTCGTCCAGATGCATTCGTCACTTCCTTAGCATGCAGGAGTCATTTCCCCATTGCCGATCCCAAGAAATGTGTAGAATATTTCACACGTAACGCTGCCAATTCTGTCACAGGCAGTGTATCCAACTTCACTACCACTCGCAAGACAATTCCATTAACAACCTATAACCCGCAATGAATGTCTTAAAATATTTGATTGTTGCTGATACTAAACGTCATTTTTCGTTGTGTAAATTTACACATTTTCCTAATTACATCAGTTATTGATTCTTGTTCGCATTATACCATTTCTTTTCCCCTCTCTATTCTTTGCTTTTGCCGTTCTTCGATTTAAATCAGAGTGCATCTCTGTTAGAGTTACATTAATTCAGTTGATGCCAACAATCTGTCAGGCATCTGGCTGAATTTTTGCAGTCCTTTGTTGCAACTGTTCATTAGTATCGTTCATGCAGTTAACTCTCTCAAATTGTATACCATAAGTGAGATGAAGCATCACCTCGATGCTCTGGTGTTACGTAAAGCTGCTTGTGGCTTTAAATTCTTTCATAGTCTTTTTTGGACGCCAGGTCGTGCGTCTTCTTACTGGACATATCGACGGTATTTCAGTGTTCATTTTCAGCGCTTCATGCAAATATTGCCCGTCTGTGAGAGGGTGTCACCTGATCACGCGCTTAGCAGAGACGTTCGTTTGTTTAGAGAACAAATTGTATTTCTTTTTTATATGGCGTTTTAGTGGCTGTGCTTCCTTATCAGACATTCAGTTAAATTTAAGTTACGTTAAATGTGAATAGCCCTTTTGTTAGTACCTTTGTTTTGTTCTTTATTTTACATTTCTTTATTTTTTACAACAGTGCTAGTTTTTTTTTTGTATTAGTTATGGTTCTGTAACGAACCCTTGCTCTGTTGAGTCTGCATTAAATAAACAACGAAATTTGATTTAATAACTATTGTTATTGATTGTTCAAATTTTATTCTCATTTTTATTATTTTTCTCCCTATTATTATTATTATTATTATCACCATCATCATCATTTTGCAATATCTAAGCCCGCAACTTCACTGACTGACAATTCAAGAGCTGGGATTTAAACAAAACTCATGTAAGAATTAATACGTGGGAAATTTTCGGGTGAACTTTTATATTGACCCACTTGATTATCGTGCTTTATAAGTTTCAAAACGGAAGCAATGTCTTGCTGTACAAAAACTTTTAGCTGACGGTTTGTATGGGTACCTGTTTAACTGATCGTATGGAGCAGTGTCTCTTCAGAAGCTGACACCCTCTTTCGTACTCAAAAAAGACACCTGCCTTTTCAAGAACCGAAACGTTCATTCCGTATTCACAAAACCCCATCACTGCCCCGTGCTCAAAACTATTTGATACCCTTGTAAACTCCCAAGTCCATTTTCTTTAAGATCAATTATTAATGCTATTCTTCCTTCTAAGTCGTTGTTTTTAAAGTGTTCTGTATCTCTTTCCTTTAAACTTTCTAATGTTAATTTTATCATGCTTGGAATCCTTGGTGGATGGTACAAATCATAGAGCTTGTGGCTATGCGATTTCCAGTCGTGTCCTCTAACTGGCGCCCTCTAGGTACCAACAGCCCCCCCCCCCCGTTCCCCCTGTCCGCCCCTGACACGTCGATGGTTGTTGTCCTGAAGAATTCGCAAATATACCGTGACTGTGTACACAGCCTGTCTTTTGGCTGAGTGTATAGCGAAGTGTTAATGACTTTATGTCTGCAGTAAATAAACTTAAGGGTTCCTGAGGACAGGAAAATCTCACAAAAACAGAGACACTATGAGTATCCAGGATAGAGTAAAGGTTGCTGCCCTTGAATGTGGTGGTAGCATATGCTAACATAAGACAAAGCTGTAATGAGGATGTGGGTGTCAAGTGTTTTACGTTTCACAAGCTGTATGTCTGCTCGTGGGCCCATTGTTATGGCATCCGGAGCACGGAACTCGCATATCAGCAGTCAGCTGTTTCCACTAGGACAAGTGAAAGTCTTACTACGTATATCTATTGTGAAAATGTACGAATGTGGTGTGAGAAATATGACCAGCAAGTGCAGACACGCTTGGAGAGAGGAAGTCATTAAGGAAATTAGTGTTACGCTTTTGTTAGGCCTACCGTCTGTGAACTATATTCTGTGGCGGATGTGTTCCTCTTGCCCAGTAGCAGATACATATTCTGGCTTTCTATCACGCCGATATTGAGGTTCTGTATGGTAATTGGTTATGTATGTGTTTCTAAAAACGCCCCGGTACAGCCTAGTCGGTAATGTGACAAGGCTACAGGCTGTGTGGCTGAGGAATCGTGGTTCGATTCGAGGCAGGAGCCAAACATATTTCTCTTCTCTATAGCGTCCAGGCGTCTGGGGCCCACTCATCCTCATTGTCGGTGGATATAAGGGTCGATCACCAGATGGAATGAAGCTGACCTCTCCCATCGACAGCCGCTAGCTACACTCACTACCTAGCCGTCTGTTGTGATTGGTGGTGCATGTCGGGAGTAAAACACATATCATTCGTTGTAGATACACAGAATTCCTGTGTAACAGGACTGTTCACTTTCAATGCAAAGACAACTGCATGTTTTAGAAGCAAGATCAGGCCGTGAAATGACAACTTTTTTAAAAGAAGGGGGGTAAATAAGCATACGATTTATACACTTATCAAAACTTACAACAACAAAAAAAAGAGAAGAAAACTAGTTAAAATACTTCCTTATTTTGTCACTGACGGTCGGTCTGACACATCCCTCAGTCTATAAAACCTCACATTTTTAGAAACAATATGCATAAAATTTTGCATTTGGTGTTTTAATGTTTCTTGTCATCATAACTGTGTTCGAATTTCTCTATATTGAGGTCTACATTTCACCCTTTTCCATCTTCAGTCTCCTAATTTATGACATAAGGCTGTGTGGCGAAGGAAGAATTCACTAGAAGTGGAGATTTTGTGTGTTTACATATATGGTACAGTTGGTATAGCGACTCTCTATGGTCTGGACCGTCCGGGGATCGAATCCCGGTGGGGGGCGAGATTTTCCGCACCTGTCCAGACCGGCCCTTGGGCCCACCTAGCCTTTATACAATGGGTACCTGGTTTTTCCCGGGGTATAGAGGCCGGGTCGTGGCGTTGACCACCCACCTCATCTAGCGCCGAGGTTTAAAGAGTAGAGCTAACTCCTTCTGGGCTTTTGTGGCCTGTTCTAGGGCGAACATTACCTTTATGTATTTAAACGCAACGGTCACAACCATCAAACCTTGTCATTTGATCCATGGAGTTGCTCTACCACTCCAGCTGACGCTCTGAAGAGGACTGTGGCAACAAAAAATTGGAATTTATATTAAAGTACAGCTTTTTCATAATTGGAAAGGATTTTTTAAACCATCAGGAGTGAAATGCTCAAAACTGAATGCAGCCCCCGACACATATATGTGTGATTTGGTTTTCCTCACGGCTGTGAATATCAAGATCCGAGGTGTGACGCCTTATAGGTTGGTGGAGAAATTCATATTAATATTTCGAAGAGCCTTGTTATGGAGACGTTTGGTTTTTCCAAAACGTCTACGCTTATTTACGAAGCTACGTGGAGTCGCGTTCCGGAGGACAGTAATCTTTAGGTCTTCAATACATTTTGAAAGCAACGTATGAGGCAAAACACTACTAATGAGGGCAGAAAAAGGAAACTGAAGGAAAGGAGAGTGGCTACAATGGACAGCAAGGAACAGATATGGGTAGTGCCATCTGGTTCGGCCTTGAGCCTGCAGTGTTGTGAATCCGGGATGAATTGCTCCTAAGGATCAAGTTGGCACCAAAATTAAATGCCAAATGAGCTTTAAAAACCGTGCACTCAGAGAAGGCGTATGATTCACAAAGTTGTGCACCCACTTGGATCAATGCTGCCAACGTTGCAGCTCTGCTGTTCATACAAATTTGTGTTTATTAATGATCCTCGCGAGATTTTATTGCGTGTGAAGCATATAATGATATCGGCAGGTCTATTAGTGGTGGTGACGAAAGGTGCGTACATCGCCAACCATTTTGGGACTTAATGCCGTAAATTAGGGGTGAACAGACCCTGGGCACCTTGTCGCCCATGCCATTAAATGTTGTCCCGTGGTGATTAATGTATTTGGGCCCTCAATGTGGGACCGTCATTTCTTCCACGTGACGTCCAGAATATTGATGTAGCTCCTGCGAAATTTTGTGCACCCTTGTCATAAGCGTTATAGGTGAAGTGCCAATAGGATGGTTGAGCAGCGAGATGAGGGGTTTTTAGGGTAACTGTTAATATTCTTTACAAATTTTATTACAGTAAGTTAATTCAGAGAAGTCATAAATTTCGCATAATTAACTTTTCGATTTTTAGGCAGCCTGACCTTTGCTGGGGAACAAAACATCCAATCAGAAGAGGGATTTGGTATATCCGTGTTTCGGATCTGAAACCGACAGTACTTCCAACAGAGTACACAGATTATGAATCACAAGTTTATTAACACCCACGTGCGTGACTTCAGGCTTCCGCCGCGATGAGGTGAGATCTGCGACCTTCTGGGCTCTTACGCAACGTATAGTGGTAATTCCTTACCGACGTTTCGGGACAAAATATCCCTTGAAGTTAGTTTGTTCCGAAACTTCGATAAGGAATTATTTTTACCGGCTGCTTTACATCCCAGAACAGCGCAGATCTCACCTACATCGCGGCGGATCGCTACGTACATTTGTTTTCGTATTTCTGTTGCAAGTTAAAGTTTCGCTTTCAGTGGGCCAGGAGAGCGTCTATGTATGGTGTGAGATACTGCAGAGGTTATGTATTATGCTTCGTGCAGCATGTTTAATTACTGGACTTCAATATGGATCATAGTTTAACTAGGTATGGAGCGGTTTATGTATAAGCGAATTTACCTAAATGTGCATTAGGGAAAAGTGAGTTAACATTTTCCGAAGAAATCATACGCACATTATCTGTACAACTTCTCTTTATATTTGTGACACATTGTAATATTATTATTTATCCAACTTTCGCTCTCCCTTCACGTGTGCGCTCATGCTCGCAGGCATGTCCATAGTGCGCAGTACTGTACCTGCTGTGGGGGACTGTTTTGGATACGGACACACACACACACACACACACAAGGAAGTGGGAGGTGCACGTTAAATCATCAGCGTAGAGCAGAAGTTGATGTGTCCCAATTCCAGCCCCTCTTGAATTTCTTGGACCTGCTTAACCCTTATCCTGCTAACGTGGAGAATAAGGTGAATTTCTAATAATGCCAGCAGATGGCAGATGGGGTTTAACTCGGCGTTTAAAGGGTTAAACAAAATTTAAAAAAAGATGATAAAGCAGTGCCACGTTTTAAATAATTCTGAGATAACGGTACAGCATTAGTTAAACAGTGCCGAAAGCTCTCTACAATGAGCCAGCTTGATACTCTCTGCATGTGCATAAAGACCGCGTCGACTGAGCCGGCTTTCTGTTCATATAGGCCTGCTCATAAGCAGTCAACACTCTTAGTCAATTCACAGTACAGCTACTCTTGCGTTTTGTGGAACAACCCGATGTTCCCGCGTCTTTGAAAGTGAGGTTGTCTCTGTATACATGTCATGAAGGCGTATAGGGTTAGTGGAGGTGTACATCCACTCGTCCTTAAGCTCAGGACTAGATAAGAGAATAATGATGGAGAAGAAAACGAAGTTTGTCATCAAACATAAGCTTACTTTTGCATAAGAATTAAATTAATTCGGGCTGAATTATTTTCAGCGGTCCGGACCCTCCATAAACATAACGCTGAACGAGGTCGGTAAAGCAGTGTGCGTTGAGTGTGGAAGGTGCTGATGCCGGGAAACAGGGTACAAATAAAACAAGCATAAGTAAGTGGGTTTGTAATTGTAAATATGTACTGCACTCTATCTGACGGAAAACGCATGTTTCTTGGACAAATGTTTTCCTTCCATCTCGTATGCACAAAACTGATTATTTTTCGTTATAGTCTGTGCTCGTTAGCTATGTGGGCTGTGACGTAGGATTAACTAAGGGGGGAACAAGGGGGCAAATTTCCCTCCCCTAAAAGTTTTTTCTACCTAAGAATATATATATATATATATATATATATATATATATATATATATATA
>Ga0131853_10022081_pt1 | contig 11526 bp, 6 predicted proteins | sample TergutLab28metaG_FD_92764 | JGI IMG/M metagenome (GOLD analysis project Ga0131853, IMG submission 92764) | Labiotermes labralis P1 segment gut microbial communities from Petit-Saut dam, French Guiana - Lab288 P1 (version 2) (version 2) | ecosystem: Host-associated > Arthropoda: Insects >...
ATAGAACAACACTCCAAGTTTTTGTTACATACCTTACAGGTGCTCTATATGTGCACCATTTGTGATTCTACAAACATCAACACGATAATCGAGTTCGTTCCAAACTGTCTGTAGCATGTCAGCGGCGATGGTTTCAGTGGCGGTTCTGATTCGTACCTTCAGTTCCGGGATACTTGAGGGAAGAGGAGGAACATAAACATCTAGATCCGTCGGTGCAACTACATACTGCTATCTCAAGTGAACTGTGTATGACAAGTTGTTACAATCCCGACAATCATTTCGAATAACCCTGTAGAAGATGCATTGCTGTGTTAAACAATTTTAATAAACATAAACAGCACTTATATACAAGTGCCTGCTGGGATCCAAGTGGTTCTGTACAGGATTAAATTATTAATGTCAGAGTTAGAATTTATTTAGAACAAGATAGTGGGTTACGGAAATGGATAGGCAGAAGAATTTTGAATTTTCTGAGATAGGCTAGATAATTTACAGCATCTGGTTATGCCAAAATGTTTCATAAGAAATTTCTGTTTCTCTACTCTGCTGATGCTCCTGTCTCATACGCCCTGTACTCTTCTCTTATGTGTATATCTACAAAGTCTGAAGCCATTGGTTTATTGAATTTCCTATGATTATGTTCCGGGTCGGATAGCTCAGTCGGTATAGCGACTGGCTACGGGCTGGACGGTCCGGGGATCGAATCCCGGTGGGGGCGAGATTTTCCGCACATGTCCAGACCGCCCCTGGGGTCCATCCAGCCTCCTATACAATGGGTACCGGGTCTTTCCCGGGGGTAAAGTGCGGCCGGGGCGTGACGCTGACCCCTCACCCCTTCTAGTGCCGTGGTCAAGAAAGAGTAGAGCTATACCTCTATTCCCGTATGGTACGTACGGCCTGTACAGAGCCTTAGTGCCTGTACAAGGATGCACTTTACCTTTTTGCCTATGATTATGTGAAATCATCCAATTTCGTCTTGAAAAACTAACGTTTGGTGCAGAGTATTTATGAATCTTCATCACTTTCAATTTGTCCAACTTTAATAGTTTCTCTGTTTTTATGTTTCTTGACCTTCAATTGTTGTTTTCATGTTTTTTTAAAGCCTGGTATTTGCTCTATTTCGAATTCTCCCCCACGTTTGTTTTTAATATTATCATGTTGCTCTAGCCGTCTGAAACTGCGCCTTTTCATACTCATCATCCGCAGAAGACGACATCTTGTTATTTCCATCAGGTGTTACCCCATTTACACACTCTTCCTCAGCCTCACCAATATCACCCTATTTCAACCAGTACTTGGTGTTCATGTCGACTGTACTTTTTCAATGTAACAGGTACCAGTGTCACTCTAGCCGGAGCCTGAATCTACCGGCTGAGCTGCATGTCAAGCAGGCGTTTACAATTCGTGGAATTTTTCTCTTTTCTCTCCCAGTCGTCTTTAATCGCCACGTGCCCCAAGAACAGGGGCTTTAAATTTTAGAAGGAGGAAACGTGGTCGATATTGAAAGGAAGGGTAGAATACCTTTCAGGCTGTACATTTGGGCAACTGGCCCCTTGCAGTATGGCGTGATATACGTTTATGTGGTCCGGTGTTTATCAGTTACATCTCTTGCTATACTCTCCGTGGAATTGTTCGCCGTTAAACAGGATGCATGTATCCACATTCTTTTGTTTATTTTAGCCTTATGTTTTCCTGTATTAAGACCGTATGACTTGCATTTCACGTCTTTAACTTGTTGTTGTTTTCTATAGTATTCCTTCATCAATATGTAGCCATTCTTACTCACGACCATCATTCTCCAATTTCTTTTTTCTGTAAAAATATTTCTGTGCCCCTTTTAAGCCCCTCCCCTTTTCCCCCAAACTGCAACTTTCAAACACGCTATCCCATTTCGTTCGCTTTTAGTACAGCATTCAGTATCTTACGTCACAAAGACACCAACAAGATGCACACTTTTCTTAACAATTCATTTCACACATCATTCGTATCGTATCAGCGACTAGAATTCTCTTAAGACGCGTGGTGAAATACCGCAAGCTGCTGTACAGAACTCCTTCTGATGATGAACAATTACGTGTTCGAAACATGTCGAGGATAAATTCTTCTTCTTCTTCTTCTTCTTCTTCTTCTTCTTCTATTGACTCTACAACCCTGGGTGGGTCTTGGTCTGTTCGACAATTCTATTCCACACTTGTCTACCCTCAATCTTCACCCTCCAGCCAGTAATTTTCATCCTCCTTAGATCTTCTTCCACCTGGTCCATCCGTCCTAACCTGGGTCTCCCTACTGGTCTTCTTTTATATGGCTTCCATTCCGTTATTTTTCTAGTAGTTCTCGTGTTCTCCATTCTCATTACATGGGCTACCCATCTCAAAGCTTTGTGATTTTATAAATTTTATCATATCCTCTTGTTTCATCCTCTGTCTCAACTCATCATTTGTTTTAATTCCTCATGTTCCATCTGGATTTTGCGTTGGCCCATAGATCTTTCTTAATATTTTTCTTTCAAAAATCTTTAATTGATTGTCATCTGACGTGGTAAGCACCAAGGTTTCACTCCCAAATGTTACAGTGGGTCGTATTATTGTTTTGTGTATTTGAATTTTACTGTTATAGTTTAGAATTTTGCTTGATAATATTTTTTTTATGTACATAACAACATCTATTTCCAGCTTGTATTCTTTTCCTTATTTCCTCACTTATTTTGTTTTGCGTATTAATAAATAAATTAGTGAAATAAATTATTAAGTAAAAGCGTGCATCTTGTTGATCTTTCTCACGTCTGTGTTATCACGATGCACGGTTCAGGTAATGTAAAATTCAGTACCTACTTCCATATCCCAATCCGTCGTCAACGTCCTGATAATTTACTGGTGCAAGCTCACAAACATTTTAAAAATTATTTTCTTTCTATGCCATAATTTTTTGTTTGACATCCTTGCTAATTTTTTTTTCTGCAATATGCCTTCTTATTATTTGCAATACTCCAACACCCCCTTCATTTTCTTTGTCTTTTCCCATTCTCACATTAACCGTCTGCTATTTGTCACATTGTCATTAGATCGCTTATTGTCCACATGCATACAGCAGTTAATCATGAAAGGCTATTATGGCGAATAATAGTCTGTGTGCGTTTGTCATATGTTAGCTGTCTCAATATTCCAAAATAAACAAAACAAATGACAATTTAAACCAAAGTTAAAACAAGCCACTTTGTTTGTTCAATGTTATATCAACTGACTCTTCACAAACGACCCGCCTTTTGCTCCGTCCGTTTGTTTTTATTGGTTGTTTTAACCTGATTGGTTTTTAACGCGAAATTAAAAGACCTTGAAAGGGCACATTGAATAGAGAGTAGGATGGGAACTCAATCACGTCATTCAATTGAATATTCATCTGCTATCCGAAGGCTGTTACGCTCTTTCCCTGTAATAATTCGTGAATTTATTGCTCACGGCACATTTATATTCTGCAGCTGTAGGATCAGGTCGGAGGCCAATAGGAATTTCAAGTTTAGCAGTATAAAATACGTGAGGGTACTTATCTGTATAATTCTTCCCGTCATTCAATACAACACTGGTTTTGTTCAAGGTCTCTAAGCTTCGCCCGCTTGTCCTTCTGTTAAAAATAACATAGAGATGAAGACGAGTATGGCGTACTAATGGAGAGGTAATTAGAGGCGAAAGGCAAAGTACTGGGGGAAGAGCCTGTCCTAGTGCCCGCATGAAGGCTAAAATTAATGTACTTTCTATATAGAGGCTCAATTCTTACCCCACAGAGAACACAGTGTGCTTTTTTTTTTAATTTATCTCGGTATTTGACCAACTTGATGCACAAAATTTGTTTCACAATAAGTTTTATTTCTTGCCTCTACATGTTTCGAGCACATGTGTTCATCATCAGGAGGTCAAAATTGCATTACACAGCCTCTGGTATCATCACACCTATAGGTGTGATGGTGTGCTCGAAACATGTAGAGGCATGAAATAAAACTTACTGTAAAACGAAAATTTTGTGCATCAAGTTGGTTAAATACTGAGATGCAGCACGGTCAGCAAAACGTCAAAACAGTGTGCTTTGTTTAGAAAGACAAATCAGCGGATGTCATATACAGGAATATAGTTGATAATTGTAAGAGTCACGTGTAAGAAACAAATAAACTGTGTAGGGGAAAAAACGGTAGAAAATTTAAGGTTGAACATGACAGTACATATACCGTCTAAATGCCTTGAAGCTGTTCCAAATAAATTTGCCTCTGTGCACATTATAAAGGCGTAGGGGGTAGAGGTAGAGCGCTACCCATTCTTAACCTTGGTAGTAGATGGAGGTGGCTTGTTAGCTTCACACCCCTAACGCGTTACCTCCAGTGTCTATTTAATAGGAGGCCGAGTAGGCCCCCAAGTGGGTCTAAACCGTTAGGAGAAGGGAAAAATCTCACCTGTCGGGAACAGAGCCAAGAATTCTGTGTTGTCCACAAGTATTGTAGTAATTATACCGACTGAACAGTTACCGGCTGGCGGTTAGAAGTGGCACGTTAGCGGCAAAGTACAACGTTAAGGAATATTTTGGACAGTTCGAAGGACCTGTATGACCGCGACGGTTGTCGTAGCTTTCCTTTCTTATGGGCGGTGTTACGGAAAATACGCAAAGTTTTATGATCTATGTTCAAACGTTGAACTTACGGCCTTGTGTTAAGATTCCACCGTCACGCACTCGTACTGTTTAACCTTTCAAGGACTGCAGTTTGCTTTATATACACGGGTGTTTAAATTTAATAAAATCTACGTTCTGCCCGTTGACCGGGTAGCTCAGTCGGTATAGTGACTGTCTACAGGCTGGAAGGTCCAGGATCGAATCCCGGTGGGGACGACATTTTCCGCCCGTCCAGACCGGCCCTGGGGCCCACGCAGCCTCCTGTAAAATGGGTACCGGGTCTTTCCTGGGGGTAAAGTGCGGCCTGGGCGTGCTGCTGACCTCTAACCCTCATCTAGTGCCGCGGCCATGGAAGAGTAGAGCTATACCTCTACCCACCCTCTGGGCCACACCGGGCATGTAACGGGATCACTTTACCTACGTTCTGCCCACACACTGAATTTATGTGTTTTGTGTGGATCTGAGAACAAACAGCGATTATTTCCCTATACAACATTGACTGACTAGTTTGTATAACTGAGACGGAGAGTGTTTACTGCGCGGTACGGACTGGGTCTTTAAATGTAATTCCACGTTCTGCCCACACACTGTATTTATGTGTTTTGTGTGGATCTGAGAACAAGCAGCGGTTATTTCCCTATACAGCATTAACTGACTGGTTTGTATAACTGAGACGGAGAGTGTTTACTGCGCGGTACGGACTGGGCCTTCTAATATTATTCAGTTTAACTTGGTTTTTAAAAACTTGGTACGGCAAAAATAATCGTGACGTATTGAATGTGCTAGTCGCAGTTAACGTGAAGTTTCTAGTCGTGTTGGAGGGACACCAGAACAAAGAAGGACCACCTCGTATCCCTACTGTGACATCAGTAAGCAGAACGCCTCATGTGCGCCACATGGCCAGGGTGCAGTGTAGCTATCTGGCACTGAGTTGTATAGAAACATGTGGGATGCATGTTAGGGGCCGGCCTTGATGATGGAAGCAGCTCGATCTGCAGAAACCATAAAATCTACGTACAGATCTTTAGGCTACGGTGTGGCAAGCCGGAAGATTCCCTGCCGACATTAATATCCTAAATTCTACACATTATACCTTCTTGTTTATCTCTGTTAGGACGTTTCAGAGCAGTAATATCTCTCAAGGTTTTTAACGTCGTTTTCCCCCCTGTGGCGCTGAGAACCGACGCGGGCTATGAGATCCTCTTTCATGAGGTTTCTAGATCACACACAACGACGCACCACAGTCAGTAGGACTCCTCTGGACGAGTGATCACCCCTTCGCAGAGACCTCTACCTGACAGCACACAACAGAAACGCATCCATTCTCCCAGCAGGGATTCGGACCCACAGTCTCAGCAGGCGAGCGGCCTTAGACCGTGCGGCCACTGGGACCGGCTGTAACGTCGCTTAGCGTCGTAGAAATTTAGCGTCATCTTTAAGGAACATGTTATTTGAATCACTTTAATTATCAACCAACAAATGCACTATATAAAATTTCACATTAAAACACTTAAAATCACTTTTTATTTCACCAACATATGCACTTGTAAATCGATCAATATTAATGTTAACACATTAAAACATGAAAAGATAAAACATTATGATATTAAAACTGGAAGGAAGATCAAGCAACAAAGAACCCAAACCCCATCACACGTACAATATGGTAAGAAACTACCCTAAATTATCCAATAAGCCTAATTAGGAACGAATAATTATATATAACATTTGACAATATTTTCAGTTTGTAAATAACATCTCTTGACGATAACTAATAGGTTATGAATTATTTCCAGACATGCTGCCAACATACTTCATAAACAACTATAGACTAAAAGCAACTTTATTAGGTACGAACTTACTCCCTGATGATGGTTTTATGAAAAAAAACCGAAACATGTCGGAGTTTTAATATTATAATTTTTTTATCTTTTAATGTTTTAATGTGTTAACATTAATATTGATCGATTTATAAGTGCATATGTTGGTGAAATAAAAAGTAAATTTAAGTCAAATGCACGGTGCAACAATTAAACTTAAAATCACTCTGACATGTTTCGATCCTAAGATCATCCTCAGGGATGTACGTTGTTCCTTGTTAAAGTCATTTTAAAAACATTCCTCCCTGAGGATGATCTTAGGATCAAAACATGTCGGGGCGATTTTAATTGTTTTAATGTGAAATTTTATATAGTGCATTGTTGGTTAATAATTAAAGTTATTCTACGAAATGCACAGTGCAACAATGAGGATGTTACTTGATTCTTCACAGTAGCCGATTTTTGCGCCGTGAAGATAACTGCATTTTCCTGGAGATTCAGTAAATTTCTTCCAGACTCTACGGCGTCACATTCATGACAGTCTGGGCTGTGAAGTTCTTACTTTCACGCCTTACAACCCACTGTCCATTAAAACATATATATATGTGTGTGTGTGTGTGTGTGTGTTTAATGGCTGAGTAGGAAGCACAACTTTTATTGCGGCAGGAAAGGCTTTGTGGTTTGGTGACAAAAGGAAGCTAAACGAAGCGCTGCTCCATAGAAACAGAATATCATCGTATTGCCTGAGATGTTGATAAATGTACACAAAAATGGGTTAAAGTACTCTGCAAATTTAGCGACAGTTTTAGTGAGAATGGTTTTGGGTTTCACGGACAGAATTTATGAAAATCTTGTAGCTTCCGAGGAGCCGCTGTGTTTATCTGTCTGTCTGTCTGTCTCTCTGTCTCTCTCTCTCTCTCTCTGTCGCTGACGTCTGCGGCTGTGTGACGCTGCTCATGTTCTAAGCCTTTGACTGGTGACAGTGTGTGAACCCCTGACCCTTAACCAGTGGTTACGTCTGCACGATAGAACCACCGGAGTGCGAAGATTGCGCCAGATGTGTCTATAGATGTACCGGCTGTTATTCAAACCGCTACAACAGTGACTGCTCAGAATTATCGCAAAAATGTCTACACACTAAACATGTTACTTCTTCCCAGTTACTGCAGCACGCACCGAAACCAGATTGCCACCATGAAGATGGAGGCAGAATTTTCCTCCCTATAGCCATCATTCTGGGGGAAATGCAATATAGTAGTCGGTACACTGACGTGGCTACGGGTCCGAAGATATGTGGTTCGAGTTCCGGAAGGTAGAGGGTCCAGGCCGAATCCGAAGGGGTTCTTTCGCAGGTAAAAAGCTGCCGTCTTTGAATGTGACCACTCGCCTCTGTTTGCTGTCGAGGTTAAGAAAAGGAGGAACCATACCCCTTCTCCCCCCTGTGTCTTCGTGGTGTAGGCCGGGACAAATTTACGTTAATTACCAAATGTAAATTTCCGAGGACTGGCAAAATCAGATTTCCTGCAGTACATATTCCTTACACTACGTGTTCTGATCTGCATGTTTTCTATAACCTGCAACCTATTGCCACGTATCTACAATAAATCTTCTTTGTCTTCCTCAGTCATTTTTGCCGTTCGCTTCTTCCCCTTCTTCTCGTATTTACGTGTATGTGGTACACCATCTGCAAGTATCCATAGGGTTTCTCCATTGTTTCTTCTTCCTATGGCAATTTCCTGCGTTTTCCCCGAACGTATTTAACTTTGTGCTGTTCAGAAAATTTCACACCAACTTTACGTTTGTGCCACATTCATGGGTACATGCATATGATTCTCTTTCTGAATTCATAGGTGACTTTCTGTTTTCTGCTTCCCTCCTCATACCCCCAAATTTCAAATAAAGACAATAGTAGTGTATTTTCAACAAAGCCCTTTTTATACATTTATCATTAGGTTTGCACAAATCCCAAGCACCATCTTGCTAAGACGACTAGATTTTGTGGGTTGGCTCATAACATGTGTTGGTCCTCGGTACTGAAATTGCTTCGTGTCACCACAGCGGCGCCTAGAATATAGAGTAGGATCTCAGGTTTTTGTAAAATTGTGGTCTTATGATTTACATGCCGCTATCTCTGACACCATATCTTTGGCACATGGTTTTTCCTGCATGTCATTAAGACAGTAAATGCTGTTAGAAGTCCTTTTGGACTAATTTTCTCATATGGCAGTATCGGGTAATTTGATTGGCACGCTAGCGATGGAAATTCTGAACCGAAACTCACCTGTTGCGATGGTCGAACAGGCTGGAAGAAGAGTGTAAAGAGGAATCTCTCGCTTGATCGACATCATGAACAAGAACAGAGTTACCTGTTGCCATGGTAACTTGGGGTTTGTCAGTAACTTCCCGCGTGCGCTGCGGTTGTTCGCATGGCGCGCGACTCTTTGAGTCAAGATATCGTTCCGCCGACCATTTCCCGTGTGGCGCTAGTATCGGAAGCAAGTCGCGATATCCGTCCTGTACACACACGGTGAACAGTAACAAGATATCTATAACTACTCTAGTGTTATCGGCTATTTTCTGCCTTCTGTTTAATTGTTATCAGTGTCACTGTTTGTGGGAAGGAGCCAGAACGTGCAGCGTGCTTGGCACACGTTAACGGAGGGCTGTAAGTACGGAACGTTGTGCTGTTATAACACACAACAATAACCTTTGTATTACCAGTACGATACACTCGATTAAGAATCAATTTTTTTGTTGATTTATATATTTTTTTAACATTATATTAGAAAGTTCTTAAGGAATTTATTATTGTTAATTTGCTAGGACCTCAGACAATTATTTTCTCTTATTTATAATAAATCAATTTTTGTAATTTTATCAGAAGCACCGTATCGAAGGGAAAGGTATATATATATATCAGCTATAGCCCTATATCTGCCCCTGTATTCTACATATATAAAAATATGTATTTCAGTTTGTATTTCTGTTCTGGGATATGCGGGGTATTTGAAGAAATAATTTTACGGTTTTTTTTTTATCTCCGGCTATTCGCCATTAGACTGGACGCAGTCACACACACTGTGTATTGGCCAGACTAATTTTCGAGGGGGAACAGAGGTGTCCAGTGAACCCAAATTATTAGGAATAAAAATCCATGCGGAAACCTCTATGGGTATTTGTGTGTTTTAAATGTGAATTATAAAAGAATAGATGTTCATTAACCTTTAGACGCCTAACGTCAACTATAGTTGACGTACCGCACCGCTAACTTCCAAAGTTGAATTTTATATATTTATTCAACAAATATAGGTACCGAATATTTTAAACATGGTGTATACTCTCCGTTTTTTTCTCTCTCTTCAAAATGCAGTTTGTTTCATAATTCTAACGTATTTGGTTCCTGTATTTTTCACATTTTATATACAGGGTGTGCTAAAATAAAAATAATAATTCCGGCGCCAAAAGGTTAATGCAGAAAAAAAAGTGCACGGATAGTGAGTGATATATGATGTGTCTGCATGTTCTTGATTGTTACTAAATACTTGTGTGTGTTAACAAATGTTTTCTTATTCCGAAACTTGTTTTGTACTCTACGACTACAATTTTACAGTTGAGGGCTAGCGTAATAAAGTCACGGAAACAATTTCAGCCATGGCTGTTGAACGTGTTCTAGACGAATGTCCACTATTCTAATTCTGTCTGGGGCACAGCTCCCTCTTCTGTGGTCACAGATAATCAAATACATAACTTCACACAGACTTAACAAAACATCGGAATCAACAAAATGGCTGAAGCAGTGACCCTCTTCCTCACGTTTCTTACTCGCACGTTTCGAACCTTGACCTTTACTATGCCTGTGGTTTTACTCAGTGAGTCCAAACAGATGCAAGTCAGTCAGGCCACGGCCTCCTGTTTCCGCGTCGTTTTCCGTTTATTGTCGTCCTACCATCCTGTAAATCCGCGGCAGGTATTCGAGTTACTGGTAGTGCCTCTAGATAAACCTCAAAAAAAGCTGTACAAATATTTCAGGAAATAAGCATTAAAAACTAAAGATTTTTATTTAAATTAGAACGAACTGCTTTTCGTTTCACAGTTATTCTTATTTATTCTTATTTGTTTTGTCTGCACTAGTGTAAGGACTACTGCCACCGGGTGAAAACCCAATTGCAGTAAGTAATAATAACGAAAGTAATAAATAGTACTAATAATAATTACGTTACACAGGTCTGTTGTAGAGGAAAAATTTTGCAAATTTTTTATTTATAGATATCAACGAAGCCCCTGCTTCAGATCGCATATAACGTCACAGATATCACTGTACGGTATAACGCCCCTCATAAGACGCTTCAAGTGACAAAGACGCATCCTATAATTAAAGAGGTATTTTGCGGATTTAATAGCCAACAACTAAGTAAGAGTTCATAATCAGCAGTTAAGACGCGGGGTGGTCTGAGGTTTTTTTCCAGGAAAAAAAATCCGTCTTATAAGGCAGGAAATACAGTAATGGAATGTAGAATATGGCAAAGTCTGGTGATGCGTTGTGTTGCAGCTGTTCCGTTGTTAAAGTCCGCGTTAAATGTTGTTTGTTTTATCTGAATAATATTAGATGAGAGCTGAGGCGTAAGTTTATATTCTTGTGCGAAAGAAAATCCAATTTAGGCATTCTGAACTGGAAGTAAGTGCCTGTGAATGCGCTTAAAATGTCTTTGTTTATATGTTAGCTGGAGGAAGTTTGAGAAGAAAAAATGGGCACTTTTTTCGGAAGGACGGACCGACACGCCTCTAAATTTAAAGAAGCCATGGTTTTTTTTTCTCAGAGTGCAACCAATAAGATGCAACGTTTCTCAAATTTATTTATTTCTGTAAGACGCTCTACATGTTTCAGACGGTTTATCCGTCCATCATCAGGAGCTCAAAACTGTACATATAGCGTCAGACCAATACTGCTAGCCAGGCTAGCAGCAAGTAGCAGTAACGGTCTGACAAATACCTGACGCTGTATGTGCAGTTTTGAGCTCCTGATGATGGACGGAAAAACCGTCTGAAACATGTA
>Ga0131853_10022082_pt1 | contig 11525 bp, 9 predicted proteins | sample TergutLab28metaG_FD_92764 | JGI IMG/M metagenome (GOLD analysis project Ga0131853, IMG submission 92764) | Labiotermes labralis P1 segment gut microbial communities from Petit-Saut dam, French Guiana - Lab288 P1 (version 2) (version 2) | ecosystem: Host-associated > Arthropoda: Insects >...
GACAAACTATGTCCCTAGGGAATACAGTGTTGCAGCTATTCTGTTGTTACTATTCATGGTGCTTATATCGTTAGTTTCAGTGTTGAATCTACTGTACTTTTACATTAGTACTTTCCGCAGTATATGTGCAGTGCCCAATATGGCTGTTTTCTGGAGTTCCTTGACTTTCTGTTTTCCCGGTATGTTGCTCACGTATTATTATTATTGTTATTATTTTAGTTTTCAGAAACCGTAGCCGATGGTTCTGTATTTTCCCACCTACGCGCCACATGTAATACAATGCTTCTGGAAATGGCACGCTTTAGGATTTTATGGAAGAATTGCACAAAAAGAGCTTAAAAGTGCACGAACTCAAGACGGCCAGTAGGATACGGCTGTATCGGCCGCAAATAATGAACTTTGAAGCGAGTTACCAAGTTTCATTTTCTTTACTGCTTCGTCAATAGGAAGGAATTCAGGAAGAATCTGCGATCTGCGTGTGCTGATGCCAGAAGTTTTTCCCCTTTGGGCCGGAATTTCCCCCCCCCCCCCCCGCCCACCCCCAAAGCAACCCCCCCCCCCTCTTCCGAAGCCGCATCAGACGAGCACTGCACGCCTTGAGAGCCAAGTATTCCGTGCGATGAATTCCCGCCCACGCAGCTGGATCAAAATCCAGTTCCTTCCTACCAACGATCAAATTTTCTTTGCGTGCCGTTTTTGCCGACTACTGCAATATACGCCATTTTGAAGGCATTAATCATTCTGGGAAAATGATTTGTGGTTGATATTCTGATAAATACCACGTTATATTCAGCAAGTTAAATGGCGTTAATGCAAGCAGCGTACGAAAATTGACTTGTACTGTCTTTTTTAACTTACTGGGTTTTCTCTACCAAAGAAACCATTTTGAAACATGCCGCGACGAGAGTTTCCATAAAATACTGACGCCCGTATCAAGTCACAGTTTTATATCAAAATTCAGATCTCTACAGATGAAGTAAATCTGATGAAAGTTGAGTAAGAGAGCGGCATTATTTTGAACATATGTAGCTGTCTTCGTTGACTAAACATTCAACTCTTCTGCGACGTGGCGACGTCTAGGGGGATTAGCCTACTGCCGACGTTTCGGAGAATCATACTGCCGTCTTGCTCAGAAGAAAGTGAATCAGGGAAGAATGACTTCTTGACCCTGAAGATTAAGATACCACCAGTCTTTCGATATTTCGGACACTAATCTCCCAAAGACATCGTGTCATCCCAGAAGGCTTGTATCTGCAGCAACACCGCAGTGAGAACCTTAATTCTTGCGACTTTTAGAAAGGACCAAATTGAATAATTTCGTAGCGCGGCAGAACGTGTCCGATGGCTGAAAAGTGCTATCTGTTTTTTTTCCAAAACACCGACTGAATCGAAAAAATATACAAATATGCTTATATAAATCTGCTTTATTGGTATTTAGTGTGTTAACTGTTGGCCATGCGCCCGTACACGCACACACACACGCACGCACACACACACACTTCTGCCTCCATACATGCGGTGCATGGAAGCATGCTGTAAATACACACGTAGGATGTCTATACAAACGTAAGTATTGTAGGGACTATGCAACTTACTGTGTGAGCTCTCCGAGGAATTTCATTGGCTGCAGTCGTCACGACGTGGTCGCTGCTCGGCTCGCAGCGGTACGATACCTTTTCCAATAACATTGACTGTGTTTGGCTTACATTCGTAGCGTGAAATTTCTGTGAACGTTTTTGAAATGGACAGAAAACCCTTGCTGACGCTTACGCAGGCCTCTCTCTCTTAAACACCCCCTTAACCTCTAACTCCGCAGCAACAGCTAGCAATGAATAAGGTAATTAAATTGCATTCATACATGCCTACATACATAACCGGCGTATAATACATACATACATGCCTACGTGCGTACAAACATACATGCATACACATATGTACATACATATGTAAATAAACAAATACGTACACACATGCATACATTCGTACATAAATACATAATACATACATACATACATGCGGGTACTCGGTGGCGCAGTTGGTTTCTACAATTCGAAAGGTCGCGGGTTCGATTCCCGATAGTGTCATTGCAATTCTTCATTGACATCCTTCCGGCCGCACTCTGGCCCTGGGGTTGACTCAGCCTCTAACACAAATGAGTACCAAGAATATTTCCTGGGGGTAAAGGCGGCCGGTGCTTAGGACTTCATATGCCGATTGTCTTGAAATCTGGGAGCCTCAACCTCCTGGAACACTCAGGGCCTGTCCAGGCCTGTAATGGAATTGCTTTTTATGCATACATGCATTATACACGCACACATACAAACGTACATACACACACATATAAGATTTTGTCACAATGTGTGGAAGCCGAACACGCTATCTTATTGGTAACGGTAGTGACTTGTATTTGGGAGGTATCTCTTTAGGATTTCGACGGGACACCAACTCTTTTGAGATTCATTTTGTTATTTGTATTTCTATGCAAACAAATGCGGCAGTACGCATCAGTGAAGAGAAGACCACTTCGTTCCACATCTTCGTGTCGTTATTTGCTAGTCCTACCGAACACCCAAAATTATATAATTTGAGGTACTGACTGGTTAGCTGAGTGACTGACTGGTTGACTGACTGACTGACTCACTTACTCACTCACTGCATGTAGCAGAATCCTTCTATAGAAGCCATCTCCTCCTAAGCTAGTCAAGAAATTATTTGCATTGTTAGAACCCGAAGGTCCATTAACGTATTCACAGGAGTCCGCCACCTGTCCCTATCCTGCGCCAGATAATTTCGTTTATTGCCTTAGCCCCCTTCTTGAAGATGTGTCCCAGCACCCTATTGTCAAACACCCTCAGCCTATGTTCGTCCCTCAATTTGAGACACCATGTTTCACACCCATTCAAAACAACATTTGAGATACTGACAGTATTGCTAAATGAAAAGTCCATAGTAGATAATAAAAAGAATATTTTTAGCACATAAAATGAAATGAAATTTGAAATTCAGGTCACTAAAACATTTTAAAAAATCCTGATTTGCATATGCTGCACTGGACTTAGCCTATAACGTAGTTTGCCGATTGGTTGAAAATGTTTATACGGAGTGCATTAAACGATAGCACCTTAGCAATATGGGGACCGCGGTAGCACAGTGGTTAAGGTACTGTGCTACAAATCGGAAGGTCGCTGGTTCAATCCCAGCTGGTGTCATTGGATTTTTCTTTGACATAAAATCCTTCCGATCGCACTATGGCCCTGGGGTAGACTCAGCCTCTAACAGAAATGAGTACCAGGAGCATTTCCTGGGGGTAACGGCGGCCGGTGCATAAGGCTGACAGCCTTACCACCATGCTGTGCCGTTGTCATGTAATCTGGGAACCTTAACTTCCTGGAACCCTCTGGGCCACTCCAGGCCTGTAACGAGACTGCTTTACTGCTTTTTACCTTAGCAATATCATGTCTGTACCTCTGTCTACATGTTTCATCTTCTAAGCTGTACAACGAATGTCGATGAAACTTGGCACTCGGAACTGCTTTAGTATAGCGAATTTAGTTTCGGTGCGTATGGTCTTTGTTAATCCCAACTTTACGTGAATCACAAATTCAACATTTCAATCTTCTTAATATGGAGCTGAGTTCTAATACTGAGTACCTTTATCTTCTTAGTTCGCTCCAGGACTTCATCCGGCTTACCAAAGCTGCAATCCCGCTGACTACATAAAGATATATATATATATATATACGCGCACGCACACACACACACACACACACACAGAGCTTTAAATAATGTCTGTCTGTAAGACCAGACAATTACTGAACCACTGTGATTGAGATTCGCGGTAAGAGAAGGATGATGCGTATTCCGGATGGTTGGGTGATTGATTTTCAGTTTATGTAGCGACGTTTTGCTGATGGATGACGTTAGCAAGATTCTCTAACTGTAGCAAAATATAACTTTCTACCAAGCCCGAATACGCATAATTATTATTGGTGTAAAGAGAAACTTATTTTTAGGTTTCTGTGACCGTGCATCGTGAGCAAATTCAACAGTTAGATGTTCATTATCAATACTTTCTCAACATGTTGAGAAAGTATTGATAATAAACATCTAACTGTTGCATCTTGTTGGTTTTCTCTCTCACTTCACAAGAAACTTATTTATTATTTATTAAACTTATGAGAGCTCACAAATAACTTAGTATACGTAAGAGCATTTCTTTCATGTTCTAAGTACTCTTTGCTAGGACTAGAACACTGAACTGTGCCTATTTGTAATTCGTGACATGCGGAATGTTTCTTGAACGTGTTCTCGTTGTGCCTTTTGTTGTATTCTCTTTCATATTAACATAGAAAATTCGGAGTTAGGTTACTTGTCATGCTGAGTTTCCGTGTAAATGATGCAGTAATATTATTTACATTGTTATTTGACAGTAACAAATTTTTTATTTTCTGTTTTATGGCATACATTGTATTTTACAATCCAACATCTTCTATGAAAATTCAGTATTATTGTCAATAATTCTGAAGTCAAAACAAAGGTAGTAACGATATCCGTTATTCATCATCCTATCACTGGACGCCAAGTAGTCTGGCTTACTGACAGCGTCACTAAATAAATCATAAGTAAACAAACAAGCAAAAAAGAAAGTACACAATACAAGCTGACCCTTTTGTTTCCCCTCTATTTCTGAGGAGACTGACATGTACCAAGTTCTTGTAACCGTCGTATAGGGTTACTGTCTCAGTAGTGGCCGGGTGGATTGACAAAAACTCTACCGTCAATACTGTACACATTCGTATGACCAGAAATATAAACTGGGTTCTCATTCTGAATGCATGGCTAAAGTCATTTAGTGTCCAAATGTTTACAAAACTGACAGACGTATATTTTTGGTTTTGGTTTTGTTGAGGATTAGCGTCTTCTGGAATGTAAACACTAAATCATTCACAGCGTCACATCTGAAGACCTGAATCCTCAACTAAGGGAAGTTTTAACGCAAAGACAGACAGGCATATCCCAGAAGGCCCCGAATCCTGAGTAAAGGGGAACCATAATAAAAAGACACACAATTACATCGCACAAGAACTGAGACCTCTTGTGTGCTACTGACCTAATGAACACAAATTACATAGTCTTTACACAGTCCTGTGGCACCAGTTGTAACGATTCTGACGTATGCAGGAAGTGCACAGTTAAAATAGCGTCTGCGACATAGATTATAGCTACCGAGATTTTTCGTTGTTTTCCCAAGTTCCTCCAAACGTATACAGGAATATTACTTAAATCAAAACTAGATCGATTCTATCTCCATCCTTTGTAATTCGGTGTTCGCTATCATTCCATCACCCGACGCTGGCTTCTTCCTTGAATAAACTGCGTGAAGCAACGAAGCACAGAGCTCTTGTGTTTCAATTTCAAACGCAGTGTGTTTTTAATATTCCCGATTATTTAGGACTGAAGTGTAACAAATAGGTAAATATGAAAATGATTTCTTCTTATCTCACAAAATTTAAAGCCGATTTTTTTCCGGTTCTAGATTTTCCTTTGTCACTGTGTCTTGTTTCTAGAAGTAGACCTATGCTGGTTTCATATAGCATCCTAGCACATTTTTATCTTTCGGCTTTATTGATGTTTCTTATTCGGCTACCATGTCCTCAGTTTTTCCTCTTTTTTCTTTCGGTATTCTGCCTCTGTAATGTTATCCCTATCAATGACCCGAGAACCCTCTTACGTGCTGCCTCTGTCTGCTTTTTATTTTCTGTTTTCCTCACAGCCGAGTTTGATGTAATTGTTAATATGATACAAGTTTAATATTGCCTGTTTTGTGACTGCAGTTGTATTCTGAATATCTTTGTTTTAGAGGGAAGCGATGTTTGAATTTCATTTTCTCTAAAAACAGGTTTGCCATTTCTTGTTCTGGGAGGTTGTAACACGTACGGTTTTGTTAAACAAGTGAACCCTGCAAAACATGAATGCACACTTTCTTTCGAACAGTCATTACATCAGGGCAGGAATACAAACTAGACGTAGGCCCATGTTAGAGAGAAATGAGGACGGTTCTAGCTAATACATTGAAGAAATCAGATAACACAGTCTACCCGATAAACTGGACATTGGCTTATACCCACCAAGCTGGCCAAATGTAACCGGAAGGTCAAGGTCAAGGTCCTCGTGCTTGCTTTGTGTTGTGGTAAAACTGAAAACACAGAATGGAGTGTAGTGTATCAAACCTTTGCATATCTCTCTTGAGCTGTTATGCTTACACCTCCAGCTTAATTCCATATTGCCCCGTTTATTCGTTTGTCCTTTCTGTTCTGCTACTTCCCTTTTTTTTAAAAGAGGCAAACAATGCCCCAGGCTTTATTGCGTCAAATGATAAGATTTATTAATGAATTGGACAGAATTTGGAAGGGAGCTGTATTGGCCGGATTGACTAAGGAAAACAACGAAAAGTCTCAGAAGAGGCTGAGTATCGGTCGAGATTTGATGAGGCTCATGCAGTCTAAGGATGGTAATTCGCGTGGACAAATTTCAAGGCAAATCTATACAGACCCAAGTCTGGGGGTAGGGTAATGTTGCCTTCGATGTACCACTTAAGAATTTTTAACAAATACGGAGAAATGATTGAGAATAAAAAATGGGGAAATACTATTTTGTGTACCTTGTGCTTTCCTCTATGTTTCAGCCAAATTTAAAAAAATCTGACTCCTCGGCAACTGTCCCAAAAAAATGTATTATTGAACTCGGCAATTGGTCCATTCATAGCACTACGATTCAAAAAAAGGACTACACATTTTCCATCAATGGACTTTAATCATGTTATATGAAAATATAGATTTGTAGGAATAACAATGAAACTATGTGTATGATGCAAGTCTTAAGACTGCCAAGTATGTTCAGATATGCAAACAAGTTTCAGTGAGTGGGTGTGGCCGCCCGGGGTTGAATCCCGGTAGTGGCGAATTTTCTGTACCTGGAGCCCACCCAAGTCCTATGCAATGGTACACGGTCCTTCCCGGGGATAAAGTGGTCAGGGCATGGTGTCAACTACCCACCCCATCTAGTGCCAACGTTAAGGAAACAGTAGAGCTATAGTTTTAGGTTGAACCTAACCTTTACCTTTAATAATTGAGTGCTCATAGACTTCAGGCTTAGGGTACTTCCGGACATGGGCACCCTGACGGAGGTGTAAATTTGAACTATTAGAGAGCATTCAGCTTCTACAATGTACTTGATCACTCATGTCTCCTAGGATGTGACGTCGTGTCGCTTAGTGGATGGTCTCTGACGTTTGGGAGAAAACGCTGTGCTGTAATCTTCCAGGGTCAAAGAGTCAAAGCAGATAATATTTTCGAACTGTTTTACCCCTGAAGACGCAGACATTACGTTTCTTCGAAATGTATGGAACCACATCACGTCCTAGAACATCTGTATCATCATGTTGTATTAAGCTGCTGATATCTCAACAAGAAAAATTTACAACTCCCATTTATGGTTATGGTTCCAACAATATTGCCTGAAACACGACAGCATCTAGACTGATTCTTGACGGTAAAGTGTTTCCGGCATATGCTGTCACGTATGTTTTCGTATCTGTAACGACTTGCTAGAAGGGGAAGGAATAAGGACTGAAATTCAACACTGTATCTTTGTTTTTACCTACAGACCTGAAGATGCTATACAAAACGGTGGATTTCTCTTTGTGACATCTTAAAGCGGCAAACTCGACTCGACTCAACTCGGCCTGGCTCGGCTTGGCTCGACTCGGCCTGACTTGGCTGTGTCCGGTTATTCTGCTCGCCACATAAGCTTGTAGGAAATAGAAAGTGAAAATGCGCTTTTCTTCCATTTGCTATAGATTACTGACTCACCTGTAAGCTATTTCCATACCCGAGGAAAAATAACCAAACAAACCAACAAAGTTTACGTTGCATTACATTGCACAGTGTGCTACTTTTTTAAAGATTCTCCCTATATGTTCTGCATAATTTCCAATTATGCTTGAGTATTCCGTGCTTTGCTCGCTTGGTGCATCTAATCTAAATCAATACAAACTCTCCCCCTCCATAGTGACGTCATCAAAATCTGCATACATTACAGACCTTCCAACAATATTGTTCAAACAGTGTCTGGCATGGTATACTAACATTATGCTCTCAACGCTGTGCGATGTTACTCACACGTTCAAACATGGTGTGCAGTGTTGCAAGCTTCCGCCGCCGTGTGAGTGATATCTTCACTATTCTGGGATTTAACGCAGCGTAGATTGGTATTTGCCGACGTTTCGGGACATCTATCTTTGCCATCATAAAGGGCCAAGCATTTCATGAACTGCATCCTAGATTGGTAGTTACCAACCATTCGGGAAAACCTATCTGTCCCGTCTTCTTGGGCTTCTTACACCTAGAAGACGCGTACGATAGGTTTTCCCGAAACATCTATATATAACTACCAATCTACGCTGCAGTTCTTGGACCTCTTGACCCTTGTAAAATGGGAGATAGTAGTCCCGAAACGTCGGAAACTACCAATCTACTCTGTGTAAAATCCCAGAAAGCGAAGATATGGCTTATAGCAATCTGCCACGGCTATACCTTCTTCAGAATACTTGAGCACTAGGATAAGGAACAGGGACTGGAAAGGAGACTGGCCTAGGTGAAATAAAATGTAGAGAAAACTACGAGAATTTTAGTTTTCAGCACTAAAATCCAGTTCAGAGTGTTAATATAAAAGTATGACACGTTGCATGTAATTTGGAATAACACTGAAATTCAGAACTACATTCATGAAGTGTCTGACCCTTGGTTTCCCCCTATACTTGCCTGTCATGCGTTTTGTAAAAAGAATACACAGTAAGCGTAAACCCAGGAATAAAAAGTGTTTCTTGTTTTTGTTTCAGAAAAAGGCGTAACATCTTGTTGCTTTCTTGATCAAGAGATAATCTTTCAGCTCATCAAGTAATTTCTCACATTTATGTAACCCGATATTTCATCAATATATTCGCCCTGACTTTAGCCACAAGTCTAGTGTCCAGGCTCCCTTACTTCATCCTTTTTGTAATTATTTGAACATCATGATCCAGACTTCAGACTTGAAGTAACGTGCTCGGTATAGTAGGATACTGGATTGACTGCCAAGGAATTTTGGTTTTATTTCCAACAATGTTTAGACAGGCACTGGGGTTCAACAACGTCGTATTTAATGGGAACCTGGGGCCCTTTTCTTGGCTTAAAATACCCGGGGATACGAACCTGCTTACTTACATACATCCAGTGTCGATGTGAAGAATGAGTGGAGCTATACCTCCATTCCCTCATGTCCTTAGAGCATGTCATTTACAAAATTTAACTTTAACGGCAATATGTCATAGTTTTATCCGTCCCCTAGTTTTAGGGTAATATTTATGGTAATATTTTCCAACTGTACGGCACGGGACCGTAATAACGTCTGACAAAAGATACGCGGTGGCGCAGTTGGTTGTGGCACTGCGCTGCAAATCGAAGGGTCCCCGGTTCGATTCCAGATGTGATCATTTTAATTTTTCGTTGAGTTCTTCCTTCTGGCCGCACTGTGCCCGTGAGTTCGACTCAGCATCTAAGAGAAATGAGCATCAGGGATATATCCTGAGGGGAAAGACGACCGGTGCAGAGAGCTGACAACCTTACCACCGTCACGTACCGATTTTCTAGAAATGCTGGGAACCTGAACATCTTGTAACCCTAAGGGCTTCTCCTGGCCTGTGATAGGATAGATTTACCTTTACTAATGTCTGACAAAGAATAGAAAGTGGAACACAATCAGGGATGTTGTTATGTGTACACATGTAGCACAAAACAGTAAACGGATTCGGGAGCGATATGGCATAGAGGTGCATTCGTAAAAGTAGATTTTTGAAAAAAAGTGTAGTGTCGCATACGGCACTTGTTACACGATAACCCTGAGGGGAGAATCCTTTATCCATATGTGTTATTCTCCAGCTGTTGGATTGTTTGGTTTTCGTGTTGAAGCGGCAACGCGGCTGTCAGTCATCTGCTTGATCAGCCTGACAAAGGTTCGTGCAGTTCCATCACTCTGTTGTTACCTGTCATGGAAAAAGGATATCCCGTGTCCAATAGTGAACGATGAATCTTATCGCTGGGAGCCATATAAAATGCTTTGTCATATTCTATCGTTGCATTGTCTGCCATATTTATTTATCCCAAACCGATACGCAGTTTATTCTTACTACCAGAAGTTCTCTGTCCGCTTGTGGCTGTTCACTTCTATTCATGTCGCAACCTAAATTATCTTATCATATCACGTGACAAGACTTTAAATATTTGTTTAACTGCTGTTACAGAAGGTGCACAGATGTCGTAAAGAACAGGGCTTATTTCTTTGTTGCAAGGATCAAAAATATGTTTTGTGATAAAAATGATCACTTTTCAACGTATTATCTGAAACTAAAAATTTTAGTCTGAAAAGCGCAGAGAGGAGATTATTTGGGAGACCTAATTGTAGATGGGTGGGTGGCGAGCGCATGGGAGAAGAGTAGTGGAACTTCAGTAAGGAACGTCTTGATTATCCGAGCGACTCTGCGTTCTATAATGGATTATATTTCTAGCCCCGTAAATTTCAAAGTTTACTATATTTACCACCTGGTATAGCGTTACGGGTCGCTGCATTTTTGTGCCCAGTGTTTTGTATGAAACCCGCAATATAGAGAGATGGTTTCTATGAACACCAAGGGCAGTGAGATAAGAATCCTTACGTGTAATTTAGATTAATTTTAGTCCTTAATTTTAAAAAGTAAAAGTTTTACCTGTCCACGAAATGAAGACGTATGGGGGAGTGGTTAAATAGCTCCACTCATTCATAACCTCGGCACTAGGAGGAGATGAATATTTAACATCACGCCCTGGCCGCTGTACACCCGGGAGAAAATCCCGGTACCCAATAAATAGAAGACTATGTGGACCCGAGAGCCGGCCTGGAGACGTTTAGGGAGAATACAGCCGGTGAACTGAGTTGCAAGCTGTCGCTTTTCGTACATAAAAAAATGAACGCGTTTTAACTATGGATCCAGGCAATTGCTGAGACAGTGTAATTAATACAAATTCGTTGGACGTCGCATTTTGAAATTTGCTTAATTTTCTCCCTAAAACACTTTTATTCTTGACATTCTAAATCTGCGGAAGCCTACATCCCCAGACATGATACCGTTACATCTGTCGCACGTCGACCGTGGGGACCAGACGACGTATCTGACCACGATGTAGTTCATTCTTGCACAGCAGCGTTGATGTGCCTCGAAGGCCGGACAGAATGGAGAGAACAGAGCAGTTAGGGTAACTTTGGTAATTAGCTGCCTTTGTCACAGCGCAATTGTGGGTGCTTTATACGGGAACCAGGAAAGTCTACCTATCACCTCATCTCCCAACTCTCCACTTCCCCCCCCCCCCCCCCCCCCCCCCCCCCCCCCCCCCCCCCCCCCCCCCCCCCCCCCCCCCCCCCCCCCCACCCCACACCCCCCCAACCATCACATC
>Ga0131853_10022085_pt1 | contig 11525 bp, 12 predicted proteins | sample TergutLab28metaG_FD_92764 | JGI IMG/M metagenome (GOLD analysis project Ga0131853, IMG submission 92764) | Labiotermes labralis P1 segment gut microbial communities from Petit-Saut dam, French Guiana - Lab288 P1 (version 2) (version 2) | ecosystem: Host-associated > Arthropoda: Insects >...
AGTATATACCGTGTTTAAAATATTCAGTACCTATATTTGTTGAATAAATATATAAAATGCAACTTTAGAGGTTAGCGGTGCGGTACGACCACTATAGTTGACGTTAGGCGTCTAAAGGTTAATCAGTATACCGCCTACGCTGTGTGGGCTCTGAGACATTGAAACAAGTGTTTATTGGAGTAGATGGAAGTACAGAGTGCCAGGGGAAATCCGTTGTAGACAGAGAGAAAGAAATTGACCACTCCCACTACGCCTGCACAATTTGGTGCTTAGACACAGAGGCAACTCACTATTTATCAGTAATTGAACTCTGAAATTGTACAGCTGGCAGCTTACATTGAGGGAGAAACATAGGCTGAGGAAGTTCGAGAATAGGAAGATCTTTGGGGATAATAGGTTCAAGGTAGCAGGGGAGTGGAGGAGGCTACATAATGAGGAGATTAATGATCTGTACTCCTCACCAAATGTTATTCGGTTAAACAATTCAACAAGAATGAGAAGGGGCAGGGCATGTTGCACGTATGGCCGATAGGAGAGGTGCGTAAAGGGTTTTGGCTGGAAGACATGATTGCAAGAGACCCCATGTAAGTCCTAAGCGTAGATGGGAGAATAATATTAAAGTGGATCTTCAAGAAGTCGGGTGGGGTCATGGACTGGATTGATCTGGCTCCGGACAGGAACAGGTGGCGGACGCTGGTAGATGCGGCGTTGAACATTACGACTTCCAAATTTCTGGACTAGCTAAGGAACTCTTAGCTTTTGAGGAAGGATTGTGGTCCATGGAGTTAGTTAGCTGCTTAGTTAATTACTTTAGTTTGCAGGTGAGGAATTGAGGAATTGCATTGAGCACTTAAATGTGTAAGGGAGAGGGGCAATATGTGTGGTATAAATTGTAAAAGTATACAGTCATACACAACTCTCATCTTATTATATGTATTAGTTGTATTTCTAGCTACATGTTTCGGCTGAAATACGGAGCCATCTTCAGGCTAGTCTTCAGAGTGTTTTGTATGTACAATTGTTGGTGCTTTGAAAGTTACGACATCTCGTATTACAAATAGTAGTGAAAATATTCGCGGTAATTATATATAAAATATATTATTAAGATGGGGGACCGCGGTGGCTCAGTGGTTAAGGTGCTGTGCTACAAATCGGAAGGTCGCTGGTTCGATCCCAGGTGGTGTCAGTGGATTTTTCATTGACATAAAATCATTCCGATCGCAACATGGCCCTGGGGTCGACCCAGCCTCTAACAGAAATGAGTACCAGGAGGTACTGGGGGTAAAGGCGGCCGGCGCGTAAGGCTGACAACCTTACCACCATCCTATGCCATTGTCACCAAATCTGGGAACCTTAATTTCGTAGAACCCTCCGGGCCTGTAACGGGACTGCTTTACCTTTACCTTTGATATTATTAGAATAAAATTCAGATGTGATATTTTACATATTGAGTATTAAACATAATAATAAAATTGGTTTGCGTGTTGGCTGGAATATCTGCTTTTGATATCTGGTGGTGACCACTTTGAGGGCGAAGTATTCTTTGTATGGTCAATGTAGATTCGCCGTGGTGACGACAGCATTTAAACGGTGGCCGTTTAAGTTTCCTGTGCTTTGTTGTGATTTGTACGAGGAGATAAAGATGGCTGCCTTGTTATATATATATATATATATATATATATATATATATATATATATAGTGTATTTCTTTTCTTGCTTTAAATTTGGAGAGGGGGCGAAATCCGTATTTGGGATATGATGCATTTTTGGGAGTGTCTGTATTTCTGCCGTATTGAACTCCACATTTAAGCTGTGGATGGACAGCGAATATTATTGTAGAATAGATGAAATTGATTTTTTATGACGATCTTCATATTGGTAAATTGTATTCACTTAATGTCTTGTGCCGGAGCACTAATGTGATTGTCCTGTGGTTTAGTCTGATAGAGCCGAAACGTGTAGCTAGAAATGCAACTAATGTTTCTAATAAACTGATAGTTGTGTATGACTATATAATTTTGTAATTTTATACCACATATAATGATCATATATAACTCAACGGGTGTGGTGCCTCACTTGAAAAAAAGAATTACAGTTTTATGTATTACCAGTTAACGATATATTAAAGGTGTCCCGTTACAGGCCTGGACAGGCCCAGAGGGTTCCAGGAAGTTAAGGTTCCCAGATTACATGACAACGGCACAGGATGGTGGTAGGTTGTCAGCCCTACGCACCGGCCGCCTTTACCTCCAGGAAATGCTCCTGGTACTCATTTCTATTAGAGGCTGAGTCGACCTCAGGGCCATCGGAATCAATGAAAAATTCCAATGACACCAACTGAGATCGAACCATCGACCTTCTTCTTTGTAGCACAGCACCTTAACCACTGTGCCACCGCGGTCCTCCTGGCATGTTTACAGTAGGCAATGCAATTTATTAGATAATCATGAATAGGCTAGCCATTGGCACGAAAGTCAAGAGGTTATCAGACGGGATGTGAGAGGGAATGTACATTAGAAGTTCACGTGTTTCTGTGGGCAGATACTGAGCAGCTGCATCGTACTGCGGAACGGAACCCTAAAGTGTCTGTCCGTGTTAGCTGCCGAAGATCGATCAGCGTCTACACAAGATGGAAATTCAGCAGTCCTTGAATTACACACGTGCTTCTAATCTCAATGTCTGAACAGTCTTCTGCTCTGCGTTTCTGTCTCAGAAAATACCAGCTGATACAAAGTTTTTGCTCTAGTGAGAACAGGTGAAGTTAAGTGCTTGGTGGTGCCGGCCACTTCTGATCTGTCGGTTATAGTTAAGTCCTAGATCGAAGTTCATGAATGAGTCGGCAGCACGGCGTGTTTATGTGCGAGAGGTTTTGAGTTCAAGTCCCGATCCGCAGACTAGCTGCCTTCAACACTTTTCTTGATATTACTCAGTTCTTGCAGCAGACACCTGGATATTGCCTCAAAACAGCTACTGCGTAATTGTACATATAAAAAGGTAAAGGTAAAGTGTTCCCGTTACAGGCCCGGTGTGGCCCAGAGGGGGGGGGTAGAGGTATAGCTCTACTCTTCCATGACCGCGGCACTAGAAGGGGGTGAGCGGTCACCCCACGCCCTGGTCGCACTTTACCCCCGGAAAAGACCCTGTACCCATTGTACAGGAGGCTGGGTGGGCACCAGGACCGGTCTGGACGGACGGAAAATCTCGTCCCCACCGGGATTCGACCCCGGACCGTCCATCCCGTAGCTCAGTCGCTATACCGACTGAGCTACCCGGCCCACAATTGTACATATTTTATAATTAATTATTCAGTGATTGTCCGTTGATGTTTAGCAACTGTAAGTTGTGTAGACTGAGCTACCCGAAGCATCGTAACAATAATCGAGAGCTAATGATATGTATTGAATAAAGAGCCGTTATAGCTCAGTAGATGTAGTGACTAGGCTGTGCGCTGGAAGACTCAGAAATCGGAATCCCGGCAGGGCTTATGGCGTTTTGTCTTATGCACAGCCTCAAGACCGGCCCTGGGGCCCACAGAGTCTCCTGTTAATGGGTTATGCGGGGTTCCGTCCCTGGGAGTACACCGATCGGAGCGTCATGCTGACAACTGACTGTCATCTACGGCAGAAGTAAGGAATAATTGCAGCTATACCTGTACTCCCCGCACCCACCCATGTTTTCATGGGTTATACGAATACTAAGGTCCATGTTTGTCTTGGACTGATACAACAGACTCTTGACAAGACTGGGAGGGACAAAAGGCTGTTAGCTGTAAAGCGGTGGTGGAAAAATTCACACAAAAAGGATGTCCCTGTGCATGCCATGACACTATGAAAGCAGATGGGGTGGGGGTGATAAATGGGTGTTCAGCCATGCATATACGTACCCTCGGCAAATTTGACGTTCAGGTGACCGTGCATCGTGATAAATTCTTATAATAAAACCAACTAAATGCACTAATTTCTCAAAATTTAATTTTGGAATAAAACTCTACATGTTTCCGACAGTTCCTCTGTCCATCATCAGGAGTTTTTCACTGTACACACAGCAATGGTGTATGTCATACAGCTTGCGATCAGCAGGATCAGGACGGAACTGCAGTTCCATCCTGATCCTGCTCCCAAGCTGTCAGCAAACCTTTATGACATACACCATTGCTGTGTGTACAGTGAAAAACTCCTGATGATGGACAGAGGATCTGTCTGAAACATGTAGAGTTTTATTCCAAAAATAAATTTTAGAAATTAATGCATCTAGTTGGTTTTATTGTAAGAAAGTACCCTCGGAACTCGACAGCGGTTAGTGTTCAAACCCGTTTACTAATCGCTGTAACTTTCGGAGAAAAATTCCGATATACACGTTCAGTGCGACGCTGGAAAAGTCTCAGAGCCGATCCGCACATTTTTTGTTAAAGATATGTATTGCACAGACAGTATTTACAGTGTGTAACCAAAGGTAAATCAGTCCCATTACATGCCCGAGCTGCCCAGAGGGTTGCAGGAAATTAAGGTTCCCAGATTACGTGGCAATGGCCCGGGATGGATATAGAGTGTGTGCAGAGATAAATTACAAAATTGTGCCCGTAACCAAATTGAATTAATATTTACATTATGGTACAAGTGGAACTGAATAATATGTATATAAATATAGGTGCAAATAACGGCACTGAAGAATTATGAACAACAAAACACTGCGACTTCCGGTAGGCTAATTAAAGCAGTATATGCTTCGTACGTTGATGTTTATATTTCTTGTACAAGTTATTCAGGTCGGCTAGAGTATAATTCCATTTTTTTAATTGAAAGGGAAGGGGGTGGGGTTGTAACGCGTAATGAGCGAAAAATTTGTCATTGAGGCGGTGGATGAGAATGGGATTGGGGATGTCACACTCTGAATTATTGTTGCGTACAGGAATCGAATATGATCCTTAGGTCTTTCAGATAGGCAGCCAAACTACCTTCAAACTTCATTAAAGAACGTCCTTCATATTAGTAAAGGAAGGTTCTGTGTTCTGCGACTTGACACCGTCCAGTCTGACGGATAAACACCACTGTGCAGCGAGTATCTTCCCAGTGAACTTCGTAGTCAACCTCATGAAAACCCCTTGAACAGATAACTAAAGCGTAAATGGCGTAATTCAGAAATGAAAGAGAATGGAGTGTAAAGGGACAACTACAAAGCAGAACCTTGTTAGAGGTTTGTGACTGAGTCGGATGAGATGAAGAGATAGCAGGAGTGGAGAACGGAGCACAGGATCCAGTTACAGGGAGTCGGCGCGCTGACTGGGAGGAGGCTCACAGCAGGGCTTCCGGCTCTGCTCATTCAGACATCCCGACGTCGAGGGACGGAGTCACGTTACGACCGGCTGTGTGTTTGAGTGATATCACGTGTTATTTGTGCTTTGTGTCACGCTGGTGGTGCGTCTTCTTTAGAGACTTAGTGTAGTCAACAGATACGCTTTTATCTCGATCTGCTTTAATTATTGGGGAAAGAGATTTGTATTGTTGACGTGCTGCAGTTTGTTTACCGATTAATGCGAAATCCTTATCACTGACGTCAGATACGCGAAAAGTTGTCTTTGTTCTCTAAATTGTGCGGTTGCTGTTTGTACAAGATTAGTCCGAGTTACTAACGTTTCTTTTCCTACATGATTCGAATTCTTATCAGAATTCAAACTTTATCAATCCTGATTTACTAAACTTACAGGCATAATATCCGTCTTGAATAGAGGATACATAAACCGGGCGACAACCACGTCAAATAGACCGAAAATAAATAAATGAATAAATTATAATCACTTTGTTTACCCAGATGTGTCATATTTCTTATAGCTTGTATTTGTAGTGAATTTACTGTAAATATAACAATTTAACATAAGTTTGACAACTACAGTGTCCATTTTCAGTTTCTCATCTACTTCGCCCATCGCAATAGCTAATATGTAAGTCTTAATCTTTGAATTTAATTACTGAGAGTCTGAATACGTTCCACAGGTGGGTGAAACAGACATTCCGTTCTTATTGCTAACCTTGTCTTCCGTTTATTATTATTATTATTTACCTGTGTTCGTGCTTTTGCTTGTTGTTTAGTTATTGTTATTATTATTATTATCATAATCATCATCATTACCATTAATTTGTCCTTGCCTTCATGTTTTTGTTGGGACTTTCTTTTGTGTTTATATTATTATTATTATTAATGTGGCTCTGTGTTCACGTTTTATGTTCGTACTGACAAACTGACTGTTTACTTAGAAATATCAATAATAATAAAAACAATAGTAATAGCAATTCCCAGTAGGATGGTCAGTCAGAACGCAAATAAAGGACTGAAAGAACTAAATAATCATAACTGTTGTTATTATATTCTGCATCGAATTATTTTCAAAGATCTATTTTTTGATACCCGTGGGCACAGCTTATTCGAGACTGGCTGTATCAGCAATTGATGTATGTGTGTTTGTGTGTGTAAAAGCATCGGTCTGTGTGCAAGCACTAATTAATATTCCGTTTGCCCGCCCTCCAGTTCAGACAGTGCGACAAAGGAAACCAAAGTGAGGCAAGCGAACAAACTAAAGGGGCACCTCTGACACGTCCAAATAGACATTTATGACTATTTAATTTGTGATGTTACCAGCATCGAAGTTATTTATGCCTGAGTGAGTTCTGAAGTTTTCACGGTCGTGACAGTGAATTTACTGACTTCTGAGATGTGATGAAATGTAGTCAGAGGTATACTGACTTCGGAGATGTGATGTCATGTAGTCAGAAGTTTACTGACTTCTGAGATGTGATGTCATGTAGTCAGAAGTTTATTGACTTCTGAGATGTGATGAAATGTAGTCAGAGGTTTACTGACTTCTGAGATGTGATGTTATGTAGTCAGAATTTTACTGACTTCTGAGATGTGATGAAATGTAGTCAGAGGTTTACTGACTTCTGAGATGTGATGTCATGTAGTCAGAATTTTACTGACTTCGGAGATGTGATGTCATGTAGTCAGAAGTTTACTGAATTCTGAGATGTGATGTCATGTAGTCAGAAGTTTACTGACTTCTGAGATGTGATGAAATGTAGTCAGAGGTTTACTGACTTCTGAGATGTGATGTCATGTAGTCAGAGGTTTACTGACTTCTGAGATGTGATGTCATGTAGTCAGAATTTTACTGACTTCGGAGATGTGATGTCATGTAGTCAGAGGTTTACTGACTTCTGAGATGTGATGTCATGTAGTCAGAAGTTTACTGACTTCTGAGATGTGATGAAATGTAGTCAGAATTTTGCTGACTTCTGAGATGTGATGTCGGATTTCCTTTTTTTCTGGTCTGTCAGGATCACTCCCCAGGTACTTTAATTTAATTGTTGACATTTTCCCACCGCCGTGAACCCCACATCCAGGCAAACACCGCGACCTGCTGATCAACATTTTACCTTCTGCTTTTTGTTCTTCGTTGTTTACGTAATGACGCTTTCAGTGCCTGTGATTGTGTATTATCGAATTTTTGATGATTATTTTAAATGCACTTAAAAGATCAGAAATCGAGTGGACGTATAATAATGGAAGCTTTTGAATTGATGAGCTGAGGGAACGGGGTCATTTTTATCTCTAAGCAAGTGGCTGTGTTAAACTAAAAACTGTCAGTTGTTTCTATGTTTGTGGCCAACAGAACTTTGCTTCAGTGCTGGAGAAAAATGATAATCGCCCGACGAAGGACCTGTATACAGTATTAGGTTTTTAGTTACGTATTGTCTCGCGGACCCTCGAAGGCTAACTGAATCGCGTATTTAACTCCACTGTATTGCTGTCGGAACTGGAAATTAGTTACCTAATTTATTAAATGTAAAACCACTTTTTATAAAGCCCAGTTTAACTTAGTGTATAGTCACCCCGAAGACATGCTCCTATTCATTTCCTCAGAACAGGCGGAGTAAATGCAATGTAAGTAAAGAATGTCATATCTGTACAGACAGAGGCGAGGAGGATTCATAGCGTCAGACCCCTTGCAAACCGACGCTAGAAGGTGGTAGTGGTGGTGTGTGGTCAACATCACGCTCCGCTGTCTTTATCTTCGAGAAAGAACCAGTAAGCATTGAACAGGAAGGTGGGTGGGTCTCGGTGTCTGTCTCGACGGCACGGAAAATCTCGCCCCCACCGGGATTCGATCCTCGAGTATTCCAGCCCCTAGCGAGTCGCTATACCAGCTGAGTTATTCCGGCCCTAATGCATTATAAACTAGATGTAATTGACACTAATGAAACATTCCAGTGCAATGAACATTCCTATGACGTGGTCAGTTAACTTGGATATTCACCCAGAGTATTTGTACATACCGTGGACTGTGGAAAGCTGTCTTCAGTGGTAAGGAATTTAGGGGTGACGAATATATATAGCGAAAGGAGAGCGGTTATGAGCCACGGAACTTAAGAAGTAACGATAAAGTTAGTGACATTTTGATAAGAAACAAATATTTGTTGTAAATTGATAGAAGAATATGTGGACTGGGTGAGTTCAGAAAGAATCGGAGTCAACAACAGTTCAAGCACTACATGCGATGTGTAAATGTTACAGTCAGACTTACGGGACGTTTCGATATTACGCGCCGAGTGATACGATTTGTGAGTGGAGTGTTGGATACACGAGTGACCAGAATTACAGTATCTTTGTTGCAGAATGTCCAGAAAGGTAACTCCCGAGGCTGTGAGATTCTGTAAACTGAAATACTGTAACAAATAATTTGAAAACAAACAAAAAAAAATATATTTTATGATCTTAGGTTGTAATATGCACCACTTAGAAGACGGTGCTATTAACCCTTTAAACGACCAGTTAAATCCCATCTGCCATCTGCTACCATTATTCGGAGATCACCATATTCTCCACATTAGCAGGTAAAGGGTTAATACCTTTCTTTGCATACAATTGAAAATCGAGGGTGGAAAATGATAAAAAGAATGTAATAAAGTTTGAAGAATTTGCATGGATCATATACCGTGATTTCAGTTTATCAAAGCTGTGTTACGGTTACTATCGTTGTGGGTGTGACGCCGTATATTTTGGTAGAAGGCAGCGACGTTTCGCAGCGACCTGTTTCTGATATACTCAGGATAAATGGAGGTGGGCGGTTCATCGGAAATCTTGGTGTTTATTAGAAATTACACGGCTTCGTATCCTAGAAAACCAGTCTTAATTGGTTTACATTAAATATAAACAGAAGATTTAAAACGATGTAGAGTTCAAAGCATATTAATTGCACTATTCTTCAGTAGCAATGTTCGTGTCACATCCGGTATTTATTATTATTATCATACGATATGGATGTCTCTTGTCACAGGCCTTTTCTTCCCGGTACTTCTCTTGAGCCAGCGGTGATCCCCACCGCTCAGGATTCAAGCTTCACATTGCAGTACTTTCCGTATTATGTGTGATGTTCCAAGTATAGCTGTCTTTTGTAGTGAATCTATCGCGTGTTTTCCCGGTACAGCTTGCAAATTTTTCTTTAAGCTTCTCGTTACTATTCCAGTGGCTCCAGTTATTACTGGTACAATCGTACATTTCAGGTTCCACATTCGTTATATCTCTACACATCAACTCTTGTATTACTACTACTATTACTACTACTACTAACTGCAAAAGAGTTGTCACTCGGTGGCGGTAGTCCTTACACTAGTACAGACAAAACAAATAAGAATAAATATGCATAAACGAAACAATACAAAAACACATTCAATACAAGCACACATATTACCAAAACGCCCACACATTACAAACCCCACACATACACACACACACACACACACACCCACACATTACAAAACAAGGTAAAAACAACCACAGTACAAGATACACCCAAACGAAATAGTCACAATACAATCAAGTACACACAGTATAAGATCACCCTAATGTACATGGTACTTTTATCCCCAAGAACTTCACTTCACTTCACTTCACCTCACTTCACTTCATTTCACTTCACTTCACTTCACTTAAATTCAAAATAAAATCACTCCACATAAATTACGACAGCGTAAATTACAGTCAGATGTTGGTGATGTAAATGTAAATGTAAAGTTGTGACTTACAGTGTTACAGACGATCTGTATGCCATATGAAAAATTTGTCGTCGTTGAAGTCATGAAGGCTCATGGAGGTATACCTCCACTCGTTCTTCAATAAGACAATAGGTGGAGGTGAAAGGTTAGCTTCAAACCCCAGACGTTTTAATTCCAGAGGAACAACACGCTGTTCCCTATGGAAAGGAGGCCGAGTACAACCTTAGAGCTGGTCTGGAGACTTTGGAGAAGAGGAATTTTTTTTACTTTGGCCTGGAATCGAGCCGCGGTTCTTGGGTTGAAACAAGAATTAGTGTTAATTAAAGATACATGCCACTGAGTCCACCCACAGTGTATCTCTTTCCACTCTCGGTTTCTTTCGCAAAATAAATCCCTTGTAATTGTAGCATTCACGTGTTAAAATACGCCAATAATTTCTATTAACCCCTGCTCTGCTAACGTGGAGAATACGGTGAGCTCCTAATAATGCCAGAAAATGACAGATGGGATTTGACTCGGCATTTAAAGGGTTAAATTCCAGTGCGTAACAAAAGCGTTCTTTTTTAAAAATCGTACTTTTTAACACTGAATCATCACGTTTGGCGAAATGTGCAGGGCAGGGCAGTCACCATATATCTTAAGGAGACATCTTGTCTGGTGCGAGAAAATTGTTAATAATGGTCGTTACCTTTAAGGGCATTGTGCCAACATCGTGTGACCCAAGTGATGTGTGCTGGTAAACCGAACCCGTGAGATGAGTGTCCGCCAGAGGCCGACCTCATCGTCGGGTGTAACAGTGGGGACAGGTTTGGTTAGCCGGAGAGGCAAGAAGTTGATTCTACACCACCACCCACCTCAGATACATCACAAGACCAAGTACGAAGTTCGCAGCTCCAGTTTTGAGAGTTCTGGAAGAGTTCTACCGTGGACTGGGTGAGTGACCAATATTACATTCGCTTTGGAATAGGTTTCAGGCAGACAGATTGCCTACCTTGTCTTTCCGCTGTTGTAAATGTTATCGAACTTATTTATAGGACTGTGGACCCGGTAGCTCAGTCGGTATAGCGACTGGCTACGGACTGGACGGTTCGGAACTCGAATCCCGGTGGGGGTGAAATTTTCCGCACCTGTCCAGACCGGCCCTGGGGCCCACCCAGCCTCCTGTACAATGGGTACCGGGTCTTTCCTCGTGGTAAAGAGCGGCCGGGGTGTGACGCTGATCCGTCACCCCTTCTAGTGCCGTGATCAAGAAAGAGTAGATCTATATCTCTACTCCCCGTATGGGCCGTAAGTTCTGTACAGAGCCTCAGTTCCTGTACAACGGTGCACTTTACCTTTACCTATACCTCTACTCTTCCTATGGACCGTACGGCCTGTACAGAGTCTCAGTGCCTGTACAACGGTGCACTTTACCTTTACCTATACCTCTACTCCCCCTATGGACCGTACGGCCTGTACAGAGCCTCAGTGCCTGTACAA
>Ga0131853_10022086_pt1 | contig 11525 bp, 8 predicted proteins | sample TergutLab28metaG_FD_92764 | JGI IMG/M metagenome (GOLD analysis project Ga0131853, IMG submission 92764) | Labiotermes labralis P1 segment gut microbial communities from Petit-Saut dam, French Guiana - Lab288 P1 (version 2) (version 2) | ecosystem: Host-associated > Arthropoda: Insects >...
ACACACACACACACACACCACCTGTTATTAGAGCTGTTAGTATTTTCTTTCAAATCAGAATTTAATATATCTGAAAAATACAAAATTATCAATTGTAGCAGCGTTGTAATTCGACTCGCACGCCTTTTCCTCCTCAGGCCGTTCTGTCACTTCGATGGTCTGGTATTGGCTTGGCCTCACTTTTTCTGTGCCCTTTTTTTTTAAATTGAATGAGGTGTCTTTTCCAAAAATAAAAAAAACTGCTACGGGACCCTCAGATCTCACACCAGCTGATCATCCATACATGTTAAGTTCTAATTCCATAAGGTGAAGAGAGAGAACCAACTAATTCGATGTTTATTATCAAACTTTCTGTCTCAACATGTTTTGGGCATCATAATGCCCATCATCAGGAGAATAAGACAGTGTCCTACTGCATGCAGTGCTGGTTTGTATTGCATGCACTACCAACCAGGTTTACCACAAGGACACTACGGCTATCACATCTTATGGTTTCATCTCCTTAGAGGCAGAACACCGCATGCAGTAGGACATGGTCTTATTCTCCTGATGAAGGACGTAATGATGCCCGAAACATGTTGAGACAGTAAATTTGATAATAAACATCGAATTAGTTGCATCTTGTTGGTTCTCTCTCTTCACCTTATGTTCATGATGCACGATCACAAAAACCTAAAACTTCTAATTCCATGTGTTCAGCCTGATTTTTTTTTTGTTTGTTTCAGGGTGATGGTGACTAGGTGATTGGTTTCTGCACTTTGTATTTAGTGGATTAAACATGGAAGCAGACTTCTGCATTCTGAAAGGTACTGATCACTTAGAGTGTTGTGCAGAAGAATGTTATTATTGCACATAACTCATTCATTTTGTGTTTCATATGACAAGTATCTAATGTGCTTATATGATTTTGTATGTACCAAGAGTTCTAAAGCCAACAGCATAGTTCTGTCTGCCACTCCTTGCCATGCTGATTATGATGCGAGTTATTTTAATGTACAACGCAATAGTCGGTAACCATTGTCACAGTTTTGCAGTAAGTCTAATGTTTTTCGAAGTTGCCATTGTCATATACAGGGTTTATCCATGATTTGTGTTGTAACTTGACGGAGAAATGTTTTGCCAAACAGTTTTGGGTAAGGGAGGGGAAAGTTGAGATGTGAATGTCACGTGTAACTGTATTGTAACATGAAATGACAGAGCATGGTTTTACATAACATTACTTTGAGAAGGGTTGACTGCTGTTACCCAAACATCCATCTTCATCTTTGGTACAGTTTTCCTCCTTGCAAGAGTTGGCGGTCGTCACACGTGGCCGTCGGCTTCACAACTCAAGTCCTCACGTCTCTCCACCTTGGCGTTCAAAATATGACAGGTTGTACTCCCACACGTGGAGGTCAAGGCAGTTGAGGTATATAAGCCCCTGGTCTCATTGGCCTGTTTTGCACACCCACATGACCTGTCCAGTGACCACGATGGCGCAACGAAAGTTGGCTCTTTTTCTCTGGTCTGCTGTACAGGTAGTTCTCACTGTCTGCAGTTCTAGAATTCCAGAAACAATTTGCCTTCAGTGAAGTCACGCAAATGGAAACTAAATTGCAAGCATCACTTTCTTCCTGTGCCGGTCTCATGATCCTTGCGGACAGCCAAAGCAAACTTACAGATGCCCTCAGGTCTTTTCAGGCCGGAGCATTTGCGTTTGGTGTGACATCATCACGTAAGCGCGTCGGGCCAATGGTCTGGAATGAAACATGAAAGGTTACATTTAATGTAGCTCTTAGCAGCAAAATATTATTTTGCTACATGATATGACTGTAGTCCCACTCCTCCCTCAGTTGGTTTAGGTTAGGGTGTCACACATACATGAATTCACACTTATTATATGTGTGCATGTTGACTGCATATATATGAAATTGTGTTTTTTGAGCTTGTACAAGCAACACATGCATGTAAAATCACGTGTAACCGAAGTAAGGGTACGTAAAATCATGTGTCAGCTGTCATTCCTTATTACAATAACTTGATGTGTCATGTTTGTATCATAGATTGCACCCTCCCATATCCAGCAGCTGAGGTGCTTGCTGCTATTGCTACAGCCCTCCTCACTCGGAACAACCCCAGGAATTGTCTCCTTAAGTTACGACAGTGTTGTGAAATAAATGTCCTGTATATGAAATTGTTTTGTGTGGTTGATTTGGGTTAAAAGTATGTGTATTTTTTCAGACAGGTGATTATATGGTTAAAATACTAGACCATTACACATCAGAAAAGTTACCTGCTTTCTTAAACATAGGCAACTAAACTACAGGTCTTTGCAGAGTTGGAGGGCTTTGTAGCGTCGTAAGCCTGTACCATGATCTGTTGATCCCATTTTCGTGTGGTACAGCTATAGTTGTCCTAAATTTTCTCTTGCTAGGGACTGCAGTTGATTGAACGGATACCGTCGTCTGTTCCTTTTGTTGACGGAGAACCCGTTCAGTAATGATAAAGCCTCGTGCTTTCGGATCGGCTCGTTCCAGCATTAGTTTTAGAGTTAGCTTAGCAGTTTCTTACTTCATAGTTAGAATATACGTGGAGGTTTGGCAGGCTGGTGACGTGCCGTAGCTCGTACTTCTGTCCAAACTGCTTAATTCTGAAGTGTAAATTAATTTTTTCCTCACTTCTAATCCTATTAAGGTCTCATTTATACAGTGTACAAGGGAATGGCAGGCTTGATCATGCACATTTATGGATTTAAATACTTGAGTAGATGTCCCTTTACCCTGTAATGTGTTAGTAATAGAAGTTACACATTATGTTAAGGATCATTATGTTATTCCCATTTCTAGCTAACAGTAAGGATTAGTGACTGTTGGTATGGTAACAGTATATTGTAAAACCTAATGGAAACTATGAAGGTACATTATTATCGGAGTGACAAAAATAAACATGGGCCCACACTAAAAGGATATTTAGGTGTGAAGTTTTTGTCGTGTACTTCAGCTTTTTCATTCAGTGCCGTTAATTGTGTAAGTTACATAGCTGTAGTAAGTAATCGGTTTCTTGTTTGTAGTGAATGGTATTGTATTACATAAAATTAATGTACTGTAACATGGTGAGTTTACTTGCATTCCCCACTTCATGTGTTGGATGGTGTGCAAGGCTTAATTCCCCGCTTTACAACTGCATCTTGTGCATTCCTGGAGATGTGTCATGTTAGAAACTGAAGTGGTAAAAACCATTTAGGCTGGTCTTTCTCACTTTGTGTCCTCAAGGCATTTGGAACATTTTGGTAATGGGTACAGTTTTGTGCCACAAAACCTAGTGGCATGCAATTTGAATGACTGCTTCAGTTATCAGAATTAAACATCACTTAATAGGCACACCTGAGAGTGGATGTAATTTTCTTGGGGCAGCCTTGGTGGTGAGATTTAGCTTATACTAGTCATAACTGCTCATGCAGTGCCACATACTCTCTCCCCACCACTGGATGTCACAAGCATACATGCCTGTAGATAGTGTCGAGCGTTTCAGCCCATGAAAGGGGAAGCAGGTTGTAACAGCTGTTACAGATGCTGAGTTTGTTATTTTAGTCTCCATGGTATGCTGGGAATTGAGCTTTGGTGCTCAGGCAACCTTAACATGATTGCTAACCCTGTTTTTCCAATACCGCAGGGCGGGCGGTAGTGATCGAACGAGAGGCAGTGGCAGATTGCTGTGTAAGCTGTGTTGGGGTTCGGTGTTGCGGTGGCAGAGTAGCAGTGCAGTTGCGGGGCACATGGCAGTCGGGGGTAGCGAGTGCAGTTGCGGGTAGCTGATGGCAGTGCGTGGTGGTGGCGAGCATCAACCATTTTGCTGAACCAGTACCAGTTGCAGCATTGAGCATCCATCCCCCCCCCCATTCAGTACTGAATCCTAAGTTTGATCCCTTTTTCGGTATTTGAAATTTTCCACGATGTTCCTGATTTCACCAGACTGCATCTCCAGTTGACTGGTACGTTGCTGCATTGAGACCCTCCCCCAGTAGATATCACAAATTGCACAATTTTATGTGGTTTATATCACCATTCTGTAAAGCCCCCCTTTCTTTTAAGTATTTAAGTTTTTATTTTTTAAATTATGCTGCCCCCTCTGTTACACGAAGTTTGGGATTTTAGACCGTTTATTCTGTCTTCATGTTGGAGCCAGTTGTAGTTCCCTTTTTCAAGGCAGTTGGTGGATCCCTGCGAGCCTTTACATATGTTAAGTAGACCAAACGATGATTTAATTCTAGAAATTATAACCAACCGTGTACAGTTGTTGGGGTTAACCCAGCTGCCTTAGTAACATCTGCGACATGTTCCAGTCTGTTCGAGCCATCATAAAGATGTTGGGTGTAGTACAGGTGTAAGTATCGACAGCTGTACGTTTGGTAAGATGGGAAGTGCGTATGTTAACGTGGGAAGTCTGCAGAAAGAATATGAAATGTGGCTGCAAACAGCGCGCAAAATAAATTAGCATAATTCATTAAAATATTGCTGAATAGGAATTGACTAAAAATGTTATCGAAATTGATATGCTGTCTGATGTAGTCGGTGTGTATACATATGTATTTGGTGTGTATATTCGCACGGTGCGTAATTTTAATGTGTGTGTGCAGCAATTTTCCCTTAACCTTTTGACGCCTAATGTCAACTATAGTGGTCACACCGCACCGCTAACCTCTAAAGTTGCATTTTATATATTTATTCAACAAATACAGGTTCTGAATATTTTAAACATCGTATATACTATCCGTTTTTTTCTCTTCAAAATGCAGTTTGTTTCATAATTCTAACGTATGTGGTTCCTGTATTATTCACATTTTATATACAGGATGGGTAAAATTAAAAAAAATAATTCCGGTGCCAAAATGTTAAAATAAGAGGGGTGACATGGCGATTGTGTTATGTATTTACCCACTTTTTATTCTCTAAATGGAACTTCATGTTCACATACTTGCATGTCATACTGTCGTGTGTACTGCCTTTGATTCTTTGATGGGCCGAAGCACATTGGAGATGTATTCAGGGGTAATCGGATAATCCTAGCAACAGTATGATAGATTGATTTAACGTCCGTGATTGCCTGAGAGAGAGTACATTATAAAATGAATGGTCGTTTTTTCATCAGACAGTAAGCTACGGTTTATTTTATGCCCTTGTTGTTTTCAAGCCCTTCCTTTGTCTTTGCATGGATAATATTTCTGGCTGCCACTGTCCTTATTACAAACTATATGTTGGATTTGGTATGTCAAGCTCCTGATGTCAGTCCTAAGCACAAGATAGGATCGGGCTCGAGACTAATAACACAGCGGATATGTGTGGGTACACTGTACTGAGGCCACATATGAGTAGTGGGAAATGCCCCACACGAGGTCTCCCTGTTCGTTGTACCTACCGCAATCCTGTGCAATCCTCTCACCATGATACTCAGATTGTGGCAAGCAGTGCGGACTGACACAGGCGAGGGGGGCTGGGACGTAATACTACAGTACGCAACAAATACACCCTAGATACTGTCATCCCTGCCGTTTGTGTGGAACTTCCCCTTGTGGCCTTAGTACAGTACTTGCTTTGTCAGAACAGTTAACATTACTGAATGTTGGGTTATGCTTCCAGTTTTCTTCTTAGGTCAAGAGCAGGTAAGTAAGTTGACTGGAGCAAGGTTTTGGCTTAAAGCAATACAAAATTTTAAAGTTGTTCCATTTATATTGGTACTTTTTAATTGCAGCAGATATTCTTAATGTGTGACCTCACATAGCAAGGATGGGTGTGGCTGATGTGGTGACATAACCTGCCTCCTACATTGGTTGGTTAGTCTGGCATGTGAGATGAGACTATCTTTTACCGCATACTTCGCATAAGGTCCAGTAACTGCAGAACTGTCACAATACTGACATGACTTACAAGACGGATTGTTGGCGATGTAAGCTTGAGGTGGGCGGTCTGTCCGTGCGTGACGACGTATGTTGTCCGTGCTGAAGTTCAGTTAAAACTTCCTGTCCTGCGTTGGGTACTGTTATGTGGTGCCACTTTACTGCACAGTGCTAGCGTTTGGATACCCATTTTTTATTTGTGGCAGGTGGCGGTTTGCCACAACATTGTCGCCGTTATCATCGGATTTACATGTCGCTCCCTGTTCACATTTGTTTCCATGATATGTACTGCCCTTGTTATATCCATTAACCCCTTTAAAGCATTCTAGATCCTTTATCTGATACAAAAAATGCCTAAGCAACAGTATTTTTCCCTCTTTAGATGTTACTTCGCGTACTGGTGGTCTGTATGTGCAAGTGCTGCTGTTATCCGTTTGTGTTCCAGATTATTGTATATTCCAGCAGTCTTGTCCAAATTAATTTTCCAGAAACTATCTTGGAAGTCCCAAATGTGTCACTAGGCAACAGGTGCTTGGGGAAAAATCATCATAGGGCTGTCTAAAGGAACGAGTGGATTTGAGCTGAACATGGCACCTTGAGTAGCTGTAACATTGAGCTTGACATACAACCTTTTTTTTTTCAGCAATAAGATTGATTTTAGATTAGTTGCTGTCAGCGGTGTTTCCCGGTTAGGAGGTTTTCGAAGGGTCCAACCAGTGATAACTTGTGCAGGGGGCATTTGATGATAGCTGTTCATTAGGCGTAACGCAGCACATTGCTTTGAAATGTTCATTAATAATGATAAAGAATTATGGAATTTTTTTGTTTAAATCTGAGTTCTTTGCTGATAGCAGGCTAGACAATAAATTGTCATACAACAGCTCTACTGTGTATTTACCCTCACAACTTTGCAGTTGATGTGATACTAAAATTATCTGTGCAGAAATGAACCTTCCAGTAAGTGAGCTTCCTACATCTTGTATGGTACAGTGACATATTGAGTACATTTGCATCAGAAGAAAGCACTTGGGCTAAGCACACACGGGTGATTGTAGTGGGAGCAGTTATGTGACTGGATATTAGTAAGGAGTTAGGTATGTTAACACTTAACGTCCAACACAACTATATATGTTCATATGAACGAGTTTACAAGGACATGCTTCGGCCCTATATGTGGGCCATCATCAGGTTGTGGTTAGACTTAAGCTTAGGGCCGAAACATGTCATAAACTCCTTGTTAATATAAACAAATATAGTTGTGTTCGACGTTAAGTGTTAGCATACCTAACTCCTTGCTATTGTACAGAACACAAGGGGGATGATGCACATTAGAAAGAATTATGACTGGATATTCGTGTGAGGGCATCCTGAAGAGCAGCTGTTTTCTTCAATTGGTTAAGTTACATCTCAAACTGCAAGGTCGTCAGTGTGCATTTGGTTACTTTGGAAAGCTAAAGAAAGAGCAAGTGGTTTGGTGTACAACTGCTAAGGAGTCTTAAGATACTTAAAAAGAAAACTGCCCCGTATGGGGAGGACCAGTGGGTCTGTTCCAAGTATTTGATGTTTTTGGCCTTTCTTGTCTTGGGTTGAAGTTGCAGAGGGTGGTGGTAATCGTCCTGAGTAGAGTACAATAGGGTCTCATTTTGTGATGGTTCATTTTACGATGATTCACTGTTACGATGCTTGTCCAGTCTGACCGAGCACTCCCAGCTTGCGGTGCATCACTGTCGCAACTCAAGCGTCCTTTCTCTACTTAGTGCACTTCTGGCTCTTTTCCGGTGTGCATGTGTTCTTTTTCTATTTTATTGCAGTTCTTTTAAGTTCACTGTGATTTTTCCACCCATGATGTCCATCAAAAAGGCAGAAAAGAAGAAGAAATCAAACCAGTTGATGTTACATTCTTTCTTGATGTCTGCTGAACCACGGCCTGGGCCTTCTTCAACAAAATAAAAAGTGATTTGATTGGCATTTTTTTTCAATTATCTGTAATTTTCTGTATACCTAATTCATTAAATTAAAATTGTATGTCATAATGTACAGAAATATGGTAAATTATAAAGTTATTTGCCAGATTTGTTTGGCCCATGAACCTGTCTCAATTTAAACCATGTAAATATTACTCGTTTTACGACGCGATACACAACCAACATTCAAGAACGTAACCCCGTTGTAAACCAAGACCCTGCTGTAGTTTGTAATTTTTGCTTTTTTTTTTTTTTTGCTAGGGTACCACGGAAGATGACCGGTGGGTCTAAATTAACGTAACGGTGTTTAGAATACAGATGAGGTGTCTTAATACAGTATTCCTTTTTTTTTTAAATGCACACAGCGGAGCCATATTGTCTAGGCAGCAGGCAGTACAAGCGCAGTCTCTTTCTGTGAAGGTGTCCAAGCATGCTTTGTGTTCTGCCAGGCCTCATATGCAGGGGTTAGGTGATAGAGCATGGAGGTGACCGTTTTCCTCTTACATAGTTCAGAAGTAAAGAATGCCAGCAGCAGTGCCTCCATTGTGTCACGTGTTCATGGTACAGTACTGTTTCTGTTATCAGGTTCCCTTTTTCCCAGCCAGGCTATCGATGTTGAACACTCAAAAAGTGTGCTGATTTTACTCCAAAGGCATGGAGTGAGAGTTCCGATCATATCTAGAGAAGTCTGAAGTACTGTGATCGTTTCTAATGGCAGTAGCCACCTTGTGTACCGGTTCTGCCATTCGGTAGGAGTTCCACAGGAGTGCACTGAAATTGACTGCATGGTACAGTGTGTATTGCCATGTTTGTCTGCCATGAAGGTTCAGTGGCATGTACCTCTGAAACCATTGTAACCTCTATCACGTTGGTATCGCATTCCAAAAAGACCACACTAACTGCTGACTAAAGAATCTTGTATCCAAAGCTTGTCTTTGGACGGTTACAGTTGATAACCAACAAGATGCAACTATTTTGATTTATCTACTTTAGTCCTAGGCGTTTCAGGCGATGTTTTCGCCCATCATCAGGAGTATATCACTAACTACAGCTTCTGGTAATGTCCACTGATGTTGCTGCTGGTTGGTGTAGCATATGCCAGCACCAATGTGGATACAGTGATATGCTCCTGATGATGGGCAAAAACGTCGCCTGAAACGCGTAGAGCTGACTTAAAGTAAATCAAAATAGTTGCATCTTGTTGGTCATCAGTTGTAATAGTACTGGTGATGCACAGAAACAAATGAGTACCAGGAGCATATCCTGGGGGTAAAGGCGGCCGGTGCGCAAGGCTGTCAACCCTACCGCCATCCTGTGCCGTTGTCATGAAATCTGGGAGCCTTAAACTTCCTGGAACCCTCTGGGCCACTGCAGGCCTGTAACGGGACTGCTTTGCTTTTACCTTTACCACGCTTAATGTATACAGTTAACATCAGTGCACCAGCCTGACATGGGAAGAGAAAGTGTGTGTGGGGTGCAGCAGGCGCCAACCGTATGGCTGTCTGCATGGCCCTGTAGTTGTTTACGTAAGAAATAGTAATATTACGTGCTGGCATTATCCGTGTACTGAGGGCAGACAGTACCAACATCGGTACAAGTTCCGTTGTCACCAGTTATGAGTGCACACTTGGAATCCTGAAACTGAAGACAGTTGGCTGTGGCACTCAATTTGTCAAACTACAAAATGGGAAAAGTCGTTTATTCGTTTTATGACCATCGAAATATAACATTTGGACAATTCAGGTGTTTGTGGACTGGTGTGGTGTGTTGGCTGAGAGTTGTGCGGGTCGTCATCACGAGTGTGTGTTGTGTATAAGCAGGCGTTGGTTTTGGTCAGTTAACTTCAAATGTGATCTGTATGTACTTTTCTGCTATGTCCATACACTTTGTGTCGCCATTTGCTAGTAAACGTTGGCACAAAACATTTTTGTAATTTAGGAGAGGGGGGTGTATAGGGTCTTGGTGGGGAAACTGGAGGGAAGGAGACCTAGGCGTAGATGTGTGGATAATATTAGGATGGATCTCCAGGAGGTGGGATGTGGATATATGGACTGGATTGGGCTGGCCCAGGATAGAGACAGATGGCGGACGCTTGTGAGTGCGGTAATGAACTTTCGGGTTCCGTGAAATGCGGGGAATTTCTTGACTAGCTGCTCAAGAAGCACTCTGCAACATGGAGTAAGTAAGTAATTTAATAATCAGGTTTGCGTGAGGGATGAGCTGCAGAAAAGTGTCATATGGGTCATGATTTATTGATTCAAGTTCGGTTGGGGAGTCTTAAGAACGCTGAAGTGTGTAGAAGCTGATCGTTTCCTGCATGGGGGTGTGCGTAAAGATGTTTGTGTAGTGGCACCGCCAACTGTAAGCACAGAACGTGCCTGACGTGGTGAAGCTGCGGCTGCTGGCAGGATTGACGTGAGTACTTGTGTGTGTGTGTATGTAGTGTTTGCAAACTGCCATACAGCATGTACACAATGTGTGACCACGTGCTAGGAAGACGGAGGATCGACAGCACAGACCCACAGGTTGCAGGAACCATGTTCCGTTATGGTTTGTAAGGGCAGCAAATCGACTGCTTAGCGGGTCGTAAACCACGCATGGGCTGGCTGACACCCCGACCGGGGTAATTTAGGTGGTGGATGTAGCAGTTACGAGGGCTTCCTGTAGGTTGTGGTAGAGCGTGTACAACGCTATTGCTGGATGAGGGTTTTGTAGATTGCTATTCAAAATGGCGTCATACTGTGTAACCGCGGTGGTGGTGGTAGGGTTAGGTTCCTTTGCAGTATAGTGTTAACGTGTTGGCCCTCTGAAGTCCGTCGTCCTGGATACAGATGCACGTACAGCATATGTGCAGCCAAACAAATACAGGATGCTGGCAAGTCCTTAGCCCGACCAGGGAGGAAACAAGCTATTGTTTCTGTCAGAATGGCGTGAATTTGCTTCGGCGCCTTGTCTTGCAAAAAAAAAAAAAATTGACAGCTTGCGTCTCGATGTTGAAATCGAGCGCGTACGTGACATGCTCCCGAGCTTGTTTCCTTCCTGGTCGGGCTAAGGACTTATCACCCCGGTATACTTGATGCATTTTTCACTCATCTCGAGACACTTCTTGACGTAAACAGCAATTTTTCGTAATGTTGCGTTCCTTTGGTTTGCAAAATATTCACGATTTACATAACGAATGCGCAAAAATCTGGATAACCAGCCCGGTAGCCGTGCAAATCTGTGTGTGTGTGTCAAATGTCGCGCGCGCAAGGTACTTGAGACCAGGTTTGCAGTATGAAGCCCGCTGGTTCGTAAAAGACAAAATGCTGAATCATTGAAATTTGTAAATGTGTCGAAGTTGCGGATATTTCCAACGTAACGTTGCATAACGTAAAGAATTAACGAATGTTATTGTCTATTATTATTGCTCTGTACCACCAGGTTGAGTGTAAACATCTTTTCCGTCTTCGTGTTGCAAGAATGGCGTGCAGTTTTAAAACTGTCAACTGTGGCTGGACCGTTTAGAATTGGACTAAAATGAATATCACGTTTTCCAAAAGTCTAAGATCCTTCAAGTTTACTCGCGGCATGTCCTGAACTAGGTAATGATGGGGCAAACTATTGTCAATGATTTGATCTCGGAGAATATCTTGCGTAACTTTCTGAGTGCCCGGGGAACACGTCCCCAGTAACCCCCCCCTCCCCCC
>Ga0131853_10022088_pt1 | contig 11525 bp, 5 predicted proteins | sample TergutLab28metaG_FD_92764 | JGI IMG/M metagenome (GOLD analysis project Ga0131853, IMG submission 92764) | Labiotermes labralis P1 segment gut microbial communities from Petit-Saut dam, French Guiana - Lab288 P1 (version 2) (version 2) | ecosystem: Host-associated > Arthropoda: Insects >...
ACTGAGCGACCGACCGAGCCTGGCTACCTGGGCGTCGACCTCCGGTAGCACGGTCGGGGCATCCTTTCCGCTCACCCGCTCAACCACCGGTGTCTGCAGCAGCGGCCGCAGCCAGCGCAGTGCACCGATCCAGGAAGGCACGCTGATTCGCCGGGCGCGCCGCTCGATTCCCCGCTCGAATCTGGTGGCGCACTCCTGCACCGACGTCGTCTTACGGAACGGCCTCGGTAGCGCGGCGAGCGCTCGCGCGAACGGTGGCAGGTCGGCGAAGGCCTCCCGGACAAGTGGGGTGTCGATCCACAACATGTGCGCGGACCCGACATCGACGCCGAGGTGAGCGACCTCGACCCGAAGCGTGTTGGCGAAGTGCTCGACCCCGGCTTTGGAGGCGTTGTAGGCCGCCATACTCGGCATCGCCATGTAGGCGGCGCCGGAGGAGACGACGAGAACGTACCCGCGGCGTTCGACGACCGACGGCAGAGCGGCACGGACGGTGTGGAAGCAGCCGATGAGATTCACTTCGACCACCCGACGGAACGCCGCGGGGTCCACCCCGAGAATCGATCCGTAGCTGCCGATACCTGCGTTGGCGACGACGATGTCAATGCCACCGAACCGTTCGATCCCCTGCGCGACGGCCGCTTCCATCGCGTTCAGATCGCGTACGTCGCCGGGAACCGCGACGACGTGCTCGTCGCCGCCCAGTTCCTCCGTAAGCTCCTGTAATGGGGGCGCATCGAGATCCACGAGCACCAGGTTTGCGCCTCTTGCGTGCAGCCGCCGGGCGACCTCGGCGCCGATACCGCGTGCGCCGCCGGTGATGAGCACAACCTTGCCGGTGAAGGCGGTCATGGCTATCAAGGCTAGACCCGTCGGTCGGTTCAGAACAGTGCGTCGCCGGTATGGGCGAAAGGTTCGCTACGCCGGGCGGTCGGTCCGCGGCACGTGCGTCACCCGCACCGATCCGGCATCGAGGTCGAGCTTCATCGCGCCCTCGAAACCGTCACCGGGGCCGCCCAGTTCGGCCAGGACCCCCTCGGCGCTGCGGGCGGCGATCCGGCAGACCCGGGCGGTGAACTGGTCCACCAAGGGGTGCGCGGCGCGCTCGCGCCATTGACGCACCGCGCCGAGCGCCACGGCCCGCCCCTCCTCGCGCGACGTGTCCGGCGTGAGGCCCAGGCGCTGAGCGGCGTCGATGCCGAAACCGCCCATCAGCCGCTGCACCGCTTGTAGATCGTCGGGCGAGAGCCCGGTCTCGGTACCGCGCAGCCGGCCCAGCATCCGCAGCTCCTGGAAGCCGTGCACGTCGGACAGCAGCCGTCGGGTCTCCCCCAGCAGCCGCGGCGTCTCCGACGCGGGATGCGTCGACAGCACCCGTTCGAGCGCGACCAGCGCGGAGTGGGTCTTGAGCTGGTCCGCGCGCTGACCGAACTGGACGTCGATGACCTGACGCAGTTCGTCCAGGCCGCTGCGCGCCACCAATTCGGCTGCGAGGCTGGGAGAATCGCTCACTCCCAGCCGGATCAGCATGACCGCCAGCCGAATCCCGAAGAGTCCGAAGCGCTCCGCCAGCTGTCGGCGCAGCGCGGCATCCACCGGCAGCGGGGCGTCGTCGCGGGCGAACCGGTCTGCCGAGAGCATCGCCAACTGCAGATCCTCCGCGGGTGCCGCCGCGAGCGCCTCGAACGCCGCGAACTCGCTCTGCCGCAACGTGCGCGCGCCCAACGCGAGCAGCCCGGCCACCGGCACCACGGCCTGGCACAGCCCGGTGTGCTCGAGTTCCGACGCGAAGCGCGCCGCCATGTCCTTCGCCGACAGCATCGCGTCGGCCCGGCCCGCACCCACCTCGTCGGCGCGCGAGACCACCCCGATCACCCCGAGCGGACCCGACTCGCCGCCCACGTGCGCGCCGATGCGGCCCAGGAACTGAACGTCGGACGCGCTGAGGCTGCGCAGCAGGTACACCACCGCGTCGGCCCCGGACACCGCGTTCTCGGGGGTGAGCATCTCGATGGTGCGCGCCGAGACGTCCTTCGACAGCGACGACGTTCCGGGCGTGTCGATGATGGTGGTCTGGGCGAGCGCGCTGGCGGGCCACTCGACGTCCAGCCGGTCGACCCGGTCGGCGGTGAGATCGCCGAGGTCGAACGTCAGGCGGCCGTCGTGGCGTCGCACCGCGACGCTCGACGAGCGGTCGCTGTCGTAGCGGGCGGTGACGGCGGGCGTGGAACCGCTGCGGTACCAGGTGACCACGCGGGTGCACTCGGTCGCATCCGTCGGCGCGATATCCTGCCCCACAAAGGCATTGAGCAACGTCGACTTACCGGCCTTGAGCGAGCCGGCGAGCGCCACCCGCAGCGGCTGCTCGAGCCGGGCCGCGCACTCCGCGAGTTGGGTTCGCGCCTCGGGGTTTCCCGCATACGTGGCACGCGCCGAGGCGATCAGGGACCGGGCGCGGTCGAGGGAGGCGGACGACGTCATGCCGTCACCTCCTCTCCCAGACCCGACTCGACCGGGAAGAGTTGCGCGGCCTGCGCCTTCAGCTCGGCCAGAGCATTCAGCTGCCGCTCCACCTCGGCGGCGCGGCGGGCCCGTTCGCCCGACGCGACGGTGGCCGCCTCCTGGGCCGCCCGCAGCGAATCGGCGAGCGACCGCAACGTCTGCTCGGCGATCGTGGTGAAGTGATCGCGCAGCAGCCGCTGGATGAGCCGCAACCGGTCCTTCGACTCCTTGCCGACCTGGAAACTGACCTCGTCGGTGAACTGCCGGATGGCAACCTTGGCGTCGGCCCGACGTTTGACCACCCGCGCATCCCGATCATCGCGATATGCCTTGGTGCCCAGCAGGACTCCGGCACCCACCGAGATCGGGTTGATCAGCGCCATCCCCATCAGCGTGGTGACCAGGCCGAACATCAGCACGCCGCCGTACGACCCGCGCATGCCGACCAGCACCTTCTGCGTGATGCCGGTCCGCCCGGACTCGAGATCGGCCAGCTCCACGACGGGCTCGAGGACACCGTCGAGGTCACCGACGTCGAACTGCGGCAGCTCCACCGCACCGGCGTCCGCGAAGTGCTCGGCCACCACCTCGGCGAGCCACAGTGCGCGGTCGTGCGCCCACACGAAGTTGTCGCCCACCGACTGCGCGATCTGCTGTTCCAGCCACTCCCCCAGCTGGTCCCATTCCTTGCCGGGATCGCCCTCGTCGACGGCGCGTTCGGCCTCCCGGGTCACCTGACGCAGCCGATCGCGCAGGTCGTGGTCGATGTCCGACGCCAGGTCGGCGATGCCGTCGGCCAGGGTCTGCTGCCAGCGCGCGGTCTTCTTCCGGAGCTCCTCGGTGACCGCCTTGGCGCGCTGCAGTTCAGCGACGGCGGCGGTCCCCTTCTCCGGATCCCGCAGCGCGGCACGCTCACTGGCGAGCGCGAGCTGAAGGTGCTCGACCACCGAGTGGACATCGACCGACACCGTCCTGCGCAGACCGCCCCGCGCGTACTCGATCACCCGGGTGCGCAGGAAGTCGTAGACGGCGTCGAATCCGGACTCCTCGCTCAGCGAGCGGTCGTCGAGACGCAGCGCGTGCGACCGCAGGATCGACGAGATCGGAAGCAAGGGCACGTCCAGTCCGGCCCGATCCAGGTGCCGCCGATCGGCGTCGACGATCTGCCGCCAGTGCGGGTAGAGATCGGTCTTGGTGATCAGGCACGCCGCGGCAGGACACAACATCGTCACCTGCCGAAGGAACGCGAGTTCGGGCTCGGTGAACTCCTGGCTGGCATCGGACACGACGAAGACGGCATCGGCCGCCGGCAACAGGACGAGAGTGGCTGCCGCGTGCGGGTTTCCGTGACCGCCCACGCCGGGCGTGTCGACGAACACGAGCCCGTCCGCGAGCAGGGGGCTCGGCGCGTTGACCTCCACGCGCAGGACCTCACGCCCCTCGGCGCGCGGCGTCGTCGGTGTCACCGCCCCCAGCTCGTCGAGTGGCAGGTCCACCCTTCGCGGCTCGCCACCGGGTTCGGCGAGCACCAACTCCGAGAACGCCCGCTCGGCGTGCTGTACGACGGCGGGCACCGCGGTGGTCTCGTCGTCACCGACCGAGCACACCGCGAGGTTGAGCAGAGAGTTGACGAACTGACTCTTGCCCTGCTTGAGCTGACCGACCACGACCACCCGAAACCGGGGATCGACGACGCGGGTCCGGACCAGCGCGAGCCGCTCCACCAGGTCGGTGCGCCCCGCTGAAGCGGCGATCCCCGTCGTCCTGTCGAGCAGACCCGTCATCGCGTCGTTCATGAGTCCCGTTGCCCCGCTTCTCTTCCGACCTGCGTCCGCGCCCGTCGCGCACCTGCTGGTCCGCCGCTCCGCTGGATACGAATCGGGGTCCCGTCCGCATTAGCGCGTCCGGGACCCCGTTCGTTACATCCGCCGATCGGGCGTCACGGCAGCAGGTCGTGTCCGAGATCCGGGTGCGCGGGCAGCGGATCCACGATCGACGAGACCGCGTGCCCGAGGGTGTCGGCGAACAACCCGGCGTCCGAGTGTGCGGACCCGAACGCGTCGCCGTCGATCGACGACCACGTGTTTCCGCCCGCGAGGCCACCCGTGAGCCCGTCGGTGAAGGTCGTGGTGGCGTCGACGGCGCCCTGCCACGCCGACGTCAGGTTGCTCGTGAGGTCGGCCGCGATGTCCCCGGTCCCGGCGAGGCCGCCGCCGAGTCCGGCGTCGACATTGCCGCTCGACCCGAAGCTGCCACCGAGATCCCCGGTCGAACCCAGGCCGCCGCCCGCGTTCAGGGCGGCGTCGAGGGCGCCACCGAGGTCACCACCGGCGGCGCTGCCCGCCCCGAGCGCCCCGCCGAGGGCCCCACCGAGCTCGGTACCGACGTTGCCGCCACCGGCGAGCACACCACCGAGATCGAGCGAACCACCGGACTCGAGTCCGCCGCCGAGAACCGCACCGAGGGCCATTCCCAGATCGGCGCCGGCCGAGCCGCCGACACCGAACGCGGATTCGAGCAGCCCGCCCAGATTCGCGTCGGCACCCACGTCGACGCTGCCACCGAGCGCGAGCGCGTTGTCGATTGCCGTGCCGAGGGACGCGGTGAGGGCGCCGTCCACGCCGAGCGCGCCGCCGAGAGCCGCACTGATCGCGACGCCCACATTGCCGTCGGCGAGGCTGCCGAGGTCCAGGCCGGCGCCGAGCCCGCCGTCGAGCGCCGCACCGAGGCTCGCCCCCAGGTCGGCACCCAGCGCGCCGCCCGCCGCGAGAGCGGACCCGAGGGCCCCGCTGAGCGCCGCCGTCAGGTCGGCACCGACGTTGCCGCCCAGCTCCGCGCCGACACTGCCACCGACCGACAGCGCCGACTCGACGGCACCGGTGAGTGCGGCCGACAGGTCGCCGCCGACGCCCAGCGCGCCGGCGAGCACCGTCTCGAGCGAGCCGCCCACGCCACCGGCCGCCGCGACCGCGCCGTCGAGCACGCCACCGAACGCGGCACCCAGCGCGCCACCCAGGTCCCCGCCGATCCCGAACACGTTCCCGAGGACCGTGGTCAGGCCACCGCCCGCCTGCATCAGACCGGACAGATCCACGCTGCTCGCGCCTTCGAACGCGGCACCCAGAGCGGCCCCGAGCTGCGCGGCGAGTGCGCTGTCGGCGCCGAACGAGCCGCCGATCAGGCCGCCCAGCGACGCGCCCAGGTCCAGCGCGGTGTCGACCTGGAGCAAGTGGGCGATGTCGATGGCGCCGCCCAGATCGAGGGCGCCGCCCAACGCCGCACCGAGGTCGGCGCCGACGGACCCGCCGAGCGACAACGCCGATTCGAGCAGCCCGCTCATGCCGGCGCCGATCTGTCCCAGGACGTCGCCGTTCAGTCCGCCACCGAGGCTGCCGCCGAGCGACAGCGCCGACTCGAGTGCGCCCGTCAGTGCCGCCGTGAGGTCGGCACCGACCCCGAGACCGGCGCCGAGCGCAGACCCGAGCGAGCCGCCCAACCCGAGCAGCCCCTCGAGGCCGGCGCCGAGCCCCCCATCGAGCCCGGCGCCGGCATCGATCGCCGCCCCGAACAGCGCACCCAGCGCGGTACCGAGCTCTCCCCCAAGCCCGCCACCGATGCCGAACGCGCTCTCCAACGCGGCCGTCAATCCGCCGTCGACCGACAGCAGTCCATCCAGGTCGAGGCTGCTCATGCCCGCGAACGCGGCGTTCAGCGCGTCGCCGAGATCCGTGACGAGCGAGCCGTCGACGTCGAGCGCGCCTCCGAGGGCCGCGGCGAGTGCCACACCCAGGTCGAGCGACCCGCCGACGCCGGTCAGGCTGCCGAAGTCGAAGCCGCCCCCGAGTCCGGCGGCCGCCTCGATCGCGCCACCGAGGGCCGCGCCGAGCTGCGCGCCGATCGCACCGCCCGCCGCGAGCGCGGCCGCGAAGGCGGATGCCAGTTCCCCGCCGAGGTCGAAGCTGCCGCCGAAGTCGAAGCCACCGGCCAGCCCACCGCCCACTGCGGCGCCCAGCCCGAGTCCCGCACCGGCGCTGCCGCCGAGGCCCAGGCCGCCGCCGAGCCCGAGCCCGCCGCCCAGTCCGCCACCTGCCGCGGCGCCGACCGAACCCGCCGCGGTGCCGGCGGCAAGGATGGCGCCCAGATCGCCCGCCGCGGATCCGAACAGTCCCGACTCGGCGACCATCGGCGCCACCGCGGCGATGTCGGCGTGGGACACGTCGCCGAGACCGGCGGCGGCGAGCGCAGCCTGCGGATTCGCGCAGTATGCGGCGGCAGCGTCCTCGTCGCGTAGGAGCCGGAGGATGAAATCGAGGACGGCGTTGCTGGCCATGGGAACACTCCTGACAGTCGGGAGGCCGGCCGCCGCGGATCCGGACCGGACACGGCGGCGAGATTGGCTTCCACGCTACGAATCCGGGGCCGCGACGGTAACGGGGCGGATCCCCCCGAGCACCGACAGGGGGATGCGTATCCACCCGTATAGGGGATCGGCGCCGATTAGGGGATCGGCCCCATACTCGCGCCGCTCACCACCCGATCCCGTAACGGACGACGTCGACACACCGACAATCGCCATACCACCGGCGGCTCCGCAAACCCGCCCCTCAACGGATGGGAGAAGCGCATGGCCGCAGGGCTCGGAATCGCTGTCGGAACCGCCAATTCGGGCACCGCGGTGGTGACGGCGAGTGACGCCGCAACCGATGAACCAACATTTGACACCACTTCCCGGCCGACGAGGCTGCACGTTTCGCCCGACGGATCCGTAGCCTTTCCCGACGCCTCCACCCCTCCGGCGGGCACCCCGATCACCGGGTTCGTCGAACGCGTCGGGGACCCGGTGGGACTGCTCGGCGACGACGGCCGCGTCCATCTCGGCGAGGACCTCTTCGCGGCGGCCGCGGCCGCGCTCGTCGACACCGCGCCGGACACCGACGCGGTGATAGTCACCCATCCCACGGCGTGGAGCAGTTACACCGTCGGTGCCCTCGAATCCGCGCTCGAGCGTGCGGGCGTCTCGGCGCGAGTCGTCCCGGAGGCCGTCGCGTGCGTGCAGTGGCTCCAGCGGTCCCGCGGCGGTCTCGACGACGGTGTGGTGGTGGTCTACGACCTGGGCGCGTCCACGCTCGACATCACCGTGGTCCGGACCGGTGCCGAACCGTCCGTCCTCGGCAAGCCGATCCGTTCGGAGGACTTCGGCGGCGCGCACTTCGACCATCTGGTCACGCGATACGTGCTCGACACCGTCGCCGACCGGGTCACCAACCTCGACCCCTCCGACGCCGCGACGACGGACGCGCTGACGCAGCTGCGCCGGAACTGCGCGGCGGCGAAGGAGGCACTGTCCACCGACACCGAAACCGTCATCCCCGTCGCGCTGCCCGGCTACGTCACTGATGTGCGCCTCGTCCGGTCCGAGCTCGAGGACCTGATCCGGCCGGCACTCGTCAGTTCGCTCGAGCTGGTCCGAGAAGCCCTTCGGTCGGCCGAGATCGAGGTCTCCGACGTCGGCTGGGTGCTACCGGCGGGCGGCGGCGGTGCGATTCCGCTGGTGGCCGAACTCGTCTCGTCCGGCCTCGGTCTCACGGTGGCGGCCACACCCGATCCAGCGCTCACTGCCGCGCTCGGCGCAGCCCACCTGGCGGTCGAGGAACGGACGACCAGCGCCACCACGGCCTTCCCGGAGTACGACCACGACGCCGGCGAGCCCGTCCCCGAACCGGTGGTGCCCAGCTTCCCGTCGCGGATGCGCTCTCCCCGGAACTGGTCCACGACCCGCCGCCGGATCGCGATCGTCGCGTCCGCCGCCGCGGCGATCGGCGTGCTCACCGCCGGCGGCCTGTCCATCGAGACTGCAGCGAAGAACGAACCGGCACAGTCGAGTACACCCGCCAGCGGGGTCGAGACGTCGCCGTCCGGTGGGGCGCCGACGACGGTCGACGCAGTGAACGACGGCGCGTCCTCGAACGGGACCGGCGAGACCATGACCGTGGGCCACGTCGGTACGGCCGGGACCGGCGGGACGGGCGCAACCACCGGTGCGGCCGGCGGTCAGGTCCGAACCGCCGACACCGGACGCACCACCACCGCGCAGGGCACCTCGCAGAACGCGCCCGGTGCCGTGCCGATAGCCCCCGAGAGCGCCACCGCGTCCGGCGGCGAGGCACCCGGCGGCGCCGCCGCACCGCCCGCGAACAATCCACCCGTGAACAACCCACCGGCGCCCGTCGGCGGCGGTCAATCGAACCCGGCCTCGAACGGCCCGTCCGCCAGCGACGTCGGCGAGGGCATCGGCAAGGCCGCCACCGGCGTCGGCAAGGGTCTCGGCGCCGCGGTGACCGGAATCGGCACTGGCGTCGCCAACATCGTCGGGGCGGTCGTGGACCCGGTGACCGGACTGCTGATCGGAAACTGATCGATGCCGACCGTACGCGCCGGCGGGCCGGCAGCATCGCTCGACGACTCGGCGTCGGACCCCACCCTCGCCGGCCTGCCCGGAGCCCGGGACTTCGTCGAGGCACTCACCTCCCCGATCGAGGGGTGCGTGCTGGTGCGCGGCAACTCAGGCAGCGGAAAGTCACTCCTGCTCGCGGCGGCACGAAACATGTTGAGCACAGCAGATTGTCGTGTGCACTCGACGCCCGAGGCCGCGGTGCTCGATCCCGGACCGCTGGTCCTCGACGGCGCCCACGCCCTGTCCGACGCCGACCTCGCCACCGTGCACCGACTCGTCCAACGCGGCGACCGCACGGTGGTCGTGGCCACCGAACCCCGTCCGCACCGCCCGCCGTTACGCGACCTCGTGACGGCCATGCAGGCGCGCGGGCCGGTGATCGACCTGCGGCCCCTCACCGCGGCGGAGGTCACCGAGCGCGCGCTTCGCCGCAGCATCGCACTCACACCGGGTCTCGCCCGGACGCTGCACGAATCGACCGCGGGTGCACTCGCGGCCGTCGACGCCGGGCTCGCCGCCGCCGACTCCCCGGACTGCGACGAGACCGCGATTCACGCCGCGGTGACCTCGCATCTGCACGACGCGCTGCGTCACCTCGACACCGACATGCTCGCGGCACTGTCGCTGTGCGCGTTCGGATTCGGACTGGATGCAACCGATCTGGCCACCGTTCTCGAGGTCGGTCCGGAGGTCGGACGCGACCTCGCCGACCAGGTGCGGGCCAGCGCGTTCGTCCCACGCGCGGACACCGCGGCGCCCGCGGTGCGGCCACTGGTCGGCGCCGCGATCGGCGTCACGCGCCTGCGTGAACTACACGTCGGGGTGCTGACAGCCAGACTCGACGCCGCGACGCTCGACGCACCTACGGCACTGACCCTGGCCGAGGCGGGTCTCGAGGATCCCCGTCTCGCCCAGTTCCTGTGCGCCTGCGCAGAATCGGAGAGTCCGGTGCGGGCCGCCGAACTCCTGACGGCAGCGGTCCGGGCCGGTGCCGACGCCGACGACGTCGCGCTGCGCCGGTGCGAGGCGAGCGCCCTCGCCGGCGACCTGGACACCGCCGAGGCGCTCACCGACTCGATCCTTGCCCGCGCCGACGTCCTCGATCCCGCGGAACTCACCTCCGCCGTACGTATCTCGGCCGGCATCGCGGCCTGTCGCGGTGCCGTCGGACGCAGCGCCGACCTGTACGAGTGGCTCGGGCCGCAGCGCGTCGGGGCGGACGCCGCGATCGCCGCGACCGTCCTGCTCGCCGCCGGGCGTCCCGCTTCGGCCGCCGACGCCCTGACCGCGGGACGGCAGGGTCCTCCGACGTCCGGGGCGGCCGGCGTCGCGCTGCTGGCAGAGGGCCTCACCCAGTCGATCGCGGATTCCGGTGCGCTCGCGATGAACTCGCTGACCCGCGCGATGGCGCTGCTGAGCACCAGCGCGCACGTCCGTCTGCTGCCGGACAGCGCGACCGCGGTCACGGCTCTGCTCTGCCTGCACTCCGGCGAACTCGCCCACGCGGACTCGGTTCTCCGACGGGCACTGGAATCCGATCCGCCGGCGAGCATCGCCCGCACCCGGCACCTCGTGCTGTCGGCGTGGACGGCGATGATCGCGGGCGACCTCACCGCGGCCGCATCGATCGTCGACGCCCTCCCCCACGACAACGCGCTGCACGGCCGCGAGGCCTTGTTCGTCCACGGCCTGCGGGTGGGACTCGCCCGACGCAACGGGGACGTCGGTGCGCTGCAACGTGAGTGGGCGGCAGCCCAGCACGTCGTCACGGGCTACTCGGTGGACCTGTTCAGCCTGCTGCCGCTGGGCGAGCTCTGGCTGGCCGCCGTCCGCGTGGGCGACGACCAGCGCATCGCCCACCTCGTCGGGCAGGCGCGGGAACTGCTGACCCGGCTGGGCGAGCCGGCACTGTGGGGTGCGTCGCTGCACTGGTACGGCGTGCAGGCCGCAATTCTCGGCGAGAACCCGGCGCAGCTACTTCCCCACGCCCGCGCGCTCGCGTCGGCCGCCGCGGTGAGTTCCTACTCCGCCGGGCTCGCCGCCGCGGGACGCGTCTGGCTGCGGGTGCTGCGGGAGGAGGCCGACCCGTCCGAGGTGGAGTCCGCGGCGCGGGAACTCGAGCGCATCGGACTTCCGTGGGACGGGGCCCGGCTGGCCGGCGAAGCCGCGCTTCGGGTCTCGGACACCCGCGGCGCCACGACGCTGCTCCAGGTGGCCCGCTCGCTGCGGGACACGACGGCGCCGCAACCCTCCACCGGCGGCGAATCCGCCACGCCCGACCCGGCCGGGGGAACCCTGACGGACCGCGAAGCCGACGTCGCCGGACTGCTGCTGCTCGGGCTCACCCACCGCGAGATCGGCGCCCGTCTCTACATCGCGCCGAAGACGGTCGAGCACCACGTGGCCCGGATCCGCAGACGCCTCGGCGCCAACTCCCGATCGGAACTGCTGTCGATGCTGCGCGCACTCGGCTACGGAAACACCGAATCGTCCGCCTCGTGAATCTCGGCCGAAAGTTTCCGGGCGTGTCGGCGGTACCTTGCCCTATTGTTGGTGGCCGATCCCGAAG